>Ga0209210_1003566_pt1 | contig 10461 bp, 11 predicted proteins | sample RifGroA1_FD_183991 | JGI IMG/M metagenome (GOLD analysis project Ga0209210, IMG submission 183991) | Contaminated groundwater microbial communities from Rifle, Colorado, USA - Rifle Groundwater A1 (SPAdes) (version 2) | ecosystem: Environmental > Aquatic > Deep subsurface > Groundwater >...
TAATAATTCAACCAACCTAGCTTCTTATGATATTGTAGCCAGAATTGTAAATGAGAGTGACTTAGGCGGATTCAACGCCGGTAATAATGGCTTAACAGCACCCGATGCTGAAGATATATTATATTATCAAGGAGCTATCTGCATCCGAGACGACGATTGGTGTGGGGCATATGGAGAAGAAGGCGGAGGACAAAATGACACAACAGCCCCAATACGCTCTTCAGGAAGTCCAAGCGGTTTATTCCCATTCAACACAACACAAACTGTTTTAAGTTTAACAACAAACGAGGCAGCAACATGTAAGTATGGAACAACTCCAGGTACTGCATACGGAAGCATTGCAAACACATTTTCTGGAGCAGGAAGCATGAGCCATTCAGCAACAGTATCTTCATTAACATTTAATACAACATACAACTATTATGTAAGATGCAACGACACAAGCAACAACTTTAATACAGATGACTACACAATAACATTTAGAATAAGTCATGGTCCAGATTTTACTTACAACTGGAATGATTGGTATACAAATGAGACAATCAACTTTTCATTGTATAATGCAACATATCTGCAAAATATATCAAATGTGAAATTTGTAAATCAGTATGGAAGAATACAATTCCTGCAAAATTTGAACTTGAGCAGCGATTTGAATTTGGCAGAAAGGATAAAAGTTTTAGATAAAAAAATCTGGATTAATTCTTCTTTGATACCGCAATTCAACAAGAGTGCAATGCTGACTTTTACGGGAGTTGGATTTTCAAATCCAATAATCAAAATAGATGGAGTTGATTGTCCTGATACAAAATGCCAAAATGTGACTTTCAATCAAACAACAGGACAATATGTATTTAATGTAACTGGATTCAGCGTTTACGAAATAGTGGAGCAATGTGAAGACAATGTAAAGAATTATGACGAGACTGGAAAAGACTGTGGCGGTGTTTGCGGGGAATGCAAAGGCAATAGTTGGATTTGGGTGGTTGTTATAGCGGTTCTCATTGGGCTAATTTTATGGAATGTGAAAAGAAGAAAAAAGTAAGATAGTTTTAATTATTTAGGACAATAAAAATCTATTTTTAATAATTGATGTAAATGTGGATTAAGCGGGCTATTTCTATATTAATAATTTGGGTTTGTGTGGTTTAAATTGGAAGGAAAAAGAAAGAGAAGGAAGAGGAGATAATTAATATTTTAAATTCCCCAATCTATTTTTGTTTTTCTTTTTATTTCTGCAATCTCTTGGAGAATCTTGAGTTCAGCAGAAGATAAAAGGTCTTTGTTTTTCTTGAAATTCCTGAATTGCTGTTCTGAAATATCTGAGTAAAGAGAATCAATATCTTTCATTCTTCTTTCATAATTTATTCCAGAGATAGAGACAGCCACTTCTATTTTTTATCTTTCCAACCCTTTCCCCAATATTATCTATAATATGCAATCCCCGTATGAGTTTTCCTCCTTCCACTCTTACTCCAAAGATTGCCGGATTTGTGTTCCTAAAAACATATTGTTTAAGCAAGGCCATTTTGCATAGGCTGCTAAGCCCTAAGAGCCTTGTTTTTTCTATCTCTTTTCTTTTTTCCTCCCTGAATTTTATGAGATTTTCAATAAGCTTGTAAATGACATCATCTGCAATGATTTTCACCCCCGAAACAATATTTTCCTCTGATTCCACATTAAACCCTAGAATAACAGAATCTAAGGGATTAACTTCCAGATTTGCTCTTGCACCTGCCATATCTGCCTTGTTTATTCTGCCAATGCCGGCTTTTAATACAGGAATGTTATTTTGCTTTAATATAATCAACAATGCTTCAAGGCTTCCGAGACTGTCTGCCTTTACAATAATTCCCTGCTTGTCTGTCTTGATATTTTCTGATAATTCTTTTTTGAAAAGAGCTTCGATTTCCTTTAAATTATCGTGGTAAACGACAAAAGGCATTCCCGGAAGAACATTGTCATTTTCTTTTAACTGAATTCTAATTCCTGTCGCAGCCATGACTTTTTCCTTTGGCGAGAACTTGTCAGATACAGGCATTATTTCTTCAAGGACCCTTATTTTAGATAATACGGGCTTTCCATCAAGATTGGCAATGGCTATTGTGTCGTTCTTGCTTAAAGACCCATCATAAATTATTGATTCAAGATAAGAATTATCTCTTTCCCTTTTTATCTCAAGAACAACGCCTTTTCCTTCCGACCCCAAGGTAAGACGGTTTTCAAGATATTTTTGGCTTAAGCCGCAAAGAACAAGAATCAATTCTGGAATTCCCTGGCTTGTTTTTGCAGAGCAGGGAACAAGAGCCACTTTTTTTGTGAAATCATCTATATTATAATAAAGGTCAGAATCAAGACCGTAATTCTGTAGGCTTCCCATAAGAGTAAGATATTTTTCCCTGAAATCTGAAGCAGCATTTATTGCCTGCGATTCTATATTTCCCTTTAATCCTTTTTTTTCGTTGAACTTCCATCCATGGATATTATCAATTTTGTTTAAAGCAATTATAAAAGGAGTTTTATTGTGCTTCAAAATTTGAATGACTTCTGAAGTCTGGGGTTTTATTCCTTCGTTGATGTCTATGACAAGGACAGCCAAGTCTGCAAGACTTCCGCCACGCTTTCTTAGATTTGTGAATGCTGCATGCCCTGGAGTATCAATTAACAAAAAGCCAGGAATGTTTAATTTTATTCCTGATTGCTCTATTAAAGGACAGGCTGTCTTTAAATTTTCTGCAGGATAAACTGTAAAAGAAATCTTTTGAGTTATTCCTCCAGCCTCTCCTTTATGAACTGCACTCTGCCTTAACCTGTCCAGTATGCTTGTCTTCCCATGGTCAACATGTCCGCAGACCGTAACAATTGGCTGTCTTATTTTTAGTTTCATAGAAAAATGAGAAGGATGTTGGTTAAAAAGGTTTTGAATTTAAATCTTTTAAGAATGAAAAAGGCCGGAGACGAAGTTCGAAACCAGTTAAGCTGCAATCCGAAGATTGCGATCCGAAGATCTGCTTAGACTGACGGTTCCTTCTCTTCGACCTTATATTATATACGATTTAGGGTTTTTAAGTTTTTTGGAAAACTTTTATTGGCACATCTTTAAAAAATAAAATAAAAAATAAAAAATAAAAACGAGTAGAAAAGTTAGAAATTATTCTGATTGTTCAGAAGATTCTTGCTCACTTTTTGGGCCACTTTCAGAAGAGGAATCGTTTGATTCTTCTTCCTCTTCTTTCTTTTTCTTTTTTTTCTTCTCTTCTTCTGTTTCCTCGTCTTCACTTTCAGAGGTATTTTCAGAAGTTTCTTCTTCACCCTCTGGCTTGTTTTCAGACGGGTGTTCTTCCATTTTTTCTTCTTCCATAAAAACCCAAGAAAAACAGGGTATAAAAACTTTTGGAAAAGGATTTTATACAGGTTTTAGAATTTAAACACTAATTTTAAAAACTAAAATCCATTAGAATAGTCATGCAATGGTATGATCCTCTGCTTGTAATTGTCTTTATTGTAGGGATTTTGTTAATCTTCTTTAGCCATAGTCATCACCATAAAAGAAATGTTATTCTTGGCTCGGTTCTTATTCTTGCTTCTTTAATAATAAAGGCATTTCTTTGGTTTGAAAGTCTTCTTTGATTGATCAAAAAAATTTTAAAATAGTTAATATAGGATGATTAATACCCATACAATGATATTAGGGGTGTGGTGGCTGTGTCTTATTAAAAATAAGTAATTGATAAAAATCAATAATCTTCTATTTCTTCTTTATCTAAAGTTTTTTGGTCGTTGGTTGCTGAAGCCTCTTCCTTGAGATCTTCCTCTGTTATTGAATTTACGAATTCCTTGAATTTCCCAAAATCTGAAACTGGAATCCGCACGCCGGATTTTGTGAAGCCGGTGTATCTTTCACTCGTAACAAACTCTCTTATTGTCAGGCCTTTCCTTCCTCCGAAATCATCAAGCCTTACAATTACATCTGTTGTGTCATTCTTCTTGAGCTTTCCGATGTCTTTTTCCATGCCTTGTTGATTGAATAAGGTTATTTAAAGTTTGTGGATTTAAGAATATGATCTTCTGGGTTTTTCTGTCAACCCTGTAAAACCTTGGCTTATCTTTTCTTGGAAATAAAAAACGATATTTTTCATCCCATAAGACATCTTCTATATTGTCAAGATTCTGCTCAGAAGTTATCCAACCTGTGCCAAATTGTCTTAAATCTACTCTTGCATAGCCCCTCATTGTCAAACTTGTTATATCTTTGTCTTCCGAAAAAAAATCCCAGTAATAAGGATGATAGGACATAACAAGATCTTTTATTTTTCTATGCACAGGGCTTCTTCCTTTTAGGTTTGAATCTCTTGATTGGGCGACAGCCCCCCATCTTCTATTTACTCTATAAATTGCTATATTATGGTCTATATCTCTGGCTTCCATACACACAATTAGAGGGAGGTGACCATGATAGTACAAGATGGCAGTTGCAAATAAAGCCCCCTCTAGACAATGTGCTGTTTTGTCTCTTAAAACTCTTCTGAAAGACCTGGTTGTACTTCCATTTTCTTCAAAGTTATATCTTAATTCTTTGTTTATATATTCTTGAAGCTTTTTCGGAGTATTCAGCTTTTCTATTATTCTTCTCTCTTGCCCTGCAAAAATGCTTCTGTCCATTACTTGCAACAAATTAATTAATATATAAAGATTATCTGTTTTAGCAATTAGTTTAACCTAATCAAATATATTCCCTCTTTTGTGCTGATCGCTTACATGAAACTTGTGTTCAACTTCCTGCTCTATCTTGGCAAAAACTCTATGGAAAGTTCTGTTTAAGTCCCAATCGGAACAGTCAGCTTCCATTGCTTTTCCAGCATAAGTAATAAGAACATGAATGCTGAATTTTGTTTTTCCTCCGGGGCTGTATTCTTTCAGATGGATTTTTACAGATTTAATATTCTTTAACTTGCGTCCCAGTTTTTCTGAGTATTCTCCCCATAACTTCTGAAATTCCTCTTTTGTTTTTTGGGTCAAAAGTTCAAAGCCTTTTGTCTGCAGGGTAATCATAAAGAAATAAGACTGTGGATTTATATAAAGGTTTTGAGGACGCCCCAACCACACCCCTTACTTTTTGTTAGACTCCCAAAAAAAGTGTTACATTCCCAGATATTTTTATAATTAAATCTTTCTTCTTATAGTGACCATATAAAAATCATCTACGTTTGGTTCGCTTATATCGTACCTTTCACTAAGTCTCTTCCTTAAACCTTCATAGTTTTCTCTATTAAAACAAGGGACTTGTGCAGACGAATCTGGTTTATCTTTAAATAAACGTTCTAGCGAAACTACAGTGTCATCTAAAAATGCCATTTTAATCTAGAAATAATCTGAATACACATTATTTAAATCTTTCTATATTGTCTTAACTTTGTAGTAACAAAACGCCCGTGCCAGGAATTGAACCTGGAAGCCAGTAAAGGCCTCGATTTCCAATCGAGTGGAGTACCATTGTCCCACACGGGCCCAAATGAAATAAAAGAAATCTATTTTTAAACCTTGACTCTTACTAGCCTGTTTCTTAAACCATTTTTTAACTTCTCTCGTAAGTTACAAAAGAATAATTTTCATGATCTTCTCTGAAAGCCTCTCTCCAAACTTTTGGATTAATCTCTGGGAAAAAAGTATCGCCCTCAAATCTTCTATGGATTTCAGTTATCTCAAGCCTTTCTGCCAATTTTCCTATTAACGCGCCGTAAAGAGTTTGACCTCCTGCACAGTAAAAATTCTCATTTATCTGGCTTGCCTTTCTTACTGCTTCAGGGAGTGTTCTGCAGATAACAATTCCGGGATTGTCTTCAAAATTCATTGTTTTTGAAATAACAATTGTTGTCCTTCCGCTATCTAATGGAACATATTTTTTGTCTATTGAATTAAAAGTTTTTCTCCCCATTATTACAGGATGATTTGCTGTTAAAGTTTTGAACCTAGCCATATCTTCCCTGTATCTTGTCCTGTCTTCCTTTGTTTTTCTCCATGGGATTCCATCTTGGAAACCTATTACATCATCTTGTGCAACTGCTGCTATTAATCTTAGCCCCATTTTATGCTATCTGAAAATAAAATGATTTTATAAAGAAATCTGTGAAGAAGGATATATTTCATTTGGAATCTGGAAATATAGACTGCTAAGAATATAGTTTAGAAGATATCCCAATAAACAAATTTTTAATATATAACAAAACTTCTATATATTCTTACTACAGCAAATCTATTCTTACATATTAAAATAAATTTGCACCAGAAAATCTCTTAATCCTTCATCTCAATCTTGATATTGACATTCTTTGGAATCTGCATCCTCATTATATGGTGCAGCACTTTTTCATTTGCTGGCAAGTCAATCAGCCTTCTGTGGATGCGCATTTCGAAATTATCAAACGTTGCTGTTCCATTTCCGCAAGGGCTTTTTCTTGTTGTTATCTTTAATCTTTTTGTTGGAAGAGGAACAGGGCCAGATATTGCTATTCCAGATTTATTGGCTAAGTCTCTGATGGAATTGCAAATATTATTGATCATTTCTATATTTGTGCTGTTTAGCTTTATTCTTACCTTCGGCATGGATATAGGATTTAAAATTTGTTTAAAAACCTTTTTATATCAAAAAAGCCTGTTAACTAAGAAAAAAGATGGTGTATTTATTTAACCAGATAAGCTTGATTATTCTTCTGGTGCTTGCCGTGTCTCTTGTAATGAGAATTCTTAAGCAGCCATTGATTATTGGATATATAATCTCAGGAGTAATTGCCGGCCCGTTTTTCCTTGGAATTCTTCCTGGAACAGATGCAACCAGCACAATAAGTGTTTTTTCTGAATTCGGAATAGCTTTTCTTCTCTTCATTGTCGGCTTGCACCTTTCTCCAAAGGTGATAAAAGAAGTTGGAAAAATTTCTCTTATAACAGGAATAGGCCAGATAGTATTTACAATACTTCTTGGTTATTTTATTGCGACATTGATGGGATTTTCACCGTTAACTTCCCTATATATAGCAATAGCAATAAGCTTTTCTTCGACGATTATAATCATGAAATTGCTTTCTGATAAAGGAGATTTAGATGCTTTATATGGAAAGATTTCAATCGGGTTTCTTCTTGTTCAAGATTTGGTTGCAATAGTTATTTTAGTTATAATATCTTCTTTTTCATCAGGAGATTTTATAGGCCAGATCAGTTCAACCATTATAAAAGGAATTTTGTTGCTGGCTGTTTTAATTCCCATAAGCCTTCGCGTTCTGCCTAAATTTCAGGGATTTTTTGCCAAATCCCAGGAATTCTTGTTTGTATTTTCAATAGCATGGGGGCTTGGACTCGCTTCCCTGTTTTTTTATATGGGCCTTACACTTGAAATCGGAGCCTTGATTGCCGGAATTCTTTTGTCTGTGTCTCCTTACAGCTTTGAGATAAGCTCAAGGATGAAGCCGCTAAGAGATTTTTTCCTGATTTCATTTTTCCTTCTTCTCGGAGCCCAGATGACTGTGGGAAACATAAGCCATCTTATTATTCCAGCCATACTATTTTCTTTATTGATTCTTATTGGAAATCCTTTAATTGTAATGTCTTTAATGGCTGTTTTTGGATATACTAAAAAGACAAATTTTCTTGCAGGGCTTACTGTTGCGCAGATAAGCGAGTTTTCCTTGATATTGATAGCGCTTGGCGTAAAAATCAATCATCTTTCACCAGAGATTTTATCTTTAATGACTCTTATAGGCCTGATAACAATTGCCGGCTGCACATATATGATAATATATTCAAACAAGATTTATAGAAAACTTTCAAAATATCTCGTAATTTTTGAGAAAAAAGGCATTAAGGAGAGAAAAATAAAGAAAAGAGAGGTTGATGCCATTCTCTTGGGGTATAATAGGATAGGTTTTGGAATTCTAAATTCACTTAAAAAAATAAAGAAAAAATATCTTGTTGTTGATTACAATCCGGAAACAATAGCAAGCCTTGAAAAGCTTGGAATTCCCTGCTTGTATGGAGATGTTGATGATGAAGATCTTCTTAGCAGCATTTCACTGGACAAAATAGATATTGCTGTTTCAACAATTCCAGAATTTGAAACAAATGTTCTTTTAATAGAAAATATCAGAGAGAAAAACAAGAAAGCAATAATAATTGTAAGAGCGCACAGCATTGAGGATGCTTTGGATTTGTATAAGAAAGGGGCAAGCTACGTTTTAACTCCTCATTTTCTTGGGGGAGAATATGTTGCAAGAATGCTTTCAATAATAAAGACAGATGAGAAAGGCTATCTTGAAGAAAAAGAAAGGCATGTTCAAATGCTTAAGGAAATGCGCACAAGAGGAAGCAGGCATCCAGAGGTTGAAAAAGATTGATTAATCTTCTTCTGATTTTTTCCTTTTTTCTTCTGGTTCTATTGGTTCCAGATTAAGGAAAGAGAAAAGAAATCCAAAAAATCTTAAAATTGTTTCTAAGATTATTATGAATAAAAGATAATTAAAGATTAGGTTAAAAAAATCGGGAACTTGACTTAACTGCCCTATGACCTTCTCAAAATCGAGAAACCCACGGGTTACAAGAGATACTGCAAGGAGAGTTAATGGCAGAAGCTTGGCAATCTCTTTTGCAACGTTTTCCCCATAATTCGGTATATAAGAGCACATTCTTATTGCAGCTATTACTGTTACTGAAAGAAGCAATACTGTATTTACGGGAAGTTCTTCTGTGAGGAAAATTAAGAATAGGGTAAATACTACGAACCAGAAGAACACGAGTATAGGCATCAAGATTATATATTCAATAAGGTAGAGGAAAATGGCAATAATTCTTACAAGAATAGGATGTTCTGCCGTATTGTATTTGCTGAGGTTTAATTCAAAGATGTTCCTTGTTCCTATAAACCTGTAGAATTTCCATATGAAGACAGAGTAAATTACTATAAGCAAGGCAAGGAAAAAAAGATTGATAAAACTCTGGAAAAATGGGGATAGCGTGCCTAGAAAGCCTGTATATGCAGCTGCAAGTTCAGATGTTAAATCAGCAAGAGCCATTTAAAACAATGGGTTTTATAACTTTTAAATCTATTCAAAAATGAATCAAGATTTTAATGCAAAAATTGATATAAACCGCTAATAGGTCCATATTTACTAATAAATATAATGTGTTGGCTTTTCTCCTGTATTCATCTAACTTTTAAAGTTATTCAATAACTTTAAATATAATTCTTCCCTGTTGAAGATATGATTGACCTTAAAGACTTGAGAGAAAGACCTGAGACTTACAAAAAGAACAACCGGAAAAAAGGACGTGATGAAAGAATAATTAATGATGTTCTAAAACTTGATGGAGAATGGCGCAGAGTCAAAACAGAGGCAGATAGATTGAGGCATGAAAGAAACAAAATTTCTGAACTGATAAATCTGGCTAAAAAGAAAAAGCAAGATGCTTCTTCATTAATAAAAAAAGCAAGGGAAATTCCGCAAAAATTGAAAGAACTTGAATCAGAAGAAAAAGACCTTTATGATTCTTTCAACAAAAGGCTTTACGAAATTCCTAACTTAATGCATCCGGATGTTCCTCAAGGCAAAAGCGAAAAGGACAACAAGATAAGAAAAGTTGCTGGAAAGAAAACAATCTTAAAGTTTCCAGCCAAGACACACGTTGAGCTTATTGAAGCCCTTGATATTGGAGATTTTGATGCTTCTGCAAAAGTTGCCGGCTCTGGATTTTATTATTTGAAGAAAGATTTAGCTCTGCTGAATCGTGCGCTAATAGGTTTTGCAATTGATTTCATGAGCAAAAAAGGATATTTGTATATTGAGCCTCCGTTGATGGTTAATAAAAGAGTTGAGATGGCAAAAGGAGATTTCAAGGCATTTGAAAACGCTCTTTACAAGATTGAATCAGAGAATCTTTATTTAATCCCAACTGCAGAAGATGCAATTCTTGGAATGCTGGCAGACAAAACAATTTCTGAAGAAAAATTGCCCTTGAAATTTTTTGGATATTCAATGAGTTTTAGGAAGGAAATAGGAAGCCATGGAATTAATGAAAAAGGACTTTGGAGAACGCACCAGTTCAACAAAGTTGAGCAATTTATTTTCTGCAAGCCAAAAGATTCCTGGAAATATTATGATGAATTAAGGAAAAATGCAGAAGAAATAATAAAGAGACTTAAGCTTCCTTACAGGATTCTTGAAATGTGCTCTGGAGATCTTGGCGATTGGAAAGCCAGAAGCGAAGATATTGAGGTCTGGAGGCCAACGACAAAAAGCTATGGAGAGATTGGAAGCTTGAGCAACTGCACAGATTACCAGGCAAGAGATTTGAATATAAAAGGAATTTCAAAGAATGGAGAAAGATATGTCCTGCATACATTGAACAATACTGCTTTGGCAACTTCCCGCGCTTTGGTTGCGATACTTGAAAATAATCAGCAAAAAGACGGAAGCG
>Ga0209210_1003567_pt1 | contig 10456 bp, 14 predicted proteins | sample RifGroA1_FD_183991 | JGI IMG/M metagenome (GOLD analysis project Ga0209210, IMG submission 183991) | Contaminated groundwater microbial communities from Rifle, Colorado, USA - Rifle Groundwater A1 (SPAdes) (version 2) | ecosystem: Environmental > Aquatic > Deep subsurface > Groundwater >...
CTTCAACAAGCTCGCCCTATCCAGCGGTGCTCCGAGTATCAGCGTCCTCGGGCAGGCGGCGCCGGTCGCGCCAAGACGAGTATTTCTGCATGGTTGAGGAGGGAGGAGGTGCCACATGACCGCTTACGCGCTCACCGTCTCGGCTCTCCTGATTGCTGACGTGCTCGTCGTCTGGTGGAATCTCGCGCTCTGGTTAGGGGCTTGGCGATGAACCTCGAGCTCTGCCTCCGCCCCGCCACGAGGGACGACGCCGACTTCCTCCTGCGCCTCCGCAACGATCCCGCGACGGTGGCGGCATCGCGCCAGCATCGGCGTGTGACAGAACCTGATCACCTCGCGTGGCTCGCGATGGCCATCTGTAATCCGGCCATCACGCTCTCTATCGCGATGGTGGGATCTCTACGAGTGGGAACCGTTCGTCTCGATCACGGAGAATGTCCCGATGGATGCGCGACTGAATTAAGTCTCACCGTGGCTCCCTCCATGCGGGGCCGGGGATTTGCGCGACAGCTCATTCTTTCGGCGATGGACGCGAACCCCTATCAGTGCCGCCGATGGATCGCCGAAGTGCGCCGAGAGAACATCCCGTCTCTCTGGGCATTCCTCTCCGCGGGCTGGCTGATTGACGGCATTGACCCCGAGGGTTTTGTGTGTCTTGAGCATGAGCGAATCCAAGACGTCACACCAGAGAGAGGAGAGTCGCGATGAGCCTGAAGAACAGCGGCAAGTCATTCGAGTCGGTCACGCAGGAGATCGGGCCGGACGGAGCTCTCTACCGGATCGCCACCGTCTACGCGGGCCGCAAGGGCAAGGGGAAGGCCCGGGACCGTTACCAGACGCAGAAGCGCGTCGCCTCGCCAGCCATGGTCCACCTCAATGGCCTCGCCCTGGCGAAGGTCCTCGGCCTGTAGAGCTGTCTGATGCCCCCCCGCCGCTGGGAAGTCCTGACACCCTCGCAGTCCTGGCGAGAGATCGCTGTCGCGGAGGTCCGCACCGGGGACATCGTGCGGCTCTTCGAGGCGGACGGGTCTCCGGTGGCGGACGCCGAGACTGGGGCCTTGCGGTTCCGGGCGATGGCGGATGCGGGCCTGGACCCCGCGGATGGCACGCCGGTGGTGGAGACGGAGCCCATTCCGGAGACGGAGGTCGAGCGGGAGACTGGAGCGTCAGGGATGTGGTGGCCCGGTGGCGGGAGGCAGGGCTTGGCAACCCATCGCTCAGGCAACTTATCGGGGCGGGCGCGCGGAGCAGAGTGACTCTGCTATACGGGAGATGTCGTCAGCCTCGACGCCCGCGAGGGCATGCACGTCGGGACGCCTTAAAGAGCCAGTTTGGGGGCGCGGTGCAGAGGGGCTGATCTTGGCAGGTTTCCACCCGGCTTCCTCGCCAAGCCCTGATGAGATCGGATGCACGGCCGCTCCCTTCTGGGTTCAAGGTGCCCCTAACATCAGGGGACAAAAAGCCGGGTCCTCTGTCTTGAAGAAAATGAATGGCGGTTCAGTGAACGGCTGTTCACTCTTGACAGGTGCCCCAGGGCGGGATACGATTCCACTAGGGAGCCGGGTACTCTCTACTGCTGTACACGGGGCCTCCGCCTCGACACCGGAGGCCCCGTTCCTTTCTGTCCAGCCTGAGATGGCCCCAGGATCGGACTTCTGGGGGGGGGCTGCCCGGTGGCATAGTCTCGGGGTCGGCTGGCGGCTAGGGCCGGTTTCTGGCCGCGCTGGATGGGTTGGATATGCTGGGTGCGCCGTGAGGCGAGCGACGGATGTGGGGGACACTCGGGGGTTGGCCGCCCCGCCGCTACCCCGGCCCAGCATTCTCAAAGTGAGGTAGACTTGGGTTGCTCGCTGCGGCTTTGACACCGCGAATCGTGGGGTTGCATTCGTGTGTTTCCGCCGAGGCCACGGTCGGCCGGGAAGCTGAGCCCCCGCTTGGGCGAGGAATCCGACCAGCGAGCACTCTCCCCTTGCCAACCCGATAGCGATGCTGGTGGACGGTGACCAGAACTCGGTGGCAGGAGTTGTCATGAGTCGCCTTGTGCTTGTCATAGAACCGTCCCGGCGCGGATACCCCGCCCTTCAGGGCGGGGAGGAAGCGCCGATCCCGCGGGTTGACAAGGGACACAATCCGTCCTATCCTTACCACCATGAAGCTGACCTTGCAACTGCGTCTCCTCCCGGATGCTGCTCAGCGCTGCCTGCTCCTGACCACCATGGAGCACTTCAACGCGGCGGCCACGCATGCCGCCCGGGTCGGTTTCGAGGCCAAGGTCTACTCCCAACCGCCCATCCACCACCGCTGCTATCGCGACTTGCGCGAACGGTTCGGCCTGTCCGCCCAGATGGCCGTGCGCGCCATCGGCAAGGCGGTCGAGGTCTTCCGGCGCGACAAGACGCGCTGCCCGATCTTCAAGCTGCACGGCGCCATGACCTATGACCAGCGCCTGATGTCGTTCAAGGGCATGGCCTGCGTGAGCCTGCTGACTCTGGAGGGGCGTCAGCTCGTGCCACTCGTGTTCGGCGAATACCAGCGCGCGCGCTTCGACCGCATCAAGGGCCAATGTGATCTCGTCTACCGCCGAGGGAAATTCTTCCTCTATGCCAGCATCGACTTGCCGCCCAGGCCGCCCGTGGAGATCACAGACTTCCTCGGTGTTGATCTCGGCGTAGCGAATCTCGCCGTGGACTCTGACGGACGGCAATACAGTGGCGCGCCCGTCGAGAAGATCCGCCAACGGCATCACCGCCTGCGTCAGCGACTTCAGCGCGTCAACACGAAAGGAGGCCGAAAGAAGCTGAAGCGCCTCGCCGGTCGCGAGGCCCGATTCCGCCGCCACCAGAACCATGTTATCGCCAAGACGCTCGTCACGACCTGCAAAGACACCGGTCGCGGCCTGGCCCTGGAAAATCTCCAAGGCGTCCGCGAACGGACTCGGTTCCGCAGGCCACAACGAGCTCGCATGGCCGGCTGGGCGTTCGGCCAGTTGCGTGCGTTCCTCCAGTACAAGGCAGCCCTGGCCGGCATTCCGGTCGCGGTCGTGGACCCGCGCAACACCAGTCGGACGTGCTCCCGGTGCGGCCACTGCGAGCCAGCCAACCGGAAGCATCAGGCCACCTTCGTCTGTCGCCACTGCGCTTTCTCCTCGCATGCTGACATCAACGCTGCCCAGAACATTGGGCTACGGGCTACTTGTAAGCCAGCCCCAGAACTGGCGCGCCTCACGGCGTAGCCGGAAAGCCCCGGTCTTCAGACCGGGGTCGTTTACGCTTCTTGTTGTCTACGATGTGCTTTGGGTGCGAAGGTTTAATCGCCGGATGCAGGTACTCAACAGGAGGTACGCCAATGTTTGGAAGTCGATTGGCCCGTCTACAGGAATGGCGTCAGGTGGTATCATCGAAACCCAAGACTCCTCTCCAGCGCCCAGTTCCGGCAGCGGTGACCAGCGTCCCACTGGATGATAATGAGCTGCGTGCCTACATGCGGACGGCGCAGGCGGTTGGCTTCGAGCCAGCCACGCTCCTGCACGCGCGATTCATCCTATGGCTAGCGCAATCCGGGATTCCTGTCTTTGACTACGCTGCGGTCTCGCAATATCTGGACACAGAATCGCAGCGTCTCCATGGGCGGGGGGGCTCGTGGTGGTGGCGCCCATTGCGGCCCGTCGATATCATGAATGATTTGAGGTGGGGTCGTGATCCGTACTATGTTGGGCGAATGGATGACGTGGGCATATACAGATCTACCGATATGTATAATCCCAGTAATGTGATGTGCCGGCCCTACCATCTTGCGATTCCGCTCCGGGTGCTGTCTCGCGTCGAACAGGTGGTTGCGAGTTTTCCTACCCTCAAGCTGTTTGTCACCGAGATGGGTTTAGTGGAGCGTGCCGTGGGTGGAGACCCATTTATCTGCGCCACAGAGCGAGACATGCCGCGCATCATTTTTGATGTGTGGGATGAGCCGGGGTTCAGTGGATAAACGCGTGCGCTCCTCTCACGTGATGATTCGGTTGACGGAAGCTGAGGCGGCCGACCTTGAGCGGGCGGCCTCGGCTGCGCTCCTCGCGGTCTCCACGTGGGCACGGGTGACGCTGCTAACGGTGGCGCGGCAGGGCATGGTGCCAGCGAAGGCAGCGAAGGCAGCGAAGGGGGCTCGCCCTCGCGCCCGCAAGCACGCGAGCAGGCGTGAGAGGCCGAAGCCAGCGAAGACGAGCCCGGCGCCGAACGACGACCAGCGGCCGGCGCCCGCGCCTCCCGCTGGGGCCGGAGTCGCCCCGGCTGCCGCCCCGATGCCCCGTTGCTCCCGCCACAAGCGGGTGGGGTGCACGAAGGACCCGGAGTGTGTGCGGGAGACGACGGTGTTTAGGCCATGAGCGACTCCTGGCATTCGTATCCGTCCATCTTTGCGCTGGGGCATCGGGCGCTGGCGGAACTGTTCCTTGACCCCGTTGTGGTGCAGGAAAAAATAGACGGATCGCAGTTCAGCATGGGTCGCTTCGGTGGTGAATTGCGCTGTCGCTCGAAGGGCGCGCAGCTTGTCGTGGACGCGCCTGAGAAGATGTTCCAGCGTGCGGTCGAGGTCGCCGCGAGCCTGGATCTGCACGATGGGTGGACTTACAGGACAGAGTATCTCCGCGTATCGAAACACAATGCGCTGGCCTACGACCGAGTTCCCGAGAAGCACCTGATCCTGTTCGATGCGAATCCGGGGCACGAGGAATATCTGGCTCCGGTGGCGCTGGCCGAGGAGGGGGCGAGGCTCAGGCTTGAAGTCGTGCCTCTCCTCCATTGGGGGTCGGTGGGCTCGATGGAGGAGATCACGAGATTCCTGGAGACAACTTCCATCCTTGGCGGGCAAAAGATCGAGGGGATTGTTGTCAAGAACTACGCGCGGTTCGGCCTCGACAAGAAGGCGCTGATGGGGAAGTACGTGAGCGAGAAGTTCAAGGAGGTCCACGCGCTGGAATGGAAACTCGGCAATCCCAAGGCCGGCGACATCATCGCGCAGATGATCGACCGCTATCGCACGCCGGCCCGCTGGCAGAAGGCGCTCCAGCATCTGGCCGAACGAGGCGGGGTCGAGGGCTCGCCGCGGGACATCGGGCCGCTGATCCGCGAAGTGCCGGAGGATGTCGAGCGGGAATGCGCCGATGAGATCCGCGAGGCGCTCTGGACCTGGGCTTGGCCGAAGATCCGCCGCGGGCTCAATGCTGGCCTACCAGAGTGGTATAAGTCCTCGCTGGCAGAGCAAGCGTTCCCCGCCGCAGTTCGCGCCGACAACGAAGAAGAGGATGCGCCTTCGTGACACGCAGGATGCCAGACGGCGTGTGTGCGCCTGAGGTGATGGCGGCGAACGTGAGCGCGGCCCTGAAGCGGGCGAAGACGAGGAAGCAGTTTGCGGAGCGGAGGACGGGCTCGCTGGCGGTGAATATCGCGGGGCCGTCGAAGATGTCGAAGGAGGCGCGGGCGTTCGCGGCGCTGCTGGTGCGGGTGCGGAGAGGGGAGGAGAAAGCGGTGAAAGAGTTGGAGGAGAAATTCCACGCTCGGATCATCACGTGGGAGAAGACCATGGGCTTCGATGCCGATCAGCACGGCAAGCGCGTTGCTCCTGTGAGCCAATGCTCGGCGGAGGAGTTGCGTTGGGTTCGGGGTGTAGCGCAGCCCGGCAGCGCACCGCGCCTGGGACGCGGGGGTCGGAGGTTCAAGTCCTCCCACCCCGACCATTTCGGGAGGCTCTATGGAGGCGCATGATCACACATGGCAACCGGCGGAACCTGAGCGGGGGGCTGGCATCTATAAGTGCGCTTGCGGTGCCGTGGGCCGCAAGATTCTCCGTGGGCTGGGCTCAGGAGAGATAAAGCCGTTCGCGGCATCCACGAATCGATTCTGGGAAGCAGAGTATGCCCGTAAGAGCGCCGACGAAATGGCGGCAGCTCGCCAGGAGCGGAAGGCTCATTTGGGACGGTTGATGGGGGCGGACGAGGTTGAGTGCCTGGGAGATGACGGTTTTCAGACCATAAATGAGCGCAGGCGCACCATTTGAATTGACTCGCGACGAGATTGTCGCCCGGCTTGACGCTGAGGCGCGCCGAAGACTTGATATGTCGGCCGAGGACCTCGTGCGCGCGTACCGAAGTTGCGAGCTGACTGACCCCGGCCGAGTCGCCGACCTTCTCGCGCTTGCTTCCCTCCTCGACCCGACCGACCCGCTGTTTGTCTCCGCCTAATCCCGCCATGAAGAAGTGAAGTAATGACGACCTCGCTGCGAACGTGGAATCGTGGTATCTGCTTCCGGTCTGAGCTTGAGGCGCGGTGGGATTGTCTGTTCCGCTATCTCTGTTGGAATGGCGCTGTCTACGAGCCACATGACCTGAGTCGGAAACGGCCTGATTTTCTTATTAAGGGAGGAGGATGCCCGTCTCTTGTCGTGAGTATCAAGCCATCTGTCTCACTTTTTGAGCTCCGTGGAGAACTGGCCGCTGTTGAATTGGAACTCAATGGTGCTGACAACCATTGCGTGCTTCTCGTTGGGGCACATATGCCTCTCGATTACGTGGAGCCAGAGGCAATGGGCAGAATGCCAGTGATAGGGCTTATGCGGCATCCTCTACCGCTGAGGGCTGATGAACGGGTTATCGCCCGGATCGCCTTCCAAGCACTTCGCGATTCCATGCGGGAGTTGGGTCAACGAGAATTCTTTCGCATGATGAGCAAGCCCTTCGGGTATGTCGATATGGTGCTCCGTGTAGGCTTGGAGCAGGCCGAGGTATCGGTGATAATGGGAAGCGCCCGCACGTGGAGCGACGCCACGCTCATCCGATGTCAGATGTGTCGTGCGATTGGGCCAGCCCCAGTCGAGGGCCCGTTCCTTGACCACTGTCCCGATGCAGGGGTGGAGTTTCTCAGTGAAGAGGAATGGCGACTACTGGAATCAACCTGGGAAGGCATCAAGAACCAATTCCGTTGTCGGCGGAGTAGTCGCTTCGGGGAGATATGAGGGATCGATAAGAGAACCTACTGATCGCTCGCCTATCATCTAAAGCGTAAACTTTCCGCTGTCCCGATGTCCTGCTCAGCTTCCTCGCTATACTCAAGCCATGTCCAATCTCGGCACCCGCCTGAGCATCGCCTGGAAGGCCGCCGTAGGGATTTTCAACGACGACAGCGCCAAGCAGGCGCACGGGCTGCTCTCCGGCATGTGGCCGGCCGGGATCGGTGACGCGCCGACCACGGGAGCCAGGGAGCGGGTCGCGGCCTACGCGGACATGCCGTGGCTCCACGCGCTGGCGGACAAGGTGGCCAGCGCCTTCGCGGCCGTCGAGTGGACGGTCTCCTATCCCGCTCGCGAGGGTCGCGCCGTCCGGATGAAGGCTCTCCAGCGCGCCCGCGGGGCCGCGCGGCGCCAGTCGCTCATCCGGGCTCTCCCGCCCGATGTCGAAATGGTCAAGCTTGACGAGCACCCGCTCCTCGACGTGCTGGACGGCGGCAACCCGCTGATGACCGGGCTCAGCGTGCGAAAGGTGACGGCGCTCCACTGGGATCTTGAGGGTGAGGCGTTCTGGCTCAAGGAACGGAACGGGCTCGGCGTGCCCGTCTCGGCCTGGCCGCTCCCCCCGGACTGGGTCCGGTCCACGCCAACGCCGACCGGCCCGTACTACCGCGTCGGCTTCCGGGGCTGGCAGGGGCCGATCCCGGAGACGGAGATCCTGTGGCTCCCGAACCACAATCCCGCAAACCCGTATGGGCGCGGGACGGGACTGGCCCGGGCGCTGGCCGATGAACTGGAGACGGATGAGTACGCCGCACGCCATATCCGTCAGCAGTTCCTCAATCAGGCCCGCCCTGACTTCGTGGTCTACCCCGGAGAGGACAAGGAGACCTGGAGCCAGACGGAACGAGACCGTGTGGAGCAGCAGTGGGCCGACCAGCATCAAGGGTTCTGGCGCGCCTTCCGCCCTCGATTCGCAGGGAAGAAGCTCGGGATCTACGAGTTTACGCAGACCGACAACCGCTCGCTCCAACTCGTGCAACTCCGCGAGTTCAACGCGGACCTTGTGCGGAAGATTTGGGGCGTGCCGCCGGAGATCATGGGCATCGTCGGCCCCGGCTCCTCGCGGGCCACGGTCGCCTGGTCGAGCTACATTTTCGCCAAGTGGGTGTTGGTGCCGCGGCTGGAGATGTTCCGTGCCCTGCTCCAGGAGCGGCTTGCGCCGGAGTACGATGAGCGTCTGATCGTGGATTATGTGAGCCCCGTGGATGAGGACGCGGACTTCCAGCTCGAAGTGCTCCAGGCGAACCCGGCCGCGTGGACTATCGACGAGTGGCGCGCCCGGGGCGGTGGGGCACCCCTGCCGGACGGGCAGGGCCAGGTCTTCCTCGTGCCGTTCAACCTCCAGCCCATGGAGGACTTCGGGGCGATGCCACTCCCTCCTGGGGACGGGTCGGTGGAGATGGACCTGGCGCATCTCCAGCACGACGAGGCGGCGGTCCTACGGCGGCTGCGGCGGCGAGGCGCGCCCCTGGGGCGTCGGTAGTGTCCCGGCTGATGCCAGGACATGCCCACCAGCGCGATCGCTTCCCTCGTCGGCTCCAGCGTGCTGTCGAGCCCGAATCCCCGATCCTCTCGCGTCTCGCGGCCCGCATGGAACCGGCGGCGCGTCGAGCGTTCCTGGCCGCGGTCCGGGGGACGGTGGGCATCGTTGACATCGGCGAGCTCGTCGAGGCGATCGGGTCCGGGCAGATGTCGCAGGTGGAGGCGGCCGCCCGGCTCAGCGTCCTGTCCGAGGGGCTCCGGGCTCAGCTCCTCCCGGTGATCGGGCAGACGTTTGCTGTTGGCCTTGCGGTGGGGGCCGAGCTGGCGAATCTTGAGCCCGCGATCACCTACGGCTTCGACCTCGTCAACCCGGAATCCATCACATGGGTCCGGGATCACGGCGCCGCGCTCGTGACCGAGGTGGGGCTTTCCACGAAACAGGCGATCCAGCGGCTCGTGGAGACCGGCATCCGGGACGGGGTGGCACCGGACCGGCTGGCCTCACGACTCATGGGGGTGGTGGGCCTGCGCAGTGACCAGGTGGCGGCGGTGGAGCGGTTCCGCGCTCGATTGACGGCCGATGGCGTCAGTCCAGATAGGATCGACGCGCGAGTCGCCAAGTATGCCGATGCACAACTGCGGTACCGCGCCACGATGATTGCCAGGACCGAGACGCTGGACGCAGCGCACGCTGGACAGGATGAGCTGTGGAACGCGGCGAAGGGGGCCGGTGATCTGGACCCTGAGACGACGTGGCGGCGATGGGGGGTCACTCAAGACGACAGACTTGACCTCGCGGTGTGCGAACCGATGGACGCCCAAGAAGTCAAGCTCGGCGAGCCGTTCTTGACGGGCGATGGGCGGGAGATCATGCGGCCGCCCGCGCACCCGCAATGCTTCATTCCGAGCACGCGACTCGTGGGGGCTCATCGGGCCGTCGCTGGACTAAAAGCCCTCTACGCGGGACCCGTCGTAACGCTGGAAACGCGACGCGGATACCGGCTGATCGTTACCCCGAATCACCCCGTACTGACGCCGCACGGCTGGGTTCCTGCTTGTCGCCTTCATGAAGGCGATGACGTGTTGAGCGAGCGCGTCCGCTTTCGGGGCGCCCTGTCTCGCTGGACACCACAGGACCAAGACAGACCAGCCACGATCGAACAGGTCGTGCATGCCATGGGGGAGACCAGGCACCGGACCGAGCAGATTCGACCGGAGGCGCTCCATGGTGACGCGCGCTGGGCAGGGTTTGAGGTGAAAATTGTGGCAAGTGGTGTGGATCTCCCGCCAGACCATCCGGGCTCCAACCTCATGATGGCGCGTGATCTGCTCGCCAGTGAACCCAAACGCATCGCGACTGACGTCCTGATCTCGGTGCAGCGTGGATTCTGGCGCGGGCCTGTCTATGATCTCCAGACCCGCGATGGATTCATTCTCGCAGAGGGCATCGTCGCGAGCAACTGTCGTTGCGCCGTAGGACTTGTGTTCAAATAGGACAGCCGGAGAGGAGGCCCGCCATCGCACAGCCAGAGATGATCGTCCTTGACGCGGAGCAGGGAATCGTGGAGTGCCGGCCGCGTCGCAGGAAGGTGGCGATCGTCGGCGTCTACGCCATCATCCACCAGCCCAGCGGGCGGGCGTATGTCGGGAGTTCCTGCGATGTGTTCCGGCGGTGGCGAAATCATACCAATGACCTCGTCGGTGGTCACCATCATTCTCCCGCACTGCTTGATCTCTGGTTGAACGACGGGGCCGCCGCATTCACCTTCGTGGTCTTGGAACAATGCTCGAAAGAAGTACTTCAGGAGCGCGAGCAAAACTGGCTCGATAGCTTTGAAGCTCCCCTCAATCGAAACGCGAGCGTACAGTGGCCGAGCTGGGTCGCTGAAGCTAATCGAAGACGCAAGGGTATCCCATGGTC
>Ga0209210_1003569_pt1 | contig 10451 bp, 12 predicted proteins | sample RifGroA1_FD_183991 | JGI IMG/M metagenome (GOLD analysis project Ga0209210, IMG submission 183991) | Contaminated groundwater microbial communities from Rifle, Colorado, USA - Rifle Groundwater A1 (SPAdes) (version 2) | ecosystem: Environmental > Aquatic > Deep subsurface > Groundwater >...
ATGAGAATTTTATATAAGTCTTCCATTAAGGGCGGCTCTTTCTTTTGGGTGGCCGGGTCTTGGGTAATGCCCTTGGCGCGGTAGGTGGCGACAATGGCCCGATCAAGAAGGGCTTCTTGGGAAGGGGTAATGACACCCATGATGACCTTAAAAAGGGAATGCAGGGAAAGAATCTTTAGCCCCAGCTGGTTTTCGCCTTCCTCATAAACTTGGGAGAGGTCGAAAGGGTTGATTTTAGAGGGAGAATTAAAAGAAAAAGAAATAAACTCGCCGCCGACGGCAGCGGCCAAGGCCTGATACTCGCTCTCCGGGTCGATAACGACGACTTCGGTCCCGAGCATCAAGGAGCGTAAAGCTTCGAGTTTGACGAAATAGGACTTACCTCCTCCCGACGTTCCAAATAGACACATGTTCCCGTTTTCCAAAGAGAAGCGGTCGAAAATGATGAAAGACTCGTTTTCCGAGTTTGTTCCGTAAAGGACCCCACGGTCGGAAGACAACTCGGCGGAGGTTAGCGGAAAGGTAGTTGCCAAAGAGGTCGTGTCCATGTTTCTGGTGATGGCCAGCCTATCCATGCCGAAGGGGGCCGAGGATAAAAAGCCAGCCTCCTGGTCCAGGGTGGCGTGTTTGCCGACGATTAAGAGAGCACCAAGGGTAGAGACGACCTGGCGGCTTAACTGATTGAGCTCCTCCAGAGAGTTGGCGGGAATGGTGATATAGAAAGAAAACTCGAAAAATCTCTCGGAACCTTTGACCAGTTGTTCTTGAAGTGAGCGGGCGTCTTCGAGTTTTGCCTGGGTTGACGGGTCGACAATTTTGCCTCTTTCTAAGTCGGTGGCAATTTCGGCCTCCATTTCGGCGATTTTGCGTCTCAAGTCGTCAAGGACGCTTTTGCCTTCAACCGGATAGATGTAAAAAGAGATATCGAGGGAGCTGTCGAAATTGATGACCGGCTCAAGCCAGCCCGGGGAAACAAAACGCGGATAACCGGAAACAAACAGAGTTCTAAAAAAGACGCCGTTTATCTTGACGTAGTCAAAATCAATCTCTAAATTTTGGGGGGCGACGATGTCGAGGATTCCCAATTGTTTCTGGTAAAGCGCCATGGTTGGGGAAGGGATATTGGGCTTGGCTCCTTGCGGTTCCATTTAGATATCCTCCTTTTTGATTGCCGGGGGTTCCGGGTTATAGACGTTATAGAAAAGACCGACGAGTTCATTAACCATGAGTTGTCTTAAGCGAATACCGAGTCTTCCCGCCTGCCGGATTAAGTGGTCGCGCCGCGGATAAAGAAGGACTTTTGCCTTTTTGATGACGTAGGATTTGGGAAAAGGCAGAGGCCCACGGCGCCTGGTCGTTGAGAGAAAAGACTTGGTCACCCCCAGCTCGAGGGGGCTAAAAGGCAGGACGAGGTAGAATCTTTTCCCCAAAACGTTTTTCTTTTTGATGGAGTCGATGATAAAACGACGATAGCCGGCCATGAGGTTTGCCAGCTTCGGATTGGCAATTTTTTTGGCCGCGGCGTCAAGATAGAGTAAATAGCTTGAAATATCCTTTCTTTGGGTCCGGATGACGATTTGGATAGAAAAAGAGAGAGAATTTAAAAGAGCCGCGTAGGCGGCAATGACCGCCTCCTGCTCTTTTTCGGAGAGAAGGCCGAAGTTTAAGGAAGTTGATTCCATGACCAGGGCGGCCCCGCCGTCTTTATAGAGAACAATGTCGTCGGTAATCTCGGCAACAGGCAGGTGTTCCTGGCTGGGAGCCATTAAGGGGGCGTCCGGAAATGATAGATATGGTATTTTCATAAATTGGCTGGCTGAACGGTCGGTACGGCCTCGGCGGTGACCGCCTTTGGCCTTGACCTGGCCCTAATGATTATCGGCGGAATGATTTCTCCTTCGGTGGTAAAGGTAATCGGGTCGAAAGAATAGCCTTCTTTTTCAATAATTATTTCGTACTTTCCGTTGGCCAAAGGAGTCACAATCATAAAGTGGCCGAGTTTATTGGTTTTAAGAGCCCGAACGGGACGACCGGCCACATCCCTAATTTCCAGAATGGCCCCGTCGACAATTTTTCCTTCTTCATCAAGGATTTGGCCGACGATGGTATTGGGGGTGGTTGGCGGAAGGGGCGGGGCCGCCTCGGGAGAAAACTGGGCCGCCGTTCCCATAATGGCGCCCTTTGAGCCCCAAACCTGGCCCACCCCGGTCGTTTGAAACTGGGGCACCGGGCCGGCCCCTTCGGTTGGTTTTTCTTCAACAACAAATTTGGGTCTAATGCCGGTGTCGGCAAGAGGAGTCGGGGCAGTTTTGGGAATACTGACCTCCGGTCTTTTTTGGGGCTGGGGCTGACCCTGCATGGAAGGCCCTGGCTGGATGGGCGAAGGAGTGTATCCTCCGCCAAAGAGTTGGGTAATTTTCGAAAGAAAAGCCTGCTCCGCGTTTTCAAGAACAGCCAGGACGGGGGACCTTGAAGGAGGGGCAGAAAGGTAGGCCTTAAGGGCGGCCTCTCCCCCCGGAGCAATTATTTTTTCAGTCGGGACGGTCGCTTCCTCCTGAAAAAAGACCGGTTTGACACTCCCTTGTTGCCAGAAAAAAATGGTGGGGGAATAGATAGACCGAAAAAAAGCAATAATCCATCTCTCAAGGGGTCTATCCTCAAAAGGAAGGAAAGCCAAGGCCACCCCAAGAAGGGCAAAGAAAAGAATAAACGGCCACTTAATCAGAGGATGAAGGGGCGAGGCGTAGAAAAGCAAACTCACCAAAGCACCGCCGGCAAGCTGGAAAAACTGCTTTAAAGTCATGTCTCCCACCAATCGGAATTGGTAGGAAGATATTTGTTGTGGTATCGGATGTTGTTGATCCATACAAGTTAAAAACTAGGACCGCACCACCTCCGTTTTCTTCATTAAGCTTGTCAACATTTTGGAAAGTTCAGTATTTCGGTTGACAAAATTTAACAATGTTTTTTTGTCAAAATTCCCTGTTTCCTGAAGGATTTCTAGCCAATAATCGGATTCAAAACTTGAACCTCTCGCTATCGCATAAAATTGTCTAAGGCTTCCCTTATAGTGCCTACCGTAACCCTCGACGATATTAGCTCCAACAGAGCTTATTGAGCGGAAGAGCTGCTGGATTAAAAACTCTTTAGTTCTGGGGGTCCTAAATTTTGAGAAATAAATAATAACCTCCACCGTTAACAATTTGGCTTTTTGGTAGACAATTAAATTTTTGTAACTGGTTTTTTGGGCAGCTTGAATCATAGCCTATGTACTATGCACTTTGTACTAATGCCTATCCTTAGGTTACTTCGTGAAGGATTGATTTCAAGTAGAAGCCTTTTTCACAATAGGGGTCGTTTGAAAATAAGGGCGCTACGTCCGAGTACTTCCGTATCAGTCGCACTTATTTTTAAAACCAATTCCCAACCGTCGTTTCCAAGAAGGTTGAAACAATCCCGCAGAGACCTTCCTTTAGGAGAACTTTCCAGCTTTCTGAATTCTTCCTTGTATTCTTCGATGATGTCGTCATTTTCAATGCTACCACCAAACCAGCGCCGATTGACGCGGGACTCTACGTAGAAAGATTTATCAGCTATTAAGCCAATTACCAAATACTCCCACCTTTGTCCTTGCCACTCGTGTTGTTCGGGGCCTTGGGGTGAATGTTCGTTTGGATTTTCCGCGCTCATTTGTAAAGTCAAGAAAACTGTGGTTCAGATGCCCCACAGCCAGGACATTTTGGCCCACTGACAATTGAATAATGGCTATTACAATAGGAACAAATTGCCAAATACTGTTCAAGCTTCTCTTTGCCAGCGGCACCAAGTGCAGAAACTAGATTTTTAAGAGGCAAGTGTTTTTTGTCTATTCGATATAAAACCCTGACGGTTTTTTCAAAAATTACCATAAAAGCTGCTAAACTTTCCTCGATGTCATGGGGCGAATTAAGGTCCAGGGTAGATGGAAAGGGGAAGATGAGTTTTATCCCTGCACTATTGATAATTCCAGAGCCACGTCTTCTCATGGCAAAGAAATCGGGTTCTATGCCATCCCGTGCGCGAAATGCATTGATCCAGAGTGCCCAGCTGGGGTTTGTGCCACGCGTTACCAGCAACCTTCTCTGTTTAGCATTTTCGTCTGTTTTTAGGTCAAGATCTTCACCTAAAAGGAGAAACTCTTTCTGGAGTTCTTGAGCGCGGGATTCCCACCCACGGACGCGCCCCGTCGAAACATTCCAGAAACTGCCTTCTAACCAAATAGATTTTGTTGAGCGGTCTTGCCACTCTGGTTGTAATTTAATCTTTAACTCCGAACAAAGACCTGCATAAAGTTCGTCAAAAGGATCGTAGTCTACTTCAGAGATTGCCATCCAGTTGGAGTTAAAAGGTATGTTGCATGATTTGTTAGCTTGCGTTAGAAGCGTATATAAAAATTCGGGGTTATAATTCATTTGAACCTTGAAGCTGTCCTTAAGGACCTCAACTGCTGGTAAATTCTCTCCGGAAACTTCCGCGCTCATTTGCCCGCAATTCTACACCCCATAATTTCCAAAATCAAATTTTCCCTGAGAGTTTAGTTCTTTTCGAGTTTATTAATGAGTTTTCTTGGAGTGAGGGTTGGTAGCCCCGGCATGGGGTATCAGACAAAAGAAAATTTGAAATTGGTGTTGATGTTTACCGTTGTCAGAAGAACGGATTTTTCTTTTGGAATCGGCTCATTGTGCTTTTTAAGACTTTCGAGATAGGCTTTTATTGCTTCCGAAGCCATTTTTTTTGCTTCTTCTGCACTTTTACCATAAGTAACGCAACCCGGTAGAGAGGGAACAATGGCCGTGTAGCCACCTTCAGGTTCTGCTTTTAAAACAACGGAAAAACTTACTTGTTTCATTGGTTCATTATTATAGCACAGACCGAGAGACTTTAACTTTTACCTACATTCTAGGTTGAATCGCAACCTTTCGGTTATTTAGCTTAGACAAATATACTTCATTAGGGGTGAAATATCCAAGGCATTTTCTGGGTCTGTTGTTTATCTCCCAAACACAATCATCTATCTCTTGTTGTGTTACTTTTGTGAAATCAGTCTTCTTTGGAAAGTATCTTCTTAATAGTCCGTTGTGATACTCATTGGATCCTCTTTGCCAGGAAGAATATGGGTCTGCAAAATATGTCTTTATGCCAACCTCATTTAGCTTAAAATGCAAATGATTTTCCCTGCCGTTATCCAAAGTTACTGATTTTCTGGCTTTTTTGGGAAGGCCTGAAAATATTTCTACTTGGGCTTTAATTGCTTCCTCAGAAGAAAGGCTTTCAACTTTTCTGGCAAAATACATTCTGGTTAATCTCTCAACTTCGGTATGGACTGCTGATTCATGATTTCTTCCTTCGACAGAATCTCCTTCAAAATGGCCAAATTCAATATTCTGGTTGACGATTTCCGGCCTATCATGAATGGAGATTCTGTCAGGAATTGAGGCTAAATATACTTTCCTGCCATATTTATGTCTTCTTTTTCTGTGTCCTCTGGGAAAATATTCCCAAAACTTTCTATGTTTAAATTCATCGGAATACACAAATGAATAAATTGTCTCCGGGCAAACTCTCATGCTCGTGTCATTTGGAAACACAAGTTTTATCCTGCCCGATATTTGTTCGGGAGACCAACCCCGAACGATTCTTTTTATTATCCAGGCAAAAACTTTATTATTCTTCAAAGGATGCCGCCTGCCCGCTTTTGATTTTCTACCCATCCATTCATTTTGTGCATGAATGGCCACGTAATATTGACCCTTAAAAGAATTTCTTGCCAACTCTCTTCCAATAGTTGAAACAGATCTTCCAAGTCTTTTGGCAATGACCTTGTTCGAAATTCCCTTACCTTTCCAAACCGCGATTTGGTCTCTTTCAAAAGCATTAATCTTTTTATGTTTTATGTGTCTTCACCCCCTTGAAGCTAAATATTTTACCTAATGGGGGTTGCGATTGGATTTAGAACTTACGTTACTCTCAGAAAATCCGATGAAGAAGCATTTCAAGAGGAACCCTTTTTCACAAAAGAAGGTTGTTTGGGGTGAAAATTATTCAGGAGGAAGACCAGCGCGCTTAAAGAGGAAAGAAAAATAACCAGAGAGAAGTTATGGAGTCATGTTTGTTACTGTTACAAGTTCCCATCCATGGGACCCTAAAAGATTGATTAGCAAATCTACTGGAACCAAATTTTTATTTTTAGAGATACCATAGCTTTCTTTTGCTTCCTGTGTTAAGGTCTCCATTTTTTGTTTTATCTCTTCTGCATAGGGAAGCAATTCCCCGCTTAGCGGTAAGCGGTCTTTATTAATTATGATCGCTTTTCCTCCCAATATTAAGCTGTCGAGGCCAAGTAAAAAATATTCCCACTTTTGCCCTTGCCGCTCTTGTTGTTCGGGACTTTGGGGTAACTGTTCGCTTCGATTCTCTGCGCTCATTTGCCGGTAATTCTATACCCCATAATTTCCGAAATCAAATTTTCTGGGGTTTGTAAGTTTAATTAATGGGGTGTTAAAATATAGCCATGGCAGAACTAAAAGAACAAGGCCAGGGCTCACGGCCTCAAAATCCGGAATGGAAACATGATTTTTCTCCAGGGCCGAGTGAGAAGGATATTAAGCGTTTTCAAGGTCCTGAATGGCGCTCTGAACTCCCAGATATAAAGATGGAGCTAGAGGAAGAGGATATGGCTGCAAGGGGGGCAGAATATTATGCCAGGAAGGAAGAATTTGCAAGTAGAGATCCGATTTTAGAGAGATTAACCCTTGCCCAAGACCCAAGAGATGTCGCAGAATCACTGGTTATTCTTAGAAACTTCGAGGACTTTGATAAAGCAGAGGCGTCTAGTGAATGGCGCCTAGAACAATATAGCAACGCATGTCTTATTGGAGTAGAGCGGTTTGGTAGAACCCATGCCCAACTTGTTGAAGAAGAAATTGTTAAGGGAAAGGAGGAAGGAGAGAAGGGAAAGATAGACGCGAAGGGTTATTTAGAGGAGGGCAGCAGCGTTAATAAGCATGGTTACGCGATAAGGGTGGAGAGGGGGCCCAAAGAGACATCAGTAAATGGGAAAAAGAGGGTTGTAATAGAGGAAAAATTTTATTTTGGGACAAACGAGGAAAGAAGGGCCCTCGCTCGCGCCTTCGAGGTTGCTGCCGACATGTTTATTATTAGGGAAAGAATCCACCTCCTCTATAAAATTTTCGATGACCATAAGGCTGATCTGGACGGCGCAGTAAAACTTTTTTTTCAACGCGCTCCTCATTTGAGTAACGAAATACACCAAAAAATTTTCCGAATGCCCGACATAAGTAGAATCGATTTCAAAAAACCAGAAACACTCAATAATCAAGAATTTGGAGAAAGAGTGGATTTAGCAATGAGGCTTCTTTATGTTGTTGGAAACTGTGAGACCAAAGAGAAAATGGAAAAACTTCAAGCAACCCCGGGGTATGAAAGACTGAGGCAAGTCTTACAAGAAAGGCTTGGGACACTCGAGGGAGAGAAGGAAAAGAAGGGGAAAGCGCTAACCCAAGAGGAAAGAGATATGTTCGATTTAGACAAACTCGTAGGCAGGGTGAAAGACTGGAAAACTAAAGACGAAAGAGATCCATCTAAAGGGGGAAAGGGGGCTAAAGTCATTGAAGACGAAAAAAAGGTTAGGGGGGAACTTACAGTATTTGGCAATGTTTTTGCGCACGAATCCGTGGATAACGAAGCTTCCGTTGTTAGGTTAATTGGAGAAATTACAGGAGATCCGGATGCCGCAAACGTTGGACACCGCATTTTTAAGCTCTGGGGGTTAGCAGATGAATTAGGCATGGAACAATATAGCGACTATTTACCGGGAGCAGAAGAAATAAAGAAGTGGCTGGATAACGTTGAGAACGGAAAGGCTTCCTATGAGCAGTGGAGAAAGCAAGCAAGGGAGTGGCTCAAGTATTTCGCCGTACCCGGAGAGCCCGTTTCAAGTGATTTCTCGAAACTTTTTTGGACACACCTTTGGAGATTGAAAGACATTCTAAAAGATAGGCCGTCTGGGCCCGTTTATACGGTAGATAAAGTGGAAAGACTCTGTTTAAGCTTGCCGAGCCTAATTAGGATTGAAACCCCTTACGGCTTCCGTTCTATTCGAGAGGCTTGGTGGGGAGCGGATGGCGAGGAACCGAGGGATTTAGGAGAAATTGAGTGGGCGGCGATAACTGAACCGAATAAATTAATAGCAGAGGCTTCGCAAGAGATGAACAAGGAAGACAGGCCCAAAGACAAACCAGTTAGATATGGCGCATGGGGCCTATATACCCTGTTTTTATTTTTGGCAGGTGAAGACAATCCAATAAAAAGACCATGGTCCTTTCTCAACTACGAAGAATATAACCCCCAAGATTTCCTGAAAAACATGTTTTTTACAAGTAAAATAAAATTCTTAGGAATAACACTCAACGACCTTTGGAGGGCAGAGGGAAACTGGAGAGGACATTACGCGAGGCTTGGGAAGCTAACTAGAACAAAAGGGGATGAAGATGACGACGCTGTCTCAGATGCACTCAAAAACGAAGCCGAGAGGGAGATAGCCAAAATTAAGAGGGAGTATTGGAAAGGCGTAAAGTCATTGCCTCAATGGAAGATGGCCTGGGAGGGAACAGAATTGAAACTGAGAAGTAAGCTTAGTGTTTCTCCCTATCTAACTGTTGCCGCGGAAGAGTTAGCAAAAAGATTTGGGTTTGAATAGTATAATATCTTTTATCGGTGTTTAGGAAAAATTCCCATAAATTCTCCCACACGACTGATTCTTCCTACGGTCCTACGAGTCGTTCCTCTAAGCTCAATTCCAGCAATTTGTCCCCCTTGGCCTAGAGTATAAGCAGTTTCTCCAACGACAGCCCCCGTCGTTCTAAGGGGGAGACCCACTGCTTGACCCATTGCGGTTCCATAGTCGAACGGTTTTCCCGCAATGGTATTTTTGATTAATTCTGCTGCTGCTGGCATCAGGAATAGTATACCAAGCCCTGCAAGTATTCCCATAAGCGACCCGGAAGTATTAAATAAAGGAACTGCAATTTCACCACCCGTTCCCGAGGCTGCAATCTCAAAGGGGTTGACCCAAGAGCCTCGGCGAAGTATGTCCATGGGGATGTGAGGAAATGACCAATAAAGGACGTGGGCTATAAAACCCATGATTGCGATAGTTGGAAAAACGGCAACGTTTGATGCCAAATTTTTGAACCACAAGCCAAAGCCACCCGCTGCAGGCGAGACCACCCCGAAAAGTATTATTATTGGGCCAAAAATAATCAAAAGAATAACGTTAATAAGGGCCTTCAAAGCAGTCCAGAATACACGCAACAAGATAAACAGAACAAATACTATATAGATAATAAAAAGCAAAACAAGAAAGAAAGTGAAAAAACCAGTGGCGCCAGCAACCGGGATACCTATAACAGGTATCGAGAATGATACCGCAGTTGTACCACCAAAGATTGTCGTGCCCACCAAAAGAATCAGGATAATGGGCAAAGAAACAGCGAGGACCAGAGAAAAAATGGGTGTGGCAGCCGAACCCCACATTCTTTGAGCCAGCACAAGAGCGTTAATGGGTTCAGGGGGTGGGGGGAGATTCGCAGCTATCCCCCCAGATTTTGCAAATAAAGCAATCAAGCCGATGATTAAATAACTTATATCGATCAAAAAACCCGCAATTGCATAAGAAAACGTAATTAAAATAAGTGCCATAACCAATCTAGGGAGTGCTGACTGTATTGTGATTACGGTCTGGGGAGAAATTTTTACTCTAAACATAATCATGAATGACATGATTAGAATTGCGATGACCATAAAAAGATATGCCATATTACGAAATGCACGCCAAATATTTTGGATAGGTTGAAGAGAAGTAAAACCAAACCCTTGGGCCTTGGCTACAGGGATGATATTTAGACTGGCTGTTTTTTCAGAAAAATATTCTACAAGTGACGCGGGCCTTGTTGAAATAAGAGCGTGCTCAATAAAAGCGACACCAGTGCCACTTCCATCTTGAGATAGAGGAGATAAAGCGTCTACGCAAGATTTGAATTCTTCAAGAATTTCCTGTGAAGCAAGACCTGCACACTTAAGAAGATCTGTTCCAGCAAGTAAGGCTCCCAGGGAGTAGATTATCCATTGAACTTGGGCAAATGTATAGCGCTCGCCAAATATTTCTTGGGGGTTCCCATCATCAAGAACTTTAGTTGACCATTCTTCAAAACTTTGGTTATACCAGGTTCCTTGGGCCCGAGCATAAGGAACAAAGGAAAAGGTTAATAAAATAAAAACAAGGCAAGAGAGGATAATTTTGGTGATTAAACTTTTGATTTTTAACATTCGGTTTCTAACTTATTTATCATACACTAACCCTACTGGCTTACTCTAGATGGATAACAGGGAAA
>Ga0209210_1003571_pt1 | contig 10448 bp, 10 predicted proteins | sample RifGroA1_FD_183991 | JGI IMG/M metagenome (GOLD analysis project Ga0209210, IMG submission 183991) | Contaminated groundwater microbial communities from Rifle, Colorado, USA - Rifle Groundwater A1 (SPAdes) (version 2) | ecosystem: Environmental > Aquatic > Deep subsurface > Groundwater >...
CTGATTGAAAATGCTGAAGCAGATTTAGAAGAAGCGGAAAAAGATTAATCAGGCGTGTTAACTTAAAATATAAAACCTCGTCGGAAAAAAGAGATTTATGCGTAAAAAATAAAAAACAGCAAACTTTAAATCCATAAAAATATTTTACCATATTATGAAAAAAGAAATTAAAATCAAACTAAAAAGATGTCCTGTTTGCAACAGCTCGAGAGTTACGCAAAGTAAAAATGGATTTGAATGCAAAAGATGTGGGTATGTAAATAAAGAATTTAAAGAAAAAACTTTCTCATAATTTTTTAAACAATTTAATTTTAGTACTATTGGCTCTGACTCGAAGCCCCACTCACTTTTATTTTTTGAGGCGACTGCTCGTAAAAATTCTCGGTAGCTCACACTTGGTTCCCTCGCTTCGCATAATTTTTTAAACAATTTATTTCTATTATTTATGGCTCTGTAGCTCAGCTTGGTTAGAGCACCAGACTCTTAAAAGAAAATAAAATAAATTTGAGAAATCTGGGTGTCGAGGGTTCAAGTCCCTTCAGGGCCATCTAATTTATTTAATTTTTATTTTTGAATCCGAGACAAAGTGTCGAGTGAGTTCTTTACTTTTTTAATAAATAAAAATTAGAAAAACAAAAAATTAATTTGAAAAAGTAAGGGACGAATAAGCTCAAGTCCCGAGAGTTTACGCGAGAAATATTTGCTTGCGAAATATAAAAATCCGAGCGTGGGCTCGAGTTTTCAGGGCCATTTAATTTATTTAATTTTTATTTTTGAACCCGAGAACTTTCAACATCTCTTTTCATTTCCTTAAAATTAATTCCAAATCTTCCAGATAAACAAACAGACCAACCAGCAGAAATTCTCTGACCAATTAAAATTTTTTCAGGTTCATGAATTCCTTTTTCTCCTTGATAAGTTCTGCAAGCAAGACCCTCTAAATTTCCGTCGTCAGTAATCTGATACATTTCATCAACAATTCCTTGATTAGAAGTTCTTATATGAAATCCACTTCGCAATAAATTTTTTTCAAAAAGATAACGAAAATCTGCAAAATCTTTAAAACAAATCCAAGGAACATTTCCCTCAATACTTTGCTGAATATAATCTTCTAATGAAATATATTCTTCGCCTGAAAAAGATATATAACTCATAAAGTTTATTTTTTAATCTTGTTTAAATATTTTTGCAACTTGGTTGAATAATAAATCTTTTTAGTCATCTCAATTTTATTTATCAAAAAACCCTGCGGGTTTTTATTCTACACTAAAGTGTGGAGTTTGTTTTGGTTTTTTGATTCCCAAAAAAATACGCGTATAAATCAACCACAACATAAATGTCGCGGATTTTTTTTAGGATTAAGAATATCTTTACAAGAAAGTTGAATAATAAATTTATGTGACATCGTCGGAGGTGAGCGATTTCGCGAAGTAGCATCAAAGAAAAGAGCAAGGTCGCGAATAATAAAGAAATGTCGCTTAACCGCAAAGGAATTTTTTCTACCAATTTAGTTTCTTTTTGTGAAAAAGAAACCCAAGGTTCTTTTCAAGAATAATCTCTGCTTGTATGCCCGCACTTCGTGCATTTGAAAAATTTTGTTTCTGCCTCGTCGCTGGATCTGGTTTGAACAGTCCAAAAATAACAAGTCAGGTTTCCGCATTTTTTGCATTTTTCTGCGACAATCGGAAGAATTTCTTTTTCTTTTTCTTTAACAACTGCGATTTGCTCTTTCTCGTCGAGAATTTCAGAGGTCTTTAATTTTATTTTTCCTTTTACAGAATAATTACATCTGGCACATCCGTCGTTTTTTCTTTTTTGTATAAGAACTGCTCCGCACTTTGGACAAAATTCCATTCTAAGTTTCAATCTTTATGGTTTTTAAATCTTTTTTAATTATTTATTTCTTTTGAATTCTTCCACATAAAATCAAAATACAAATCTTTATTTCAACTTCATCTCAACAGCTTTTGCAAGTTTAAAAAAACAGGACTTTGCAAATGAAACAGCGTCGTCAGAATCTACTTTCTTTGGACTAAATCCATAATAATTTATATTGTGTCTCATTCTTCGCAGATTATCAACTAATTGCAGTGGTCTATCTAATTTGACATTTAATCTTTCAAGCGTTTTAATTTGTTCAACATGTTGTTCTGAAATTTGCCCGCGACTGACAAGCAAAGAATCTCCGAGCATTCTAAAACATTCGTAGATATTTCTTATTATGTTGAATGCAGAATCGTCGTCGGATTTTAATTTAAGTGTATAATTCATTTGTCTGATTGAAGATTCAAAAATACTTTTTGCGTTTTTGTTGTCAGGATATTTTATTCTTTCTATCATGGCCTAACCTCTAAAAATCCGTCGAGAACAATGCCATTAGAAATATTTGCAAACAGATTTGTATCTATTTTATTTCTTGAAAAAACATAAAGATTTACTGGAACATTTTTTCTATATCCTAATTCAGAAATAATTCCCAATTGAATAATTTTTAATTTTTCATTTCCAGAAATTTCAACTGCAATATCTATATCGCTGTTTTCGTTGTCATCCCCTTTTCTATAACTTCCAAATAAAATTATTGCTTTTGCATTTGGGATTATTTTATAAGTTTCAGTTAATATTTCAGAAAGATAAATTCTTTCTAAGTTAGAAGTAATCTTTAAAGTTTTATTGTAGATGTGTTCAAAATTGCAAGATATTCTCCAAAGTTTTCCAAGTTCTTGTATTTTTAAGAATCCTTCATTTACCAACCTATTCACGATTGATTTTGCAGTTGTTTTTGAAATTTTTATCGATGCTGACAAATCATTTAAGCTCATTTCTTTATTTGGGAATGCGAAAAACCAAGATAAACATTTTCTATATGCTTCATTTAATTCTATTTTATTTGATTTTATTTTAAGGACTTTATTCTGATTTGTCATCTTATTGGTGACGAATAGAACTATTTAAACTTTTTGTAAACCATTTGGTCTCAAATAAAACCGGTAATTAATCGCAAAATCCCCTTTCACCTTCAGGTCTAAAAGGTTCAAAAAATATTAATTTTACCCAACCCGCATACGGCATAATTTTGAAAACTGCTTTTCCAATTAATTGCTCTTGTGAAATTTTTTTCTCAACTCCGAGCTGTCCTGCGTTGTTGTCGCCCATTGTTGAAAAATAAAATTTTTCATTTTCTTTGGTTATATTTACAATTCTGTGAATAATTGGATTTTTTGTTCCTGCTTGAAAAATTATCACATCTCCGATTTCAAGTTTTTCTGGCTTCGCACCGACGATAAAAAGGATATCTGCTTTGTTAAACCCTTTTTTAAAAATAAATTCTGAAAATTCTGTTTTGTTTAATTTGAATAAAAAATATTTTGAATCTTGATTTTCCCACCAGTTATTGTAATTAGAAAATAAATTTCCTTGATGATACATTGAGCACGACTCAACAATCGCGAGAGGGAGTGAAGTTCCAGTTACAAAACTCAACAAAGGAAAAAAAATAAATTTTATAACGACAAATAAAAAAATCAGAGAAATTAACCAACCCTTCGGCGAGTCATCTTTCCAGACAATAAACCAGAATTTTTCAAAAAACTTTTTCACACTCTCTTTATTCATGAACACTAAAACAAAAAAGGTTTTATTAATGTTTTGAAAATTGTTTCCGCAAAATTGTAAGAAAAATTTTAAGAAAGTTTTTAATCTCTGAAATTCTTAGATGAAATTAGTCGCGAATTTTTCTTGGCTCAACTTTTTTGATTTTCTCGTCGTAAAATTGTTTTTAAAAAAATATTTTTCAACTTAATTTTCCAGCATTTCAATAAGAGAATTCAAAAGCGAAATATGTTTTTCCTCGTCAATCTTAATTGTTTCTATCGTTGTTTTCAATCTCATATTCTTGAATATTTTTATGTCTTTAATATAATTATCTCTCGCTATTTTTTCAACTGCGAGTATGTCTCTTAATCTTTCAATAAAATATTTTTTAGTAATTTTGTTCTCCATTTTCAAGTATAAAATCCATCAACCCCCCGAACATCAGCGAATGTTTTCTTGACTCATTTGCAATTATTTTTAAAAATTCAATCAATTTATTTTTTTGTGCTTCTGAAATTTCTTTTATCAATCCTTTTTCTAAACAACTAATAAAATAAGAATTTAGTTCATCAATTAATTTATCTTCATATTCTTTTTCGCGGTTCAAGATCTTGATTGTCTGCGTTTGATTTGTCATTTTTTAAATATTTTATTTTCTCGTCGGTGTTTAATTTCTTTGCATTATATCTTCTCCCTCAAAGAAATTCTAAACGCTTTTTCTTTTTTTGTCAAATCAAGAATTTCTTTATCAACCTCCATTTTAATAATTGCAGGACTTAACTTTAAATATATTCAAGGACATTATTGAGTGGTTTTATGCCTTGAATAGATAGGAAAAGAAAAAAGTTACAAAATTTATTTATTCTTTTACTAGAATTCACAGAAGAAAATTTTTCATAAAGACCTTTTTTCTTAATCAGTTCAACTATTTCTGTTTTGTCGTCGGGAAAAATAACTTTTTCATATTCTTTAATCAAACATTTTTTATTGATTCCAAAAAGAACATTTGTATTTTTTTCTTTTGCCAACTGAAAAAGTTTATTTTTTAATTCAATTTCTTTTTGTTCAATTTCTTTTTTCTGAATCGCAAGTTTCTCGTATTCATCTACTAATCCATTATCGTTTGACATTTTAGGAGTTTATTCGATTTTATTCTCATCTTCAAAGTTTAAATGATCTTCTTTTAAAACAATAAAACCTTCTTTATTCATCATAAATTGATCAAAGGGATTGTTTTTCATAATCTCTTTTTTACAAAATCGTTCATCCCAAGACCTTATCTTAAGAGCATTTATTATTTTAAATGTTGCATCTCCAACGGTTTTAGGATTTGCATCAAATAATTCTGATAAATTTTGTCTTGCCCAATTTTTATTTCCCCCCCATAAAAAATTAGATTTTGAATATGCCCATAAAAAAGCGCAGGCCATAGTGTTTGTGGCAGAATTAGAAATTCCCGCTCTTTTTCTATAATAAGATGCAATTAAATTATTTATCAAAAACAAATCTTCAGACGAAGGATTTAATGAAATTATTTTTTCCGTAATTAATGAACTTACTTCAGCCATTATTTTTTTATTGTCCATATTATTTCCCACTCTCTTTAACTAATTTTTTTACTTTTTCTTTTGCTTCTTCTTTATCAAACATAATCGTTCTAAGAATTTATTATTTTTAATTCTTTGTTCTTATAATTTTGTCTTCTATGCAATACCAACTTCTTTAAAATTTTTCAAATTTCCTAATTAATGCCCCGGGTTTTTAACAAAAGCCAAATTAAAATTTCTGCGATAATTATCAAGCAAAAATCTCCCAAAAACCAAATATCTTTTTCATATTCTTTAAACTTATTAAAAATCTAAAAATGTTTTAAATTTCTCGTCGTCAAAACTTAAATACCCTCAATTTCTTTTTTGATTGAATCAATTTCTCTTTTTATTCCAGCAGAATCTTTTTCAGGAATTTTTCCTTTGAAGGGTCTTAGTCGGTCTTCTAAACTTTTTATTTTCAATTCAACATTTGATGTCTTCTTTCCAAGTTTTTTCTTTTCTTCAAGCGCCTTTTTCAAACCGCTAAGTTCTTCGTTCAAAGATAAACTTTTTTCAGGATTTTTTAAAACATATTTTTCTCTTTCAATTTTTGCTTTTTTAATTCCTTCAATAACTTCTGCTCTTTGAATTTTTTCAACAACTCTGTGCATTGGTGCTTTTCCTAATCTTTTCCATTGCTCGGCAACTCTTGGAACAAGCGACTCAAGATACATATCGGCCATTTGGAATTGTCCTTCTTTAACTTTTGATTTTGTAAGTTTTAATTCAAGTTGCAAATCAAGAACATCAATTTTCAAACTACTCAACTGAACAATCTGGAATTCCAAGTCCTCAATTTGCTCAAAGTATTTTTCATATTTATCTAATTCAACATTTGTCAATCTTCTTGTATTGTGCAAGACAGGTCTGAATGAAACAAAATAAGGACGACCATTGTTGTATTCTGCGTTGACTGCCATTCCTGTTCCAACTGGTTCTTTAACAACTGATTTCAAAACATCTTCTCCAAATTTCATACTGACTCTTTCTAAATCGCCTTCGTAACGAGTGCCCATTTGAATTTCAGTTCCAATGTTTGCTTTAATTTCTCCAATAAAATCGCTCAAGACCTGCGAAATTAAAACTAAACCAATTCCCCATTTTCTGAATTCTCTTGCCCCTCTTTCAAGTTGTATAAATCCCTGTCCACTTCCTCCGAATTTTGGAAGCAATCTATGAACTTCGTCGTAAACAATTAATGTTTTTAATTCCTGACTTTCTTCTGGCTCTGATTTGAAGACCTGCTCAATTGTCGACGCTACAACCACATCAATTTGTTGCGGAGTCAAATGACTAATGTTAAAAATTGTAATTTCTCCTGGACGATTCATATATTCTCTTAAATTAATTAATTCAAACGGATCCCTAATTGTTTTTATTGAACCATTGAACGCTCTTGCATCAGTCGGTTTCATATCAAAATATTTGTAACGCTTTATCATTTCTTTATCTTCTGCTTTTCTTAAAAATCCTGTCCACTGCGCAGTTGGATCAAAAATAATCACACTTTTATTATGAAGCAACGCGCCCTCAATAATATCTTGCGCGCTGATTGTTTTTCCGCTTCCTGTTGAACCCGCAATCAAAGTATGCATTTGCAATTTATTTAAATCAACAAAAGTTCTTATTCCTGTTTCTGCAACCTTGCCGACAAACGCAGAGTGTGGAGTAACTTGCGGAAGTTTTCCTAAATCAACTGCTGTCTTAAATCTTTTTCCCTTGAACTGAAGATATCTTATGTAAAGATAGCCCGCGAACAATAATCCTGCAAATAAAATTATTGACAAATATACCCACATAGGAATACCAAACAAGGTGCGTTTAAAAAATGGCCAGTTAACACTTACATAAGCAATTGACGACGCCTGCATACTTTGTTCAACATTAGAATAATAAGCAGTTGCCTTAACCATATATTTTCCTGTCGGGGTCTCTGCAGGGATTTTTAATTCTTTAACTGTGCTAATTGTTGTCTCAACTGCAAAGGCCTCTTCATTTCTTGCAAAAATTTCTCCAGTATTTACATCCAGCAATTGCAAATCAAATTGAACATCAACTTTTTTTGTCTTTCCAAGATTCAACAAATCTGTCTGCAATCTTAAAGTTCCCCCAGGAGAAACCCTTGTAGTTAATGGCTGAATTTTTACATCAAGAAGTTTTCCTTCAGGAGATAAAATTCTAATTGTCGTCGGTATTTTTCCGCTGTTCTCTCCAGAAGAAATAATTAAATCACCGTCATAATTTCCTGCGTCAACAAATTTCGGAGCAACAATTTTTATCAAAACATCTCTAATTTCATTTGGCTCTAATTCAACTAAAGAATTTTCAAAGAAAATAAATTCAACAATGTCTCCTTCTGCGCTAAGTGTGATAGAATTTTTTTGATTTAAAGTATTCGCCAATCTTATCCTTACAGAAGTTGTCTCTCCTGCAAATAATTCTTTGTAAATTGAAGTTGTTTCTAATTTTACTCCCCCAATATTTATTGAACCCTTTAATAATTCTTCAATTTTTTTCAATGTCTTTGAACTAATTCCTCCGCCCCCTCCTCCGCCTCCGCTCGTTGTCGTAGTTGTTGAACCAGTTGAACAATCTGTTGAGCAACTTGAAGTTGTCTCGCCATAAGCGGTTTCGCACAAACCATTTCCGCATTTATTTTCTGCTAAGAAATACGACGAGAAACCAGTTGCATTTCCTGTTAAAGTCAAATTATTTATATCCCGAGTTGTGTAAGATAATTCAGACCAACTTCCGTTGCAACTTCTGTTTGCATAAATCCAGTCAGAACATTTTATAATCGCAAGCCGACTTGCAGAATCATAATCATAACCAGTATAATTAAATGTAATATTCATACCTCTTGAACTAAAGCCAGTTGAGTTTGAAGCAAAACCAATAAATGGATTGTAAGCCACGATTGTTTCAGCAACATCTCCCCCGCTAATTCTGTAAAGATTTAAACTAATATTATTTTGAGAAAGATTTGTGAAATTCACATTAAACATTCGTATCTCGTCGTAACTTGCTTTTACAATTATGTCATATGCTCTTTTATTTACATTTAGTCGGATTCCTCCTGTCGCGTTTGTGTAATTGCTCATTAAAATTGTTGTAGTATTTGGCCTGAACAAACTTACATTCATATTTGTAACAGCAGATGAAACATAATCCACAATTTTGAAAATCCAATTATAATTGTCATAAACTTCAAACCAATCAACAGAAGAATTTAAATTTCCAATCGTGTCATTCGCAGAATAATTTACAAGATATTCTCCTGCATTTGTCAAAGCAAAACTATTATTAATGTAATATCCAGCAGAATAAGTAAATGTTAAATTAAGTTGCGAAGTATTTGGATAAGTTAAAACCCCGCTCACACTTCCAACAGCAACATTATCTGTCACATTAAATTGCAAATTAATATTATCGTTGAGGTTCACGCTATTTCGCGTAATTGAAAAACTCGGAGAAGAAACATCTCTTGAAGAAATTGAATTTTCTGAAACAGAAGTTATTTCCCCATAAGTTGAATGAGTTGCTGAAACACTTAAATTATGATCCATCCCTCCATAAATTGTTGGAGCAGTGCAATTAATATTCCATAATAAAGTTGAAGAACTATAAGATGAATTTACATTTGAACAAGAACTTCCATTAGTTGTGACACTCCAAGTTGCTCCAGAAGTCACAGCAGAACCTCCGTAAGTTAAATTTGCTGTAAAATTAATTAAGCCCCCAGCAGTCACATTTGTGAGTTTTGACGACGAGGTTGGCCAAACAATTGAAAGATTAAATGCAGTTGTTGTAAGCGAGACAGAAACATTTCTTTGAGTCGGATTCGCGCTTGAATTAGTTATTGAAATTGTTACATTGTAAGTTCCTTCAACACTCGGAGAAGTGTAATTAATCATAAAGCTCGTGTTAAAACCTTTTTTCACAAGAAGGGTGCTAACATTTGTTCCAATTATTGACGCGTTTGTCGACGAGAAAACAAAAGTTATGTTTGTATTTCCTGAATTATTTATTGTGACTGCTTCTAAATTTCCTGTCTGACTTGTTGCTTTTGTATAACTTATAGAAGTTGTGGAGGCGGTCCAAGTCAATGTTTCTGGAACCTGAACATAAACAGTTGTTAAATTAGATTTATTCTGATCTGAAATATTTAAAACCCCTTGATAATTTCCGCTGAAAAATCCTGTTGAAGTTGTGACGCTGACATTAACTCTTCTTGAAGAATTTGCATCAATTGAAAATGCAGAATCATTTGCAGAAAAAGTCATTGAGTCGCAAACTTCTCCGCTTAAACAAGAGATGCTCATATTTGAGAGTTCGTCATTTCCTGTATTATTTATTTCAACAACTGTTGAATCCACAGAACCAGAATCTACTGATAAATTAACAATTCCAGGAATATGAACAAAAGATTTATTTGACCCAACCGCGATTGTGATATTTAATCTTAATCGTGAAATAGTGTTGTCTGGTTCTCTCCAAGTTAAAGTCGCGGTTAAATTATAGTCCCCAGAATGAGTCATCTTTGAAACATTCACTTGGAAGACCTTGCTTGTGTTTGTTCCTGCTAAAATATCACTGAACAAATTATTTGTTGGAACAACGACGATGCTTCCATTAGAACTAAAAGTTATATTTGGAGAATACGCAGTAACATTTCCAATATTGCTAAGAGAATAATTTACATAAAACATATCTTGGTTATCCAGATTTATTTTTGCTGTGCTAAAAGAAGTTCTGTTCTGAGAGAAATTTAATGTTGCAGTTCCATAAGCAGTGAAAGAATAATTTTGCGAAGTAAATGTATTTCCATATTTATCATAAATTAAAACGCTTGCGTTATACATTCCTGCAGAAGTTGAAGAATAATTTCCAGTAAAGTTCGCAACTGTCTTGTCTGTTCCTCCAATGCACTGACCAAATTGTCCGCACAAACTTGTTGCATTAATTGATTCAACAACTGCCTTGCTTGAGTTTGTAATATTAATAATTGTTGTTGTCAAATTTATTGAAATATCGTCGGTAGTTCTGACTTTTATTGTAACATTTTTATTTACTTCTGCAATTGTTCCATAAATATTGTCAAGCAAGAAATAAACATCTGTTACATTTGGTCCTTGTTCATAAATCCAGAATTTTTCTAAAATTGAACGAGTTGTCGGAGAAGTTGTTGAGTTATAAAAAGTTGTCTTGACAATTGCATTATCCAAACTCAAAGAATAGCCCTTTTGATAAAGCGTGACATTGGTA
>Ga0209210_1003575_pt1 | contig 10444 bp, 9 predicted proteins | sample RifGroA1_FD_183991 | JGI IMG/M metagenome (GOLD analysis project Ga0209210, IMG submission 183991) | Contaminated groundwater microbial communities from Rifle, Colorado, USA - Rifle Groundwater A1 (SPAdes) (version 2) | ecosystem: Environmental > Aquatic > Deep subsurface > Groundwater >...
TAATCTTGAGTTGTATTTAGGCAGGATAATTTGTTGAAGCATTCTATCCTGCCTAGATGCTTGAGATTAATTATTTTTCGGTTTTACTTTAGAACTTCGGACAGAGCCGGTCAATAATCCAAGCCCTTCCTCGCAAGAAAGCCATCATCATAAGGGTGCTTGAGCTTGCGAATTTCTGTGACAAGGCGAGCTTTCTCGAAGATTCGGGGATATGCAATATGCGAGCCGGTTAAGATTAACTCGATGTTTTCTGGCTTTTTATCGATTAGTTCTAATATATCTTCTTCGGCTAACAAGTTAAGTTGAACTGCATATAATATTTCATCTGCTATGATTATATCGTATTCTTGGGCAAAACAGGATTTTACATAATCAAGCGCTTCCTTGCACGCTTCAATCTGGATTTCTGTTGGCTTTTTTATTACCCACCCGCCTGTTCCAAAACGCTTGTATGTAAACGTGGGGAACTTTTCAAGAGCTTTTATCTCACCGGGAATTTGCTCTTCTAAAGAATCAGCGCCGTTTTTCATGAATTGCACCAAATGCGTCTTATAGCCGTTGCCGCACGCCCGCAACACTGTTCCCAACGCCGCAGTTGTTTTGCCTTTGCCATTTCCCCAGAAGACCTGCACAAACCCAAGACCTGCGTGTTTAATCTCGCCCATTTTATTCGCGAAGAAGGGGTTTTATTTAAAGATATAGCCACAAACTCTCTAAAATTTGTTAGGTTATAAAAATTCTTTATTTCCTGTTTTGTTAACTAAACTTATAAGATAAGCAAGAAATTTGGGTAAAATCCTGCAAGGATTTTCCTTTTAATGTCGAATGTTAGATTATAGAGATTTAGGATAATTGAGTTACTTTTTGTTCCTAAATCTCTAATAGACAATTAGGAAAACTACGTAACTGAATCAACCTAATTGTCTATAGGGCTGACTTTTTGACGCTGAAGGCATAATGACGGAGATTGATTTTATGGCTTATTTCCTCATTTTTACCATGCGACCATCTCATGGGCTTTCTTGTAGGTCTCAAACACAAGCAGGCACTTCTCACGCGCGTCAAAGATAGCTTGTGAGCGGAGAACTTTTTCATAGTTTGTGTCTGGGGCAATGCCTTTTGACAAATCAGGCGCCGGTCCTTTCTTTTTTTCATCCGGCTTGAAGAACGAGAACAATGCCGTGAATGGATTATCGTCTTGTTCTTTTTTCTTCTTATCCTCTGCCTTTTTCTGGTCTTCTTTTTTATCTCCCAAGAATTCTTCTATGTCTTTCTCAATCTGCTTGAGACTGCTGTCGGCTGCGCCTTCAATCCAGGAGAGCATGCCCTTAAAGTCGTCTTTTTCTATTTCGGCTTTTAACACCTTGAGTTCTTCATTGTTGAGGGCTAGTGCGCGGAAGGTAACCTCGGTGCGCCCGCCGTAGGAATAACCCTGTCCTGCACGCTGAGGAATGCCCCTGAACTTGAAATCAACCCAGACCAAGCCAGTATATGTTCTTTTTGATGCGTGCTTGAACATCTCGGGAAGAAAACCTGCCTTTATATCGTCTATTGGGTCGTAAAGACATTCTGCGAGTATCGAAAGTTCAAGGAGGATGGTGTTGAATGCTGTAACAAGTCCAGGGGTTTGTGTTGCGTTCTGCTCCAATTTACGCGCTGCCTCGAGATAGGGCTTTACCCAGCGCGCGTACAGCTTTATTGTGTTGTACTGGCTGCGCAGATAATTTTTTTCTATTTCAAATCGTTTCTTAAGTTCGTGCTCCGAGTGCTCCAGCCATATGAAAAATTCCTGCAGGCGCTGCGTGACGATGCGCTTTACGCGGTCATTGAGGTCGAGACCCCCCTTTTCAGCAGGTTTAGCCGCGTGTTCAGTGTCGCGCGCAGCCATGAAAGCGTCTATAAGAGTGACGTAATCGAACTGCTGTGCCATTGCCTTGATAGCGGTGTTGCCGCGCTGGATATCTACACTATCTAACCAGATTTGCTTGAGTGAAAGGAGAGCACCCTGCCTTTCTTCAGGCGAGCTTTCTTTGTGGCTATATTTTTCGTATGTTGCGAGGCGAATCTTGAATTGCTTTAAGTCATAAAGAATATTAAGGATGGATTTGAGCACCTGATTGACCGCTCCGAGTGTTTTCATGGCTTCTTCCTGCATCTTTGTGGCTTTCATTCCGAGTTCAGAGAAGTGCGCTGAGCCTGGTGCTGAAACGAAATTGTCTACGAGCTTGTTTATATCTTTGTATCCTATGCGTGGAAGAAAGTCAAGAATCCAGAAGTAAATCGGTTCGAGGCTTTCTGCAGGAGAGTCATAAATAATCTTGTGCTGCTCTAATGCCGCCTTCAATCCATGCAGCCTGAATGGGTCGCCCTTGGCATTATCTGGATCGAATATCTCGTCAGAGGCAATTATCTGCGCCTCTTTCGCTGCTGCGATGTACCCTTCTTCTTTAGTTATTGCTTTTACTTTCTTGCGCAAGTCGCCGCCATTCTTATCCCTTGCCTTGCAATATACGCCCGGGCTGATTGCTGCAATGAGTTTTTCAATGTCCACCATCTTTTCTTTCCGATAACGATAGGGATTTATTTAAACGTTCGTATATGGATAGAGGAATTTATATAGAAGAAACACTCTTGAATAATATGAGCATTGAGTTCCTGGATTTGACTGACTTGCAGAGACGCGGGCTGCTTCGCAAGGCTGAGGAACTGGCGCGCATCTCGCGCGATGGACCAGAGGTGCTTGACCTGACTGATGCGCACACAGTGCAGGCGCTTAACAACGCCAATACTTCTAAAATTCTGGCTATGCAATCTCCTGCCGTAGCACCTGCTGCAGACTCTCCGCTTGATTTTCTTTCTGATTTTGCGCAGATTGGCGCACAAAATACAAGTTCTGAAAATTCCACCAATACAACTCTGCCCGCAATGCATGCATCGACTCTCGAGCCTAAGTTGGATACGATTCTTGCCAAACTCGAGGACACGATGTTCAAGATTGAACTGCTCAGCAGCCGACTGGCGCAGCTTGAAGCACGATTAAATAATTAGTGATAATCGAACGCTTTAAATAACACCCTTGCTTCTTAAAAATATGAAGGACTTTTCAAAAGAGATTCTGGCGTATGCACTGCAAAATGCGCTTGAACATGGCAAGGCAGAAGCTTCTCACGTGCTACCCAAACTATTTCAGCACGGACTTGAACGAAGCGATATTGCAAGAATTATGCCTGCGATTCAGGAAGCAGTGAAGAAAGTTAATTCAATGAAAGAGCACGAACGCGCGGATGCATTTGCTAAGCTTGAAGATGTTGTCAAGAAACATGTAGAAAAAGAGAAGGATTTGCCTGACATTGATATTGCTGGTCTAAAAAAAGTTGTGACGCGCATGGCGCCTGAGCCTTCCAAATATCTGCATCTTGGACATGCTATGACATTTCTCATAAATTATATGTATGCGGAAAAATACAAAGGAACCTGCTTACTCAGAATGGAAGACACCAATCCAGAGAAGGCGTCGAAAGAATATGCGGATTCTATTATTGAAGATATAAGGGATTTCTTGGGCATTAAAATTAAGAAGGTTCGTTATGCATCTGACGATATGCCTGTTCTTTATACTTATGCTGAACAATTGATAAAGAAGGGTCATGCGTATATCTGTTTCTGTGAGCGGGATAATATGCAGAAGCTCAGACATGAGGGTGTTGAGTGCGAATGCCGGCATTTCCCGGAAAAAATTCAGATTGAGCGATGGAAAATGTTTGTCAAGGGAAAATATAAGGTTGGCGGGGCAGTGATGCGATTTAAGGGAGATATGCAGAGTTCCAACCATGTGATGCGCGATTCTGTGCTTTTCAGGCGTTTAGATGTCAAGCACTATCGTCATGGAACAAAGTACAAGGTCTGGCCAATGTATGACTTTTACAATCCGATAGGAGATAGCCTGATGGGTGTGACACTTATATTGAGAAGCAATGAATTTGACATGCGTGTTGAACTGCAGGATAAGCTCAAAGAGCTGCTTGGCTTAAAGAAACAGAAAATTGTGCAGTATGGGAGATTCAATGTTGAAGATTTTACGACCAAGGGGCGAGAAATTCGCGAGATGTTTGAATCTGGCGAGTTAAGGGGATGGGACGACCCTAGGCTTATTACGCTTCGTGCGCTGCGCAGGCGCGGCATCCAGCGCGAGGCGCTGTATGAGCTGACAAAGCAAATCGGATTATCACAGCATCAGGTGAATCTGCAGTTTGATATGCTGGCTGCGATTAACCGAAAAATTGTTGACCCGATTGCAGATAGATATTCGTTCGTGCGGGATTCAGTCAAGATTGATGTGGCTAACGCTCCGATGATTAAAGAAATTGAAATTCCGATACATCCTAACAAGAAGGAAAAAAAGAAAATCTCAGTTAAGGACATTTATATTTCAGGGGAGGATTATAAGAAATTCAAGGGAAAAGAGGTGCGATTGCTGCATCTGTACAATATTAATCTGGCGGATAAGAAAGCGTCAGTTAGTTCTATCGACGTTAAAGATATTCCTAAAATAAACTGGGTTTCTGATGGCATCAAGGCGCGCGTGCTTATGCCGGACGGAAAATGGGCTGAGGGTCTTGTCGAGCCTGGAGCGAAGAAACTCAAGAAAGATGCTGTTGTGCAGTTTGAGAGGTTTGGATTTGTGCGGTATGATGGTGTGCATAATAAAATTCCTGAGTTCTGGTTTGCGCATACTTAGGCTCTGTCCGAAAACGATAAATGAGCAAACTTGAACAAAAAAAGTTTGACTTAATTTTCCATGAGAAATCTTGATTCTTCTCTTCACATTATACAAAACAATATTCCAAGCGAATTCTCTCTCCCTCATAAAATGTTTTTTGCTCCTCAAATAATGAATCTGCGTTCTTTTCAAAACAGAATTAACTGTTTCTACTATGCTCCGCATGCCTTTAAATTGAGGTAATTCTATGCATTTCCGTCGATAAAAACCACTTGGGCGTTTTTTCAAACTTCTTTTATCCATTTCTCTGACAGGAGCATAAAATTCTATTCCATTTGCACGAGCAATCTTGTGCAGGGGTTCTGAATCATAACCCTTATCTCCAAGTCCAATAATATCTCTTATTTTATTTCTCTTGAATATCTTTTCGGCAATTTTCACATCGTGCTTGTGACTCATAACAAAATCCCAATCAAGAATTATCTGCGTTTTCACGTCGATAAATATGCCTGCCTTTGCATAAGGCATATACGGCAGAGGTTCAATTTCTTCAGCTCTTTTTTCATAATGCCTTGACCTTTGCCAAGCATCAAAGCCAGTTCCATCAATCGCAGTCAAATTTATCTTTTTTGGCAAAAGCACTTTGCAGATTCTTCTGACCATTTTCATATCGAACAATTTTAGCCAATCGTGCAAGGTGCTTTTTCTAATTGGCTTCTTCAAGCCAAGCCAAGATGTCCATCTTGTTTCCGCGATATCGACGATAAAATCTCTTAATGACTTTCCGCTTTTATAAAACAGAATTATCAACGAAACTCTTTGATAATTTGTAAACTCTTTATTTCCCGTCTTGTTAAAATGCAAAGGCAAATCTGCTTTATGGAAAAGTTTAATTAATTGTTCTTCTAATCTTGAGTTGTATTTAGGCAGGATAATTTGTTGAAGCATTCTATCCTGCCTAGATGCTTGAGATTAATTATTTTTCGGTTTTACTTTAGAACTTCGGACAGAGCCGTATTGACAAAATGTTTAAAACCCCCTATTCTTCCATAAATCATGAAATGAGGACTCTCAAAAAAACTAGTCGCGATTTATTGTATTACTTCCGGAGTTTCGGTCTTATTTGGTACCCTATTTCGCGAAGATTATAAACGCCTTCAAGATATTAGCCAAAGATATAATTTAAGGTATATTGCAGATACGAATCGAGATTTTAAGGTTGGCAATGACGAAACTAAGCGAGTTTACGAAGAACTCAAAGTTCCTTATGCAGATGGAAAAACTTTGGAAGAACTGTCTAGAGAAAACGTAGCAAGATACCTATCCTCTCATCCCAAAGCAAAGTAGCATTTCCGATTATTTAACCTGAAAAACTTAAACATTAAAAATTTGTTAATTGACGGAATCTTTAAATACAATCTTCTTTTAGTATATCGATAAAAAGATGGTTGAAAAAGACAAGCTTCTGCGAGAGAAGATTAAGTACGTTGGCTTAGGGGACCTTAAGGATACATACAAATTCGCGCGCGACTGGTTCGTCAGCGAAGAGTTTAACGTAATTGAAGAAAGTTATTCTGAGAAAATCAGCGGCGGCGGCAAGGAGCTGGAAATAAAGTGGGTTTGCTCGCGCAAAGTCACAGACTACTTCAAGATTACGCTCAAGCTAAAATGGATTATTCTCGGCATGACAGATGTTGAAGTAGAGGTCGACGGTCGCAAGAAGAAAATGAACAAGTTCGTCGAGTTATCCATTGAAATTGATGGTTTGCTTGAAAAGGATTATTCTGGCAAGTGGGAGGGCTCAGGCATGCAGAAGTTCTTTCAGGAAGCATATCATAAATACATTATCCCGGCACGCACAGAAGAGAAAGAGATTCAGGTGCAGAAAACTGTGCAGGATTTCAAGGAAGAAATGAAGGCATTTCTCGAACTCAGCGGACGCAAATAAACAATTGGGATTGGGTCTATTTACTACAGATATCTTTAAATACAAAACCGCACATCTCGCGATATGAAACTAATTGGCATATTTGTTCTCTTGCTGATGCTTCCGCTCGCCACAGCCTCGTTGCAGATTTCTGAGCAAGCATACACGCCAGTTATCATTGCTGGTGCCGAATCTTCTGCTCCACTTATGCTGCGCATTACTAACTCTGACGCGTCCAGCAGTGAATTCGAGATATACTCACTCGTTGGCGTCAAGCTCACGCCTCCAAAGCTGACCTTAAGTTCAGGCACGCAACTCATCGAAATTACAGCAACTCCGAGCGCGCAACTTATTCGCTCAACTAACGGCTTTCTTATCTTTCAATACGAGCTCTACAATAACAAAGCGGGGCGAACCATTGACCAGCGAATCATTAAAATTGTCGACCTAAAGGACGTATTTGCTATCAATCCAGTAAGCATCAAACCCGGAGACACCACGACTTCTTTAGTTCTAACAAATATAGAAAACAGAACCGTAGAAAATCTCCAAATCATTATCGAATCCCCATTCATCGAGCATAAAGAAACATTGACACTAACACCTTATGAGCAAAAAACAATCACTGTCCCACTTGAATCTTCTGAACTCGCAAGGCAGGTAGCAGGTCGCTATATTGCTGAGGCGCACTTCGAGTACAAGAACACCAAGGCAACACGCGAATGGGAAATTCGCTACCTCGAATCAAGCGGCCTCTCAGTTGACGAAGCAACTGACGGAGTTATCATCCGTCAATACAACACAATAAAAACAAACGAGGGCAGCGTTCCTATCACTGCGGCAATATCATATCGCCGCGATCTTCTCAGCCGCCTCTTTACCGCGCTTTCCCCTGAGCCAGCACAAGTCACAAAACAAGGGCTGGGAGTTACTTATCTTTGGACTAAGGAACTTGCTCCTGCTGAGTCGCTTGCCGTCACCATGACCACTAATTACACTTTTCCATTCATCGCTCTAATCATCGTGCTGGCTGCAGCCGCTCTTGTGTGGCTTGCATTCTGGAAGCCTCTCGTGGTTAGCAAGCGCGTGCATTTTGTGCGCACCAAGGGCGGAGAATTCGCACTCAAGGTCACACTCTCGCTGAAATCCCACAATAGTCTGCACAACGTAGCACTCCACGACCATATACCTCAAACTATGCAGCTTTATCATCAGTTCGGCATCAAACCGCACACTATCGATGAAGGCGCGCGCAGGCTAACATGGCAGCTCGGACATCTCAATGCAGGCGAAACACGTGTATTTTCCTATGTAGTATACTCAAAGATGCGCGTACTGGGCAACTTCCATCTTCCGCTCGCATCTGCAACCTGCACAGTCAATGGCAAACCGTTGCACGTAAGCTCAAATCAAACTGCCTTCGTCTCTGAGACCATAACTAAGGAATAAAGAGTTCTAAATAGGTTCGATGGAATCAGCGCCAAAACTGCCATCCTCACGTTTTGTTCCAATTAAGTCCGGATTTATATATTGTAGATAAGTTGGTTCTATTCCGACTCGTCCATCTGAAAGAAGGTTTGCCACGGCAATTACCTCTGCCTCATGTCTTTGCAGAGCCTTATCTTCAGTTAACCTTTCAACCCTAGCTCTCAAATCTGCTATTGTCCCATATTGTCTGTCTCTTTCCTCCTGTGCTGCGATTAACTCGTCGAGAGTCTTATCAAACATTCCGTAAAGTTCACGTAGAGGTACAGAAACAGGTGCAGATGCAGCTTGTTCTCTTTCTGAAGAAAAAATATTGCCTAAAAAGGAAATTAACCCCAAAACACGTTTACGTCTTTGAACAGGCAGGTCCGCCGGAGTGTCTTTTTCTTCAACGCCCAACGCTATTTGTAATTGTCTTCTGAGTTCTGTAGTCCCCCTGCTTACCTGTGCATACAAAACCCGAACTTTCTCAACAAATCCGGTATAATATAAAGCATCGTCGCCACCCAATCTCCGATTAAGTGCTCTACCCAACTCCTCCAAGCTTTCTACTGGTTGAAAAGGACTATCTCGCGCCTGCTCTGCATTTCGCCTCACAGCATCGTCCAGCACTAAGTAAGCCGCATCAAACGCGCTTAGCGCTAACCCTAAGTCTACATCAGAAAGCTCCCCGCCTTCGCCTATGCCTTGTTTTTCCAAAAGGGCTCTAAGAGTTTCATGAGCTTCACGGCGAAAGTACGGATTTCCATCAAATACGTACCCGTCCGGTTTCCAATGTCGTCGATTCTCGTCAGTGCGTTTTTCATGAGGCGCTCCTTTAATTCTATCGGCAAGATATTTTCCAGTTCCCTTTGGCACAACAGGGCTACCACTATTGGTAAAAAGTTGAGGCGGAGGCGATATATCTCCTTCGTCATTCCTCGTATCGTAGGCTGGCATCCTTAATTCCCTTAAACTCTCCTTTTAAACCTAACGCTCCCTCATTTTGCAGGGCATAAAAAAGCTTTAAATACAGCCATCTCGCTTTCTCCCCATCCCCTCGATAGCTCAATGGTAGAGCACTCGGCTGTAGACATCATGTCTAACGCAGACTGTCTTGATGCAAGATATAGGATGAAGCGCGAACAGACTGCACTCATGAGAGTGCAGCAGAACCCGGGGCATCGCAGTTCGATTCTGCGTCGGGGGATCACCTCTTGGAAAGTTCGATTCTCGGTGAGGGGATTCTTTATATTTAGACTTTCCAAACTGGGCGGTTTTTGTTATTTAGAATAATATCTTCTTTTGAATTCATAAATCGGACAATTAAGATATTGTCAACTTATTATGAGACAAGCTTAAATAGTAGGTTTTCCTCCTGATTTTCAGGAGGTGAAAATCTATGAGATGCCCGAAATGCAAGTCGAAAGACATTGTCAAAAGAGGCAAAAATCATAACAAATCTGGCATAAAACAAATATATTTATGTAAGAAATGTAATGCAAATTTTGTGGAACCAAACGGATTTGAAGGGATGAGATATAAAAAAGAAGATGTTGTTAGAGCAATTCATCTTCACAATGAGGGGTTGTCTTTATTTCAGGTAAAGGATTATCTTTGGCAACATGAGGGTGTAAAAGTTAGCAGAGAAACAATAAGAGAATGGTGCAATAAGTTTAGCATTTTTTTAAAATCAGATAAATGGAATCTCTCCAAAAATAAAAGGACGGATTCATTACGATGAAAAATACGTTAAGGTAAACAAGAAAGACTGCTATGATTTGAATGCTATAGACAGTAAAACTAAATTCATTTTAGCTCATTCTTTCGTCGGTAAAAGAACGAAAGAAGAATGCATAAAATTCCTAAAACAAATCAAGAAAAATTGTTACGGGCAGATGCTTGAAAGATACGAGCAAGATGATAAGATTGAATTTACTTGTGATAAATTTGCAAATTACAAAAGTGCATTTAATAAATTATTTTATCGAGTTTGCAATCTTAATTTTGGAGTTCCGATTGCTTGCAAGAAATATGGCTTGGAGCATAACAATAATCCGATTGAAAGATATAATGGAAAAATAAAAGACAGAATAAAATCTATCAGAAGTGGTTTCAAAAATTTTGATGATGCGAAATGCTTTATGGATTTACGCAGAATAATTCACAACTTTGTTAATCCAAATCAAGGACTGCAAGGAAAAACGCCGGCAGAAATGGCCGAGATACTTCTGCCATTGAGAAGAAATAAGTTGTTGAATCTAATCAGATTTGTCAGGGATAATGACCTCACACTATCCTGACAATATCCCCTTGGGGTGCTGTGTTGAAAA
>Ga0209210_1003576_pt1 | contig 10438 bp, 8 predicted proteins | sample RifGroA1_FD_183991 | JGI IMG/M metagenome (GOLD analysis project Ga0209210, IMG submission 183991) | Contaminated groundwater microbial communities from Rifle, Colorado, USA - Rifle Groundwater A1 (SPAdes) (version 2) | ecosystem: Environmental > Aquatic > Deep subsurface > Groundwater >...
CTTGATTTTTCCCCTTAAAATAATATTATCATAAACAGCGTCCCAATTTCCTGCCCAGCCCTTGACATTTGAAGCAATGCTTTTAATTATCTCGGAATCTCCATTTATCAATTCAGGAGTCGGCTCAAGTTCATCTGTATCAACATTGTATCTTAGCAAATCAACAAACCCATGCTCATTAGCAGGATCTTTTTGCCAATGCTTTCTGACTTCTGTAATAGAAACAACCCTCCTCTCAGAATGCAAGCCATCGGCACTTTTAATTGGATTTGTAATAATGATTAAATCGGTTGCTTTGAAACTTGTAGCTTCCACTCCCAAGTCATTCACAACTCTGTCAAAAACACCATAAGGAGAATCTCCATGAATTGTGCCGGCAACAACATTAGCCAGAGCCCCAACTCTCATCGCCTCATAAAGAGCCTTCGCTTCCGCACTTCTAACTTCTCCAAGAATTAAAGCGCTGTCTCCCATCCTTAAACTTGTTCTAATGCCTTCAGCAGCCTCAACCTCAGTGGTCCCCTTAACCAAAGCGCTTCTGACTTTCATTCTCTGAATATTGTATCCTAACTTGCGCAGAGAATCGACGGGTAACTCCAAGGTGTCTTCAATTACGATTGTTCTGATTGAAGGAATAATTTCAAGCATTACGCTTCCAAGTAAAGAAGTTTTACCGCTTGAACGTGTGCCTGCGATTAACAGTGTTCTATTTCCGTCGATTAAAAAGCTTAGAAGTCCTGCAGTGAACGAGTTAATCATTTTATTGTCGATAAATAGGGGAAGTGTCCATGGCTCATCTCTATGGCGGCGCAGGGCATAAGCAATTCCTGATGGAGAGAGCGGTCTTTGAATTGCAGCAACTCTTGCTCTGATTTTTCCAAAAAATAAATCTGTGTCCAGAATTGGATTTGCTTCGTCTAACGGTCTTCCGGATTGCAGACGCAGTTTTGCCGCCCATGAATCTGCATCTTCGTATGAAGGAAGGATATTTGTGACACAGTCGCCGTATTTTCCGTGCCTCACGAAAATAGGGTTCTGCCCAATTGGCGAGTTTAAAAAAATATCCTGCAGATTTTCATCGAGAAGAAGAACTTCAATAGGTCCAAAACCTATTGTCTGCCGCACTAAAATTTTAGCCAGTCTATTTAGTTCACGATAATTCAAAGTAATCTGCTTGCTTTGAGCCAGTTCGGAGATTAAATCTCTTGCAATGTTAAAGAATAAAGAGCGCACTTTTTCAGGGTCAGTAAATTCCTCCGACTTTGGCTCGTGCTGAAGCAGAACGTTTTTTCCCAGATTTAAAAGCAAATGATGCTCTTCACTTAAAGAGTATTCTGGGGGGATGATGTGATATAAATATTTTGCGTCGCCAGGCACGTTTAGGATTGTTATAGTTGCTCTTTCAGATTCTGATTTAACTTCGTATTGATCTAGTATCTCTCCGTTTTCAGGAAGCTGTGCAACTAATCTTGTAAAAGTGAAATTGGGGAGTGTGTTAGGTCTGAAAATAGAGGCATAGACTGTCCTATCGCCGATGGCGTAGGTTTCGATGACATCTGAGAGCATTGAAATAAGTTTTGTTTTTGTTAATAATTCTGTAAAACGGTCTAGTACGCGGAGGTAAGAATCAAATTGTGGAACTGCTTGCGGAGAATAGTTTCTTCTATATGTAGTTAATCGCTTTAACAATTCTAAGTAGCATGCGACTGGGTCCTGCCTGAGAAGGCTCAACAAATAGCTTAATTCGCGGGGCGCGAATTCTAATTCTGCAAACATTCCCAATCTTTCAGGCGCAAGGATTTTTTCCTGACGCAAAAGAAAATTATACAGCTGTGCTATTTCAATAAGTAAGGAGACTTGTTCAAAGGGATAATTATAGTTTCTCTGCTGAACAAAAACAACTCTTGATACTTCAGGGTTTTCAATGAGGGCGTCAACTGTGCGAGACATAACATCTGCGGAATCAGCTATTGATGGAGTGAAGGGTGCGCCTAAATAATTGATGTAGAGGATGCTTTCGCCTTCTTTTCTCTGCAGTTCTGTGGAGTAAATAGGGGCATTTAGCTTAAAGACCATTGATAAAAAATAGTGCTCTTTATTAAATAGTTATCTGAACTTTGACAGATAGAATAAAGCGCCGAAAATTCCCGCCAAAAAAAAGGCTAATGCAAGGATATTTGCAGGTCCGTTGATTTTTTCTGAAATTATGTATCCTGTGACGCTTTGAAGAGAAAGAAGAACTGAAATAACGAGGAATATAATTATTGCCGCGATGAGCAAGATTTTCCAGATTGTAAATAGTTTATGCTTCATAGGTATTGGAATAGAGCACGATTTAAATACATTTATACGTTAACCAAACTATTATAAAAGACGGCTTCGTTGAATATTTATGGAGCAAGGATATCAGTCTGCAGAGGAGCAGTATTTCGTTGATGTGAACGCCCGCCTGAAAGATATGGAGGAGAGGCAGCGTCTTTTGAAAGATCGTCTATTATTGATTGGAAAAAATGTTATAGATGACAGAGACTCTATGTTTGTGGAGATGCAGGAAATGAAAAAAACAGTATTTAAAGTAAAAGAAGATAACCTTAAAATGCAGGAATTCTTAAAGAAAGTAGCGGACCAGTTGGCGGAGTCTGCGAGAAAAGAAGAAGTGCTGATGCTCCAAAGACAAATTGAATTGTTCATGACATCGCACGGGAAAAAAATATAATGGGGAATTTAGAAGAGATACAGCAGATGCAGCAGTCGGGAATGAGCGAGGCGGAGATAATTTCCAAACTGCAGGAGCAGGGCGTTCAATATAGAGATATTTCGGAAGCGCTTGCGCAGAATAGGATTAAGGCAGCTGTTGAGGGAGATTTTAATAATACGGCGCCTCTTGCAGATCAGTCGGCTGATCAATTTTCTGCAAGTTTCGCGAATGCAAATCCAAATTTGCAGCCTCCTCAAGGAATGCAGCCGTCGATTCTTCAGACTTCACCTCAGCAGCAGGGCGGGATGGGGGGAGGAGAGCAATCATCTGGAGAATATTTTCCAGCATATGATCAAAATGCACAGCAGACTGGGGGAAATTATGACTATAGCCAGCAACAGGGATATGACTATACTTCTGCGGCTTTAAGCAGCGATACTATAACTGAAATTTCGGAGCAGATAGTTTCTGAAAAAATGTCTGATGTCCGCAAGAAAATGGAGAAGCTGATTAACATGAAGACGGAGCTGGAAGCGAAGACTGATTCTATGGAAGAGCGTTTAAAGCGCATTGAGAAGATTATAGATACTTTACAGGCTTCTGTTCTGCGGAAAGTTGGCGATTATGTGACTAATGTTGAGGATATTAAGCGTGAATTAATTGAGAGTCAAAAGACTTTCGCCAAAGCTTTGGGTTCAAAGCATACGGAACATAAAAAATGAATTGGTAATTTTAAATCCGCATATGGTGCAGGCAGAGAACATTCTAGATTGGAGGCGAATCTTGCAGTGATGATGGAGAGGTGTTCGGATCAGATGCCTGAACATATTAGAGCCATAGGAGATGAATGGAGGAGAGAGTTAATTAATTCACAAAGGCCTGATGGCTTTTTAGAGAATGTTTTATACAGTCTTGGAGAGTTAGTAGGATGCAGGGAACAAGGTGAGAGAGAAGTGAGAGCTATATTACAAAGATATAGTTAGTTACAAATTTAAGGAATAGGAGAGACTATTTATTTCTATTTCATTCCGCCGCTTTTTACGAGGACCCAGCTTACGAGGGCGGCTACGATAATTAAGAGGATGGCTCCTGCAACCTGCGGGGAATAAAGCCAGTCGAAAAAGTTAGTTAATGTTGGGTCGCCTGTTCCTGCCGTTGGGCTTCCGGGAATGTATGGGCCGACTGTAGATGAAAATACTTTAATGCCTGAAACTAAAAAAGTTATTATGAGTAAAATGACGAAAATCCATGCGAATCCTTTTCCAATCATGGTATCTGTTTTTCCCATGAAACCTATAAGCACCATCATCAAGAATAGGGCAATGATGAGGACTGCGAACCATGGAATTACGTTGAGGACGAGTTGCCTGACGCTTGTTGCAGTTACGAAAACTGTTGCGATGACGAAAGAAAAAAACAGTTGTACATAAATATTCTCGCCTATGAGTTTAGTTTTGTGAAGGATTGCGAGCATAATTGCAAAGACAATTAGGAAAGCGAGAATCGGCGCGAAATAAACAAATGCGGAAACGTCGGCTGCCATGATTAACTATGCGGCTGGCGGACAGCACCAAAAGGGAATTTACTAAGAACTGTTGAGTTTTCCCAGTCTTTTTCTTTATCAGATTTTGGAGTGATAAAGAGGGGAGCGAGAATTGCAACAAGAGCGACCATCCAGACGATTGAAACCCAATTTTCCTGCCACCAAGGAGAGCCGAACCAAGCGAATTCGTTAATGACTGATACGACTATAACTAATCCAAGTATAAGCCCTCCCCAAAAGAATGTGGGCATCCATGCTCTCCAGTTGGATTGGTTCATAAACAATCCTGCAAGGACTAATACTACTACAATAACTACGACTCCAATTCCGAGGCCTGGCAGTAATAGCGCAAAGAAGTCTGAGACAATTCTTAATCTCATTGCCATTAGGGCTGCTGCTGCAGCTATTATGAAGTTGACTCCTCTGTTTCCGCCGAGGACGTTTGTAGACGTTAAAATGCCGAATATTACTGCAAAAATAAGAAGAGCTGGAAGAAGGAAATCGAATATTCCAGCAGTCTCCCATTTTGCATATAAATCGTATAAAGAGAAGAACTGCAAGAACATTCCGGTACTAATCATGCCTCTGAAAGATAAAGTTTATTTAAATATGTTTCGTCAATTAATCGGCGCAAAACATTCAGCGGTTAAAGAGAGGATATGGTAAAAATTCAATATTTAATCTAGGCGATTGAGGCATTTAGCACAAAAAAGATAGGTTATTGTAAACTAACTGTGGCGATAAAGAATCCCAGCCACAGCAAGCTGTGGGGTATTCTTTAAGCCTTCAAATGGGAATGAACTAAAACAATCGCAGCAAGCTATGTGGTATAAGACTCATTTGGAGCAATTAATAATAAAATACTGTCGGGCATTACTTGTATAGTTCAAAATCGTTGTTTGATGGATTGTTAATAGATATCAAAAAATCTAAAAAGATAGTACTGATTTGTACTAATCACATAAAATTATTTATCTTTTCCTTCAGTTTTTTTATCACCGAAGAAAACGAGAAGTGCGGCGCCGACAATGATTACGATAAAGACTGCATTTGTGAACCATGAGGCGCCATCAGGTCCGCTAAATTGATATGCAAGATAATCCCATGCGCCCGTTACAATAAGCCCTGCAATAACAACCGCAATGAATGCGAGAATCATTATTGTCCATTTGAATCCCTTGTGCAATTCAAAGCCCTTTTCGCCGGTTGAAACCATAGCCACTAAAATAAGGAATATAAGAATCATTACTACAGAAACAGCCAGAAATGGAATGAGATAACTAATTATTCCGACGGCATTTGCGAAAGTGATTGTAATTAATCCGACGACTAAAGCGACGAGGGCGTCTATCTGCTTTTTACCGTCGCCGAGGATTTTTGACTTTTGCAGGATTGCAAATACGACTGTAAAAATTAAGATGAAAGGCAAAATTGCTTCTGAGAAGATTGGGCTTGAGAGAATTGTTTCTGCCATGTTTAGCGGAAACCAAGGGATTATTTAAATATTCTCACAAAAAGATATTAGAGGATTATAGGAATGGATAGAATGAAATTAATTAATCTCTATGTTATTATTGTGATTAAGATAAATTTTATGTAGGGGATAGAGAAGCAAGGTTAGTTTTTGACATTTCGGTTTGGGAAAGTTTATACAGAATTTAATTGATGATTGATAACTTTTTGTGATGGAGAATATAATTAAGCACGGAATGGGGAGAGTATATTTTTTGTTTATTGAGTATTTATCTTTAAATTTGACAAAAATCAGAAACTTTCAAAGCCGGAGCCGGAAGTCATCATTGAACCGCCGGAAGGCTGGGATGAATTATTTGGGGAAGAAGGCATGTCTATATTTTCATCACGTGATGGCAGGCTTCCTTTTGTGACTACTACGACGTCGCCGATTGCGCGGACGAATTGCTGAGGGATAATTACTCCGCGAGCGCCTCCGAGGGAGCTGATGAAACTGCCGCTGACGCGAATTTTCCAGCCGTCTATTTTATTGTCCATTAAATTGACATCTTCAATCTGGCCGAAGTATTCTCCGTCTGCAGTGTAAACGTGCTTGCCTATGATTTCACTTATCTTTTTTATCTTTAACATGAATAAGATTACACCAAACCCTATTTATAGTTTACGTTCATAAAAAGACTATATTCTGGAGCATAGTTTGGAGGAATATTGGCTAATTTTTAATAAAAATAGGATGGCTGCAGAACAATAAGGTTTATATAAAAAATTGAATTGACATATGTATGGGAGAATCGGAAGTTATCCAAATAATTCTTGCAATAGTTACTCTTGCGTTAGTTAATGGCTTTGCGGAGATTGTTAAAATAGATGTTACTGCTTTTGCGAAAATTATAGTCATAGCTGCAGTGGTAATTTTGGTAAATGTTGCCGGAAAGAAAATAGTGGCTTCGCGTCTTGATGCTGATGTTGAGCATGAGATTTGGAGAGTCCAGCGTTATGGACTGAAGGAAGGGGCACATATACAAAACAGTGTTCCTATAGGAGTAATTCTTCCGATTTTTGTAGGCGTCATTACTCTAGGAGCGGTGAATCTTTCTACGATTTTAACTTATGAGACCCGCGCATTGAAACGAAGAGCCGCGAGGAGATTCGGACCTTTAAGCTTCACAGAAATGACTGATTATCATAATGCACTTGTCGGCGCGGCTGGAATTGTGTGCGTTCTGATTGCTGCGTTTGTCAGTTATTGGATTCCTGGATTTGGAGGTCTGGGAATTATTGCGACGTCTTATGTATTTTTCAATATGTTTCCAATCGGCAAGCTTGACGGCGCGCAGATATTTTTCGGTTCGCGCGTTTTGTGGGCGACGCTTGTAGTAATTACTTTGATTTTTATGAGCTATGCTATTCTGCTGCCGTGATTCGGATTGCAGACTATTATTAATGCCTTATTTTTTGTTTCAGGGTGTAGAATTATTCGAATCTTTTTTATCTGTCGTATCCGATAATTATTTCCTAATGATAGATTAATAAAGAATCCCAGCCACAGCAAGCTGCGGGGTATTTTTTAAGCCTCCAAATGGGAACGAACTAAAACGATCGTAGCAAGCTACGGGGTATAAGACCCATTTGGAGCAATCATTAATTCTTGCCGGCTCTTCTTTAGATGTCATAGGGTTATTTATCGCAGGATAATGATATTAAGGGAAGAGATTGGCTATTCATGTATTTACATATAAGATAGTTATGTCAGATTTGATAACTAATTTTCGGATAGCACATGAATATTTTTATCCATATATTTATTATCTGCTTAATTTTTTGATATTCATGAGTTTTATGATGACTGAATAAAAGGAACAAAATGAAAGAACTACAAAACATTACTCCGCGAGATTATCAGAATTCAATTGTTGAGACTGCGAAGAACAATAATACTTTGGTGATTTTGCCGACGGGGATTGGGAAGACTCTTATTGCTTTGATGCTTGCTGTTGACAGGCTGAAGAAATTTCCGACGAGCAAGGTGCTTATGCTTGCTCCTACAAGACCGCTTGTTGAACAGCATATTGATTCGTTTAGGAAACAGCTTCCTGAACTGTTTGCAGATTTGCAACTTTTTACAGGAGAGGTTTCTGCACAGAAACGCAGAGAGATATGGCAGACTGCGGAAATAATTTTTTCAACTCCTCAGTGTATTGCAAATGATGTGCGTTCTGGACTGTATGATTTGAAGGATGTTTCACTGCTTGTTATTGACGAGGCGCATAGATGCTTAAAGAATTATGATTATACTTACGTTGCAAAATCATATAGGGAACATGCGAAGGAACAGAGAATTTTGGGTTTGACGGCTTCTCCAGGCTCGGATAAAGAGAAAGTCGGGCAAATATGCAAAAATCTTGCTGTTGATGAGGTTGAGATTCGCACACGAGATTCTTATGATGTGAAGCCTTATTTACAGGAGCGCGAATTTGAAAAGCGCGAGGTGCCTTTTCCCTTGGAGTTTATTGAAATTCATGTGCTTTTGAAAAGAATTTATGATGCGAAAGTTGAACAGCTTAAGAATAGGAATTTATTGTTTGGGCCTGTAAATAAAATAACTCTTTTAAAATTGCAGAATCAGCTTGCGAGGCAGGTTTCTCCAGGAAATTTTCAGGCGATGATTGGAATGTCATTAACTGCGCAGGCGATAAAAATTTCTCACGCTATGGAACTTTTGGAAACGCAGACTCTTTCCGGATTGAGAGAGTATTTAAATGGACTGCAGAAGCAGGCTGTGGAGAAAAAGAGCAAGGGAGTTCAGACGATAGTTAATAGCGCTGAGTTCAAAGCTGCAATGCTTTCGCTTAATAGGCTTATTGAGAGAGATATGGAGCATCCTAAAATTGAGGAGCTTAAAACTTTGATTGAAGATGAGTTTGAAAAAAATGAGAAGGCGAAAATAATTGTTTTCGCGCAGTTTAGGGAAACTGCAAATACAATATCTGTGAAATTGAATACTCTTCCAAATGTGAGGGCTGCGCTTTTTATAGGGCAGGCGAAGAAGATAAGTTCGGGAGTGAGTACTGGACTTTCACAGAAAGAGCAGAGAGAAGTTATTGAGAAATTTAAAACTGGATATATTAATGTTTTATGCGCGACTTCAGTACATCCCGAGGAGTATATTGTGCTCAAGAATAATGGAAAAATATATTTAGAAAAAATAGGCCTCTTTGTTAATCAATTTTTAGTAAACGGAGAATTCTCAAAAAGAATAGATGAATATGAAACTTTAACTACTGATGGTAAAAATACTTTTTTTGCACCGATAACTCATGTGCATAAGCATATATCTAAAGGAAATTGCTCTGAAGTAAAACTCAGTTCTGGAATGAGTTGTCTAATAACTGAAGACCACAGTTTATTTACATTCGGTGATAAATCTAAATTTGTTTCTGCGGTTCCAGAGTTGAATAAGTTTACAGCTTTAGCCTTAAATTGCCCAAATATTGAGATTACTCAGAAAATAGATTTGTTTAAGCTGGCTAAAGAGAAAAATATTTTTGGCTCTATAAAAGGTTTAACCCAAGCTAAAATGCGAATGCTTAAGACAGATAGAGAAATACTTCGAGTTATATCTTCGGAAAAAAGCATATCAGATATCTCTAAAATATCGCGAAGAGATTATTCTACAGTTTTAGATTGTTTAAATCGGTTGAAGGAAAAACATGCTATAATACAAAGGAAGGAAAATAAAAATTATAAATCTTTATCTAGAATATCTCCTTTAGGAATAAAATATCTAATCTTTTTAGATAGCCTATTTGAAAAAGTAAAATACTCTAAGGGCAAATATCGATTTAGAATATCTGACAAAGAAAAGATTCCAGAGTGCTGGCAGGATTATGAACAGTTCATTAATGTGCAATATGGCAAAACAGATTTTCCAAGGTTTATAGAAGTTAATGAGCAAATAGCCAAGTTTCTTGGATTTTATGTTTCTGAAGGTCATGCAAGAAAAACAAAATATGGTTCAGATGTTTTCTTGGCTGCGATGGAAAAAGAAATGCAGGATTTAATGGAGAAATCAATCAAAGAAGGCTTAAATTTAAAGGTAAGAAGAAATAAAAGAGGAATTGCAATAGATTCACAGATAGGATACCATCTAATTAAAGACGTTTTTAAAGCGGGAATCGGGGCTTATAATAAAGAAGTACCAGAGATAATATTTACCTCTCCCTCTGCTGTAAAATGGGCTTTCATAGAGGCTTATTTCCTTGGAGACGGCCATCATGCAAAAGATAGAATAGTGCTTACAACCGTCAGCAGGAAATTAGTAACTGGTTTAGTGTTGTTGCTCAGAATGCTTGGAGTAAAGAAGGTAACTATTTATAAACAAAAACACATTTATAGATTAAATATCTTTGAGTCTTTTCCCTTTGCTAAATTAAATACTCAAAGAATTGATGCAGGACATGCATATTATTCATTAATACCTCAAGCACTAAATTCAGGAAGAGTCTTTAATAAATATAAAAACTATTTTAGGTATTCTGAAGATACTTCAATCAAATGCAGAAAAAATGGAATTTGGAAACAGGATGTATGTTTTGATTATATAAAAAATATAAAAAAGCTAAATCAGCAACCAGAGTTTGTTTATGATATATCTGTAAAAGACACACAAAACTTCATGGGGGGGGATGGCCTTGTTTGTCTCCATAATAGTATTGGAGAGGAAG
>Ga0209210_1003577_pt1 | contig 10438 bp, 13 predicted proteins | sample RifGroA1_FD_183991 | JGI IMG/M metagenome (GOLD analysis project Ga0209210, IMG submission 183991) | Contaminated groundwater microbial communities from Rifle, Colorado, USA - Rifle Groundwater A1 (SPAdes) (version 2) | ecosystem: Environmental > Aquatic > Deep subsurface > Groundwater >...
TATTGTGCGACACTGGTGGTATGGTCGACCTCAAACACCTTAAGAACCAGTTTTTGGAATATTTGGAGATAGAAAAGGGGCGCAGTGTTAAGACGGTGGAGAACTATGACCGCTACCTGAGCCGTTATCTCGCGTTCGCCAAAGTCACTTCCCCATCCAAAATAACCGAGCAGTCGGTGCGCGAGTTCCGCATACATCTAAACCGCCAGGCCGGCACCTCCGGCACGATGAAACACAAAACCCAGAACTACTACATGATTTCTCTGCGCGCATTCCTCAAGTTTTTGCGCAAGCGCGATGTCGAAAGTTTAAATCCGGAGCGCATCGAGTTGGCCAAAGTCGGTCAGCGCGACCTCGACCTTATTACCGCCGATGAATTAAACAGATTGATAAATGGCCCCAAGGGCGACAGTTCGCTTGCGGGCTTACGCGACCGCGCGATTTTAGAGTTATTTTTTTCCACCGGACTGCGCGTCTCGGAGCTCTGCGCGCTCAACCGCGACTTGGATTTATCTAGAGACGAGTTTTCAGTCCGGGGAAAAGGCGAAAAAATACGGGTAGTGTTTTTGTCGGGTGACGCAAAAGATGCGATCAAAGCATACGAAAAAAAGCGCGGCGACGTGGAAGACGCTTTGTTTATTTCAACCTCCAACACACGCCTCACGCCCCGCTCGATAGAGAGGATTGTAAAAGGCTACGCCATCAAAGCCGGCATCACGCGCAAAGTGACGCCGCATGTTATCCGCCACTCTTTCGCCACTGATTTATTAGAAAACGGAGCCGACCTGCGCAGCGTGCAGGCGCTGCTGGGCCACGCCAACATAGCAACGACGCAGGTCTACACCCACATCACTGACAAACACCTGCGCGAAGTCCACAAAAAATTTCACGGCCAGCGGAGGAAATAACCCTACTTCGCTAAAGCTACGAAGGGCAAGAAAAAACCCGCCTAAGTGGCGGGGGCAGATGAGGCAATCTCGCGGACTATGCGGTTGAGGCGGGCAATGCAGAATGCCCGCACCCCGACGCCGTTTTTTGGGAAGATACGGTACTTTTTGTGATTAGAGAGTCCGTTTTCCTTGTCGCCGCAGGCGGCGATAAATATCATCTCTTCCGGCTGGCCGGCGAAGTCCGGGTCGTATTGCAGTACCCGGGCGACTAGTTTTGAGAGCGGCATGGTCGAAAGGTCCGGGAGGTCCTTCGCCGCTTCAGCTTCTGATTTGGCGATAGTCTTGAACGGCTTTGTTTGCATGCCCGTATCCCCTATTACCTATACAGTCTAAGTACAGTGATACCACAGATTTCTAAAGTTTTTATGAAGTTAGTTTATGTTATCCTTTCCGCATGAAGCTCGTCAGTTGGAACGTCAATGGGATTCGGGCGGTGGTTAAGAAGGGCACTTTTCAGGCTTTTATAAAACAGGAGAAGCCGGATGTAATTTGTCTGCAAGAGACTAAGGCCGAGCGAGGGCAGGCGGTCATAGATTTGCCGGAGCATGAGGAGTATTGGAACAGCGCGGTCAAAAAAGGCTACAGCGGCACTGCTATTTTTATAAAGAAAAATATAACGGTGCACGAAGTTTTGATGGGCTTGCCGGAGGATTTGTGCAAAAAATATAAACTGCACGATGACAGTTACGGCGATCCGAACACCGAGGGGCGCGTTATTGCGGTTGAGTTGGATGATTTCTACGTTGTAACAAGCTACACCCCTAACTCCAAAGACGACCTGTCGCGGTTGAAGTTGCGGCACAAACAGTGGGACCCGGCGTTCCTTTCATATATGAAAGTACTCGAAAAAAAGAAGCCGGTCGTGTTCAGCGGCGACTTAAACGTGGCACATACGCCGGACGACCTCGCTAATCCAAAAGCCAACGAGGGCGGGCACGGCTTTACTAAAGAGGAGCGCGAGGGCATCGATAATATAATGGAGGCCGGGTTTGTAGATAGTTTTAGAGTATTTAATAAAAAAGGAAATGGATTTTATACTTGGTGGAGCCACTGGCGCAGCGCTCGCGAGCGCAACATCGGCTGGCGCATCGACTACTGGTTTGTCTCCAAGCGTCTCCTCCCCCGCCTAAAAAAAGCCGTCATCTTGCCCGAAGTAATGGGCTCCGACCACTGCCCGGTGGTTGTTGAAATTGCCTAGGTTTATGAGACTTGCATAGTTTTGGCTGTTTTGGTATTATCTAGCATATGGACAAAAAGAGACTAACTATAAGCGAAGCCGCCGAAATCATAGGGGTTTCCGTAGATACTCTGCGTCGTTGGGATGCCAACGGTAAATTACCGGCAGTGCATTCTACTGGCGGTCACCGTTTTTATACGGAGCTGCAGTTGCAAATATTTTTAAGCGATTTAATAAAAAATGGATGGGAATGGGCAAAAAATAGCAGCGAAATTTCTCGCCAAATGTACTGTGAGCGGTTACCTATTTTTCAGGCACGGCTGGATAAACTTGGTGACCAACTGTTCGCAGTGCCAGAACTTGCCGCGGTTGCCTCTCTTATCTATACCGCATGTGGAGAAATGGGCAACAATTCGTTTGACCATAATATAGGCAATTGGCCCGACGTACCCGGTGTCTACTTCGCATATGATGTTACAAAACGACTCGTGGTACTTGCCGACCGTGGTCGCGGAATACTCGCTACGTTGCGCCATGTCCGTCCCGGACTTGCCAATGACGCCGAAGCACTCGGGGTTGCATTTACCGAAACGATATCCGGTCGCGCACCCGAAAGCCGCGGCAACGGACTCAAGTTAGTTCGAAGAATTGTTGCGGAGTCCTCGATCACGGTCGAATTTCAAAGTGGAAGTGCCAAGCTTTATTTGCGCGGTGATACTCCAAATCTCCGGATAGAGCCGGCCGAGCCTATACAGGGGTGTTTTGCGGTTATCAGATTTTAACAGTAGAGTAATGCTACATATATGCGTATAAATCTTACAAAATTCGGTTCCCGTCTTAGTTCCCGCGAAGCTGGCCGCGAAGCTTTTTTGGCTATACAACCGACTCTTGAGCAGGTTAGCGAGACAGAGCAGGTCGAAGTGGATTTTACCGGAGTTGAGGCATTTTCGACTTCGTGGGGTGATGAGATGCTCGGCGGTCTCTCGAAGCGATTTGGCAATCGGCTTGCGCTCAAAGTCACAGATAACCCATCAGTAAAAATATCACTGGAATTGCTTGAAAAAATAAACGGCCGTAAGTTTAAACAGGCATAGTCTCCGACCACTGCCCGGTGGTTATTGAGATCAAATAAAAGGTGACGCCTTTTATTTTGGGTACGAATAACCCCCGCCATGGAGGTGCGGGGGTTGTGTGCAATTATCTTAGTCTATTTCCTAACATCAGCGGTCAGGCCTCTTTTATACAATTGATTGTCTAAGTGTGAAGGACAACCGCCTTGCGAGAAAGAAGTGAACTGAGAAGATTGCACGTGCTCGAGCAAAGCACATAAAAGAACATTTTTGTTATGTCGGTCGCGACAGGGTAGAACGCTTCCGCACAACATTGATCTAAAGTAACAATACTCTCATCAAGGACAATGTAAAGGACACAGGTGTGGACAACAAAGGTAGCGCAGTGTCCTTTAGTCTACAAAGTATTTTTTCTGTATGTCCTTTATCTCCGCTTCCTCCGCCACATCCTTAGCCTCTTTTGCCTCCTCCCCTATGGTGCGAAGCTCTTTGTCAGGCATTTGCAGCAGTTCGCCAGCACGATTCTCAAGATACTCTGCGGTATTGCGGGCAGAGTCTTCCAATACCTCCTCCAGTAGCGCATGGAGCGTCCAACCGATGCGGGGCCCCGGCTTTTCTCCCAGCTCCATGATCTTTCGGCCGTCTATTTGGAGCATCCCTACGGATATGGGGTCGCGCATGGCCTGCTCTATCATCGCCTGGTACTTTCGCAAGCGGAACGGCTGCTCCTTGGGGCGCCCAGTCCCTATGCGGTCGCATATGCGCAGGTTTATGAGGTCCCAGATGTGTTCCTTGCCGACGTTGGCCACTATCCGGCGCACCGCCGAGAGGGTCACCTTGGCCGGATCGCTAAAAAACATGTGCCAACGCACCAACGAGGTGGCCTTATCGATTGTTTCACGTGAAAACTTGAGGTTCTCCAGTATCTTTTTGGTCATCCGGGCCCCCACAACCTCGTGGCCGTGGAAGGTCCAGTCCTTTTTTTCGTCCGACCAGCGGCGGCTCTTTGGTTTGCCGACGTCGTGAAACAGCGCGGAGAGCCGGACTATAAAACTCCAGTCTTTGTCGGCCGCATGCTGGGCCGAGCGTATGTTGTGCTCAAAAACATCAAAGCTGTGCGCCTGGTTTTGCGCAACACCGATGCCGGCCTCGAGCTCCGGGGCTATATACTTCAAAATTCCCAATTTATGGCTTAAAATAAGTGCTTTCATGGGCTGGGATGAGTTCAAAATCCGCACAAATTCGTCCCGGACGCGCTCTTTAGATATCTTTTCCAGCTGAGCGGCCGACTCCCCTATTGCCGCCTCGGTTTTAGGCTCAATGGTAAAGTCGAGCTCGGCCGCAATGCGCACGGCGCGCATAATCCGGAGCGCATCCTCGTCAAAACGCTCTTTTGGCTCCCCTACCGCGCGTATCCAACGCGTCCCTATGTCCTTTATGCCGTCATATAGGTCAAGCATTTGTCCTTTAGATGCGCTGTAGGCCAAAGCGTTGATGGTAAAGTCGCGGCGCTTGAGGTCGTCCTCTATGTTTTGACTGAATTCGACGCTGTCGGGTCTGCGGGTGTCGCTGTACTTCCCTTCTAGTCTATATGGAGTGACTTCTATCACCCGCACACTCTTGTCTGCGTCACTGTGCCCTCCCGTAGCCTCGTGCGAAGGAGGGTCGTTGACCACACCAACCGTCCCGAACTCGTTGGTGTAGTACGTATGCTCAAAAGTGGCCTGTATTTGCTCCGGAGTGGCGTTGGTGGTCACGTCCCAGTCTTTTGGCGTACGGCCAAGTAGTAGGTCGCGTACGCACCCCCCTACTATCCAGGCCTCAAAACCGGCCTTTTCCAGACCTTCGGTGACCCGCACTACCTCCGGGGGTATTTTGCTGGGGCTTATTTGCATTGGATAATTCTAACAGATAAAGCTATGATTTAATTACGCGCTCGTGGTGAAACGGATATCACGGCTGGCTTCGAACCAGCTGTTCCAGGTTCGAGTCCTGGCGAGCGCACAAGAGTCGATGTAGTGGATAACTGAACTTCCGTTAAATCCTACATGGTACTATGTACTTGTGAGGAAAGATAAGGATTTTGCCATTGAGTTGAGGAAAGCCGGTAAAAGCTACCGCGAAATCAAGAGGGAAACCGGAGCCTCGCTTAGTACCCTTTCTTTGTGGTTTAAAGATTTTGAATGGTCCAAGGAAATAGGAAAAAGGCTTATTTTTCAACATATTTCCAATAGCACAACAAAGATATTTGAACTTAATAAAATTAGAGGAAAGAGACTCGATTCTATTTATGCATTGGGACGCGATGTTGCGGCGCGGGAGTTTGATAAACTGAAGATCAATCCCCTGTTTGTCGCCGGAGTGGTGGCGTATTGGGGAGAGGGAGACAAGTCTACGAAGCATTTATGCCGATTAGCAAATAGCGACCCGGCAATGGTTAGGCTTTTTTGGCTGTTTTTGACCAAAACATGCCACATTCCCGAAAACAAAATATCCTGCTGGCTTATACTATATCCTGATCTGGAAGAGCAAACTGTAAAAGAACAATGGAGTTTCGAGAGCGGAATTCCCGAGAAAAATTTTAGAAAGGCAGTGTTTATAAAAGGCCGTCACCCAACGAAGAGGAATAAGTATGGCATTTGCAGTATAGTAGTCCCCAGTCGATTCTTTAAAGAAAAAATGTTAATATGGCTTCGTTTGATGGCAGAAGAATTTAAAGCGGATATGGTCTAATGGTATGACAACTGGTTGCCAATCAGTTAGCGGGAGTTCGATTCTCCCTATCCGCACCAATAGCAAAAACACAGTGACACAAGCGGTAAAAGACATCCAGAGTGTGGACAGCTGTTACCCTGTAAACAAAGGGAAATTCGGCTTTTCTGTGGATAAGTATGGGGATATGTGCATTAAAGGACAAAAAAGCCTGTCTTTTATGTTACATATGTAACGTTTCACGTGAACCATGCCTAGCCCAAAGCGCAAAATAGGAGATATCGGGGAGGAGGTTGTGTGTAAATACCTAGAAACAAAGGGATTTCGGGTACTGGAGCGTAATTACCTGCGGAAGTGGGGTGAGATAGACATAGTGGCCGAAAAGGACCAATTACTTAGTTTTATCGAGGTAAAGAGTGTTTCACGTGAACCGGGGAAAGGGTATAGGCCGGAGGAGAATATGCATCCGGCAAAGCTTAAGCGGCTCCATCGGGTCATCCAAACCTACTTGCTGGACCGAAAGGTGCCGGACAGTAAGGAGTGGAGGGTCGATGTAGCTTGTGTTTACTTGGACTTTTCGACCAGAAAGGCTAAAGTAGAGATGCTAGAGAACGTAATTCTCTAATAAAGGACAGCGTAAAAGACATCACGGGGTATCGTATATCGGTAGTACGCTTGCTTTGGGAGCAAGATGGCTCAGTTCGATTCTGAGTACCCCGACAAAGGTATGGACAAGATAACACTTACAACCAAACCGTCTGCAGGTTATGAGCTCATCGACTCCGGCGGGGAAGAGAAGCTGGAGCGCTTCGGCGATGTGGTTTTGTCGCGCCCGGACCCGCAGGCGTTATGGGAAAAGAAACTAGCCACTAGCCACTGGGGTTTAGCCAATGGGAAATTTGAAAGGGAAGGGAAGGATGGTAGGTGGACCGGCAAACTGCCAAAAGAGTGGCAGATTGAGTTTGGCGGCCTAAAATTTTTGATCAAACCAACTTCGTTCAAGCACACAGGGTTGTTTCCGGAACAAGAATCTAACTGGCAATGGGGGAGTGAGCTTATAAAAAACGCAGGGAGGGAAGTAAGTGTCCTGAATGTTTTTGGTTACACCGGCGGGGCGACATTGGCCGCGGCGAAAGCCGGAGCAAAAGTCACGCATGTCGATGCGAGCAAAACGGCGGTCGCGTGGGCGCGGGAGAACGCAAAACTCTCGGGACTCGAGGATAAGCCTATCCGCTGGATAACCGACGACGCGATTACTTTTTTGAAGCGCGAAATTAAAAGGGGAGTCAAGTACGATTGCGTCGTGATGGACCCGCCGGCGTTCGGTCACGGCCCGGATGGGGAAGTGTGGAAGTTTGAGGAAAACTTTTTGGAGCTGCTTAAACTGGTCGGGCAACTTTTGAGCGATAAACCGCTGTTTGTGCTGGTAAACGGCTACGCGGCGGGCTACTCGCCGCTCGCCTTTGCCTACAACTTGGAAAGTTTTGAAAAGAAGTTCGGCGGCTCCATCGAATACGGCGACTTGGCGATAGCCGAATCAAATTCCGACCGCGTATTACCTGCCGGCATCTTCGCCCGGTGGAAAGCTTAGTTGCCTTTGAGTGCGGCTTCGAGGGCGGCGGTGAGGCCGGGGGCCACGGTGGTGTTGAAGGCGGCTACTTTGGCGGCGAGGTCGCCGACGAGGAGCCCGACGATGCCGCTTTGGCCATGCGCGGCGAGGCTGTCGTCTATATGGGCGAGAGACACCGCGCGCAGGTCGCGGTTTTCGGTCGAGGCCGCTGTTGTCGAGGTCGTGATAATGCCCGCGAGCTTACCGTCGCGCAGGCGCACAACCGCCCCGCCTGATGAGCCTCCTTGTGAGACAACAGTGCCGCCGATGGAAAATAGGTCCACGTTTTTGTCGCCTTTAAAAGTGAACAGTTGTGTTACGTACGCTATCGCGGAACTGATGTAGAGATTTTTTTGCACTGTTTCGCCGCCCAAAAACCCTGCAGGATAGGCGGCCAGGAGCATCAGCTCGCCGATATCGGCATATCCGCGGTCCATCTCTATCTTGTCGAAGCTGCTTGGGAGCGCGGCAGCGGGGTCGGTGCGGCCGGTGATAAGCAAAAATGCGTAGTCGTTCTCTCCGGTGCCGGTTGCCTGCGACGATTTGAGTTGCAGGGCGTTGGCGGCTATCCATGATGGCGGCAAATACAACAGTGTTGCGGTATAGCGCTCCTGAGCGGGGGAGCCGACGCGCACGACGCAGGTTATGTTGTTGTTGATTTTGTAGTCGCGCAGGAGGAAGTACTGTCCGATGTGCGCGTTGGTCAGTATGACGCCGCGGCTGTCGACGATAACTCCGCTGCCGCTGATGCCGCTGATGCCGACGGTCGGTGTGCAAAGAACATTGACGAGCGCGGCGCGGGTCTCGTCATTTATTTGCTCTTGCGATTTGGTAGGCACAGATGAAACGGGGCTCGACAAAACCGGAGGAGAAAAAGGTCCTCGGTTCTCCTCGTCCAGCGCGTCTCTTGCAGGGCGCGCAGGCGAGGCCAGACCATTTTTCTCCTCCGGTTTTGCTACGCTAGTGGTTGCCTGTGGAGATGCCGCGGTTGTTGCTTGCGGTGAGCTTGTCGAATCCGTGGCAACCTGTTGAGCAGGCGGTGGGGCAGTGACGGATATGGTGCCGGTAAAAAACGCTCCAAGCAGGACAATGAGTCCGACCACTTTACCTATTGCCGCGAGGACAGCGTTTATAATTTCCATGTGCGGACGGCGGGAGTCGAACCCGCGCTGGCTGCTTGGAAGGCAGTCGTCATACCGTTAGACCACGTCCGCATACTGTAATACTAAACTAAATGCACGAAAAAATCCCCGTCAGGGGATTTTTCTAAACCCTAGTGGCTAATGGCTAACTCCTACCTCACCGCTTCTTTAAGCGCCTTGGCGGCCTGGAACTTAGGCACGCGCATGGAGGGGACCTGTACTGCCGCTCCCGTGCGCGGGTTGCGGGCCTGGCGCGCGGCGCGCATCTTGGTCTTAAAGATGCCTAAGCCGGCAATGGACACGTCGTTGCCCTTCTTGAGTTCGCTGACGATAGAGTCGATCATCGACTCCACGGCGCGCTCGGCGTCCGCCTTGGTGGTGCCAAGTACCGTGTGCACCTTGTCTGCGATATCTTGTTTATTCATAGTGTTATTAATAGCTTGTAATAAGAAACCCCTGTGCGGATAGTATACTACCGCCAAAAAACGTTGCAATAGAGCCAAAAGTTGAAAGAGTGTTGATAAATAAAAGAAAAGGGCCCCAGCGCGGGGCCCTGATATCAGGCTGTTTTGCGGCGAAAGCTGGCTATTGCCACGGATGCCGCTACCGACGGACCTTGCAAAGTCATGCCCTTGTATTGGTTCCAGTTTTTGAGCGCTTCTGCAACCAAGCGCGCCTGCGTGATAGGCATAGAGCCGGATGCATCGCATAAAAATGGCGGCTTATCCAAAGCATTACGCTCGACGAGCGCCAGAGACGCTTTGCGCACCGACACTGTCCTGCTTAGTTGGACGGTGTGGCTGTGGAGGCCGATTGCCGCCACTGCATCCTTGTAGTCCGGCATATCAAGGGCACATAGTGCCCGGTGATACGCCCGTTTGGACATGTCGTCGTCAGCGGAGCCGGTTGGCGGCGGCGGGTTGCACTCGCAACACACCACCCAGTAGAGTCTGCCCTGCGACGGGCACGCGCGCAGAAGTTCCTCCGCGCGCCTAATTGTCATTGTCCCGCCCGGCTGTATAGCCAGGACCATTAACGGTACCTGCACCATTAGTAACCCCCTTGGTTTCCTCGTTTACTTCCGCTCAAACCCTACGCCTCATCGCACAAAATTGCAACCGGTTTTTACAAATTTTTGTAGGTGTCTTCGTTTTTCAATCTGATGCGATCGATAACAAGTATATTATTTTCGTGTTCGTTCATCCTTTTTTATTTTGCGGAGTATCCGCAATACTTCGCCACCCGGTATACCTTTTCCTTTATTGTCGCGGTCGGCGTCAAAGATAGTGTCCCATCCGGTTTCATCTTCGGATTCGACAGGGGAGATGCGAAACAGGGGTTTTGAGCGGCGCAGTATCGTATAGGAAGAGCCGCGCTCGACTCCTTTTACATACTTGTCGAGGTTTACACGCAGTTCTTTAAGACCCACGAGTGTATTCTTAGCCATGCTCCAAGTTTATCTTTAGATTAACTTGGAGTCAAGTGCCCCTTACCGCGCAAACTCGATGGCGCGGGTTTCGCGGATGACGAGCACCTTTATTTCGCCCGGATATTTTAGTTCGTTTTCTATGCGCAGGGCGATATTGCGCGCAAGCTCGCGCGCCTGGAAGTCGCTCATGGTCTCGGGTTTTACAAACACGCGCACCTCGCGGCCGGCGGAAATGGCATACGACTTCTCCACGCCGGGGAAAGAGTTGGCTATACCCTCAATGTCGGCAAGGCGCTTGATGTACTGCTCTACCGAGTCGCGGCGGGCGCCGGGACGCCCGCCGGAAATA
>Ga0209210_1003579_pt1 | contig 10432 bp, 10 predicted proteins | sample RifGroA1_FD_183991 | JGI IMG/M metagenome (GOLD analysis project Ga0209210, IMG submission 183991) | Contaminated groundwater microbial communities from Rifle, Colorado, USA - Rifle Groundwater A1 (SPAdes) (version 2) | ecosystem: Environmental > Aquatic > Deep subsurface > Groundwater >...
AACGCAAAAAAGTTCACGAAAGCCTTCACAAAGACTTGTTTGATCGATTAAACCGCCTCGACTTGATAGACGATAGGCGCTTTGCCGATTGGTGGGTTGAGCAAAGAAATAGTTTTAAACCAAGGGGGAAAAAAGCTCTGGAGATGGAATTAAGAGTGAAAGGGATTAAGAAGGAAACGATAGATAAAGTTTTAATAAATTTGAAGATTGATGAAGTTAAAGTAGCAAGAAAGCTTCTTGAAAAGAAAGCATACCGCTGGGTAGGTCTGTCAGATTTAAAAAAAAGACAAAAAATGTCTCAGTATTTAGCGAGAAAAGGATTTAGTTGGGACATAATAAACCAAATAATTCCCGATTTTTATGAAGCTTGACCGTCCGATAGATAAAGCATATACTTTCGTAAAATAAAAATGCGTGTTGAAAATTCTTCAGTAGGCAAGATAAAAGAAGTTTTGAGACAAGCAAAGGATAGATTTACTCCGAGGATGACTATGTACTTAAACCATTTTTTTGCTGGCTATCCTGAATGGGAACCACTTAAAGCTCGTGGTGACATTATCTATGCAAAGGCGGTTATGAAAAAAGTCGGACCAGACGTGTGGGAGATAGAAAGAATTATGTTTAATTCAAGACATGTGGACAGAGACCATAAATGGGTTTCTGAATTGAGAAGCAGAAGTCCAAATGTAAGAATCTCCTTTTCTCAAACAGCTTCCATCCAAAGAGAACGGTTTCCAAGGCAATTTAATAATTGACGTTGGTTAGGTGATAGGGTACAATTTTTCCGGAGTCGAAGAAATCATGAGAAAAGCTTTAAATACGGCTTCTTCTTACACCCTTAACATTTAAGGGCAGATCTTCTTTGGCTTCATATATATGACTGATGATATGGATGAAAAATCCGCTGATTTAAAAGTTTTAGTTGAGGATTTAAGAAGGCAAAAAGACACTCTTGATAAAAAGGAAGAAACCCTTAAAAAAAGAGAAGCGGAACTTGTGGAGAGGCTTTCTAAAGCTTCGGGGATGACCAAAGACGAAGCCTCAAAAATACTTTTGGATGAAGTTCAGAAGAGTTTAACTTCAGAAATTGCCAAAAAAATTCGCGCGGCTGAAGAGAGGGTTAAGGAAGAGGCGGGTGAGAAGTCTCGAGAAGTTCTCGCCGATGCCATGAAGCACGGCGCAACTTCCTATGTCGCCGAATATACAATTTCGTCAGTGAGTGTTCCCGACGAAGACGTAAAAGGAAGAATTATTGGCGCCGGGGGAAGGAATATCAGGGCTTTTGAAAAAGAAACTGGAGTCGAGATTGAACTCGATGAAACCAACGAAATTAGACTTTCTTCTTTTGATTCGGTAAGACGAGAAATTGCCAAAAGGGCCCTCACGGCACTTATTAAAGACCAAAGAATTCAACCTTCAAGGATTGAAGAGGTGGTAAGACAGGTCAAAAGTGAGATGGAGAGCGTACTTTTGGAAGAGGGTCGAAAGATTGCCCAAGAGTGCGGCGTATTTAATTTACCAGTCGAGCTACTAAGCCTTATCGGGCGCTACCGATTTAGAACGTCATACGGGCAAAATTTAGGGCTCCATACAATTGAAGAGACCAAAATAGGAATAGCCATAGCTAACGAGCTAGGAGCCAGCGTCGACATAGTTCGTTTGGGGTGTTTACTACACGACATAGGAAAAGTGGTAACTGAAGAGGAAGGAACTCACGTAGAAGTAGGGGTGTCCACCCTAAAGCGCTTTGGACTTCCAAAAGAGGTAGTTGCCTGTGTTGCCGAGCACCACGAAGATAAACCATTTTCCTCTACCGAGTCGGTCATAGTTTGGACCGCCGATGCAATTTCAGGCTCTCGCCCGGGGGCAAGATATGAACCCCACGAAGAGTATGTCAAAAGAATGGGTAAAATTGAGGAAATCGCTGGGAGCTTTCCCGGGGTGGAATCTGCAATGGCCTTCCAGGCGGGTCGCGACGTTCGGGTTATAGTAAAACCCGAAGAGGTTGATGACGATAAACTTACAATTATTGCTCACGATATTGCCCAGAGACTCGAGAAAGAAACTCAATATGCGGGACAGATTAAAGTTACCGCAATCCGCGAAGTGAGGGCTATTGATACCACAAAAGCGAAGTAATTCTTCGATTTAGCGCAGGACTTACTTGTAATTTTTCCCAAAGACTTGACAATTTTTGTCCATTAGACTATCCTTCTGGACAGAAATGACCAAGAGGGAATTAATTGAACAAGTTGCCCGAAAAGCGCACCTTACCAAAAGGGCGGCCATGGAAGCAGTTGAAGTATTTTTAGATGAAGTAGGCAGGGTTCTTTCTAAAGGCGAAAAAGTAGTTCTTTCCGGATTCGGAACTTTCAGGGTGATTTCTATGAAGGGTAAAACCGTCAAAATTCCGAAGACGGATAAGCTTGTTACCATAAAATCTCACCGTTCCCCGAGATTCACTCCGGGCAAGAAACTCAAGAGGCAAGTCTTAAGATAATTTAAATTTACGTAGTATACTTGGGGTTATAGTGGAAAAAACTATACTCGTTGATCATTTAGTTAAAAACTTCGAAGTAACCGAAAAGACTCCTGGACTAATGGGGGCTTTCTCGACACTTTTCTCGCCAAAAAAGAAAGTAATTCACGCACTAAAAGATATCTCTTTAAGTGTGGGAAAGGGAGAGCTCGTGGGGTTTATCGGTCCAAATGGTGCAGGTAAAACAACTACCCTAAAGATCCTATCGGGTCTTTTATTTCCAACCGCCGGGGTAACCCAGGTACTGGGGTTTGACCCTTGGGAAAGGCGCACCGACTTTCTTAAAAAAATTTCTCTTGTCATGGGACAAAAGAATCAGCTCTGGTGGGATTTGCCGGCAATTGACACGTTCGAGCTAAACCGAGCAATTTATGAAATCCCCACAAGAGTTTACAAAGAGTCACTTGATGAGCTGGTTACACTTCTTGATATAGGGAAACTTCTTAATATCCAGGTAAGGCGTCTTTCTTTGGGACAAAGAATGCGTTTAGAGCTTGTTGCCGCACTTCTTCACCAACCGGAGATTCTATTTTTAGACGAGCCGACAATTGGGCTCGATTTGGTCGCCCAAGAAAAGATGAGAAATTTTATTTACGAATACAATAGGAAGCATCAAGCAACCATCCTTCTTACTTCCCACAACATGGATGACCTTATGGACCTTGCAAGGCGGGTAATAGTAATCGATAAGGGCAGAATTATTTTTGACGGGATATTGGAGGAACTCGTCGCCCGTTTTGCCAAGGAGAAGATAATAAAAGTATCTCTTTCCAAAGAAGACGATTTAAAAAAATTTGACACAATAGGCAAGGTTAAGAGAGTTGCATTCCCTGAAATAGTTCTCTCAGTTCCAAGAACCACTGTGGCGGTGGCGGCTAGCGAAATTCTTCAAAACTTCCCAGTTGAGGATTTAACAATCGAGGAAGTTGCGATTGAGGATATTATTAGAAAAGTTTTCAGGGGAGAGGCTCCTCTAAGGAAAAGAAGGTGAGAAAATATTTAAACGTCTTTAAAATCTCCTTTGCCCAGGAATTTGCCTACCGCCTAAATTTCATCATGTGGAGAGTGAGAAACGTCCTGCAGATTCTAGTCCTTTTTTTTCTCTGGACTACAGTTTTTTCAGACCAAGGACGGGTCATCTTTGGATATGATAAGGCCAAGATCCTAACTTATGTATTTGGAGTTCTAATAGTAAGGGCGCTAGTTTTCTCTGCACGGGCAGTTGATGTTGCCGGGGAAATTTCTAAAGGGGATCTCACGATACTACTTCTTAAGCCTATTAATTATTTTAGATATTGGCTCACACGAGATTTTTCGAGTAAAGTCCTAAACCTCGGTTTTGCTGTCGTTGAAATTGCAATTCTTTTCCCCCTTCTTAAACCTGCAATATTCCTACAAACTAATGGATATTCTCTATTGGGGTTTGCCATATCTCTGACAATTGCCGTACTTCTTTTTTTCACTATTCTCATGGCAACCAATTTTGTTACTTTTTGGGCACCGCAGGTGGGTTGGGGAGCCCAGTTTTTTGTGATTGTAGTTATGTCAGACTTTTTGGCGGGCTCGCTTTTTCCTCTAGATATTTTGCCGGCCGTCGTTCAAAAGGTACTTTTGTTTACGCCATTTCCCTATCTAATCTTTTTTCCTATTCAAGTTTATCTAGGGAAATTGACGGGTATGGCAATGTGGAGCGGTATCGCAATTAGTCTTTTTTGGCTGGCGGTGTTGTCGATTTTGACTAACAAAATCTGGCGTAGAGGACTTTTGGTTTACCGGGCCGAAGGGAGATAATCTAAATGAAAACGGCAATTAAATACTTTAAGGTGTGGTGGATGATGAGCCGCAACTCTTTTATGCAGATGTTTGCCCAAAGATTTGGGGCGATATTTCTTTTAATCGGAAAGGTTTTGAGGTTTATCTTCTACTTATCATTCATCTACTTCCTGCTTAAAGGGACAGAAACACTCGCCGGATATAATATAAATCAAACTATTTTTTTCTTTCTAACCTTCAGCCTCGTCGACGTCGTTTCCCAGTTTTTCTTTCGTGAGGTTTATAGATTTAGGCCGATGATTGTGACAGGCAGTTTTGATTTGGTTTTGGCAAAGCCCATTAGTCCGCTTTTCCGCTCCCTTATGGGAGGAGCAGATATTCTAGATTTAATCACTATCCCTCCGCTTATTATTGCGGTTTACTTAATAGGAAGCTCACTTCACCCCTCGGGCGTTGAGACTGTCTACTTCCTTTTACTTTTCGTTAATGGACTTTTGATTGCAACCGCCTTTCATATAGCCGTGATTTCTTTGGGTATTATTACCTTGGAAATTGACCATACTGTTATGATTTATAGGGATTTGACTTCTCTTGGCAGGTTTCCCGTAGATATTTATAGAGAACCATTAAGAGGATTTTTAACTTTTTTGGTTCCTGTGGGAATAATGATGACCCTTCCTGCCAAGGCCTTAATGGGCCTTGTGAATCTGCAAGCAGTTGTTCTTTCATTTACTTTGTCATTTGTTCTTATTTTTCTTTCCTTAAAATTTTGGAATTTTGCCCTGACCAAATACTCGAGCGCCAGTAGTTAAAATGAAAAAGCTCTTGGTAATAGAAGGGCCGACGGGAACGGGTAAGACTTCATTGGCGGTTGCCCTTGCGAAAAAATTTGACGGCGAGATAGTTTCTGCTGATTCAAGACAAGTTTATAAGGGTTTTGATGTGGGGACTGGTAAGGACCTACCCCCTGATGCAAAATATAAAACCCAAAACCCCAAATTGGGAGGTTATTATGAAACCCAAGGAATTAGGATATGGGGTTATGATTTAGTCGAGCCCCATGAGGAATTTAGTGTTGCCCAGTATATAAAAATTGTTCGAGTAATTATTGAGGACATTTTCGCTCGAGGAAAACTTCCAATTCTTGTTGGAGGTACAGGGCTTTATATTAAGGGAGTTATCGATGGAATTCCGACGCTTTCAATAAAACCAAACCCCAAACTCAGAAAATCTTTAGAAGAAAAAACCAAAGAAGAATTATTTGAAATTCTAGGAAGGGTTGATCCTGTGAGGGCCGCTTCACTCAACTCTTCTGACAGGAAAAATCCAAGAAGGCTTATTAGAGCGATTGAAGTGGGATTGACAAGATCCAAGCTCGAAAACTCAAAATTTGAGGGAGGCTTGTTATTTATTGGACTTACTACTTCTAAGGAAATATTAAATAAGAGGATAGACGAAAGAGTAGATAAAAGGGTTCAAAAAGGTATTGAGAGCGAAATAAAAGCCTTGATTAAAAATGGAGTCAAGGGGGATAGTCGGGCAATGGATTCGTTGGGATACCGTCAATGGAAAGAGTATTTTAAAAGGCCGAAAAAAGTATCGAAAACTAATGTAATTAAACTTTGGAAGGTTGAAGAGCATAAGTACTCCAAACGTCAAATGACCTGGTTTAAGAAGGACAAAAGAATAAACTGGTTTGATATTTCATTAGCTACTTGGCAAAAAAACGTGGAAAAATTGGTCGAAAAATGGTATAAAGGGGCTTAAGATGCCGAGGAAGATTGAAATTTCTCACAGAACTATAGTATTTACCGTATTTTTCCTGCTTTTTTTGTGGCTTCTATACCTAATCCGCGATATTATATTGGAATTTTTTGTTGCACTTTTGATAATGGCCATACTCGATCCTTTGGTGACTAAACTTTCCAAATTTAAAATCCCCCGGGCAATTTCGGTTCTGGTTGTTTATATACTCACAATAGGTGTTATCTCCCTCACAATTGGAGCAATAATACCTCCTCTGGTCGAGCAGACCGCAGGTTTTGCTGCAGGACTCCCCAAATATCTCGGAAATTTAGGAGTTTCAAGGTTTATTAGCGATGAAATAGTGAGGCAGCTTCTTAACCAGATTGGGATTATCCCGGCACAAGCTCTTAAAATTGGGATTTCTATTTTCTCAAATGTTCTGGGGGTACTCACGGTTCTAATTCTTGCTTTTTACCTTCTTTTAACTCGAGACAAATTGGACGAAGCTTTGGGTTTTTTCTTTGGGGACGACAGGAAGAAAGAAGCGATCAAGTTGATTGACGTTTTGGAGGAAAAACTTGGAGGCTGGGCTAGGGGGGAGCTTGCTCTTATGGCTCTTGTTGGTGTTTCTACATATTTTGGTCTAACTTTATTGGGAATCCCTTTTGCCCTCCCCTTGGCACTTCTTGCGGGTTTACTTGAAATCGTTCCTTATTTAGGCCCAACAATTTCTGCAATACCATCAGTTATCATTGGACTTGGTATCTCCCCGGTAATTGGGCTCGCGGTGGCCGCACTTTACTTTCTTATTCAGCAAGTCGAGAACTATGTATTTGTGCCTAAGGTGATGGAAAAATCTGTAGGCGTTAGTCCAATTATTACTCTTTTGTCTCTTGCCATAGGATTCAGGCTCGCAGGGGTGGTTGGAATCGTAATGTCAGTCCCGATAGTAATCTCCATTCAAGTTCTGGTCAAAAGGTATCTTCTTCCCAAGGAATAAATTACTGGAAAAAAGGCCTATTTTTTGTTATAATACGTTCGCTCTGGAGGTAGGACGACTACTCGCCCTAGGCGAGAGGAAAGTCCAGGCAGCAGAAGGCAGGGTGTCCGCCGTAAGGCGGAGCGGGTAACCGCCAGTAGGAGCCACAGAGACTATGTCGGCTTCAATACTTAAAATGTATTGAAACACGAGTGAAAAGGGGCAATCCTCCCCGCTGCAACCTCCGAAAGGGACGTTATTAGGTGCCTTCCCGAGTCCCGAGGTTTGAGGGCTTAGATGGATTGTCGTTTAGAAACAGAACCTGGCTTATTAGCCTCCAGGGCACATGGATAAAGCCCCTCCCAAAAGGAGGGGCTTTCCTTTTTTGTGGAGTAGCTTGATTCTTCGTGAAAAATCGAGCAAAATGAAATATTAGGGAACGGGGGTGAGAAACTTTTGAACGAACTTTCTTCATGGCAGACGGCACTTCTTGTTTCTTGGAGTGAAGTTTGGACGAGCTTTGTAAGGATTTTACCGAGCCTTTTAGGTGCGGTTGTCGTATTTGCCATCGGACTAATTTTGGCCTATTGGGTAAAAAGACTTCTTCTACAGGGTCTTAGGATGGTACAGCTTGAGAAACTTACCGGAATGGTTGGAGTCGACAGATACCTGGCAAAAGCCGAGATTAAACTTACTTTTGTAGAGCTTTTGGGAACCATTGTTGAATGGATTATTATTTTGGTGTTTTTCTTGGCCGTTGTAGATATTTTAGGCTTATCCGCTGTTTCAATGGTACTTGCCCAGGTTCTGGGATACATACCGAATGTCCTAGCCGCAGCCTTAATTTTTGCGGCAGGTTACTTTGTTGCGAGGCTTGTTGATACATTGGTTAGAGGGGCCTTGGTTTCGGTGGATCACGATTTGGCGAGGCCGGTAGGGAAACTTGCCCGCTGGGTAATTTTGGTAGTCACATTCTTTGCTGCGGTCGACCAGCTACAGATTGCCAGGGGACTAATTTCGACATTTTTCCAGGGACTGACCTACACGGTGGTATTAATCGTCGGTCTTTCTGTTGGACTTGGTGCAAAGGATTTGGTTTCAAGAATTCTAACCGATTGGTACGAGAAGATTAGAAAGTAGGAAGCTTAAGTGAATTTTTTAGCTACTCCTTGAGTTTGGAGGGCGGTATTTTTCTGGCTTTATTATTATTGATTATAAACCCCCGTTTAGTCATAATCAGTTAGCTGCCCATGAAGCTACCTATTGAGACCCTCAAAGCAATTGTCGTTGGAAGTGGATTTGTTACCGAGCGCGATTTTGACGAAGCGGTAGCCTCAGCCTCTGATTTGGGCAGAAAAATTGAGGACGTACTGGTTTTTAGAGGCCTTATATCCGAGGACGCTCTTTCCAAGCTCGTCGCTGAGCACACAAAAGTCCCCCACGCTGCAATCTCCCGCCAGATAATCCCTGATGAGATTTTGGGATTAATTCCGGAAAAGATGGCCCGCACGTATAAAATGGTGCCCTTTGGCAAAAAAGAGGGGAAGCTTCTTCTTGCAATGGAAAACCCCGAGGACTTTGAAGCCTTGGAGTTTGCCAAGCGCCATTCAGGATTAAAGGTAGTTCAGCATTTTGCATCGGGTAGCGAGATAAGACGCGCTCTTGGGCAATACAAAAGAAATATCAGGGCCGATTTTGACAGAATTATTGCCGAAAATGTCAAAAAAGCGGCTAGCAGCGGAAATTTACTTAAAGCAGCTGAAGACCTCCCGATAATTAAGGTTCTCGATACAATACTTATGTATGCAGTTTCCGAGAGGGCCTCAGACATCCACATTGAAACCCAAGCTACTGAAGTCATAGTTCGTTTAAGAGTCGACGGAGTATTAAGAGACATTCTAAAACTTCCAAGAGGAATAGAAGATGCTCTGGTTGCTAGAATTAAAATTCTTTCAAATCTTAAAATCGATGAGCACAGAATTCCCCAAGACGGAAGACACAAATTTAATATTGACGAGGATGTGATTGCTCTTAGGATTTCAATAATTCCAGCCTTTTACGGAGAAAATGTAGTCATGAGGCTGCTTCCCGAATCCACCCGACCTCAGAGTCTGGAAGAGCTCGGTGTTATTGGCAAAAACCTGGAGCTTCTTAATGCAAATTTTAAAAAACCCCACGGAATGATACTCGTCACCGGGCCGACGGGTAGTGGGAAAACAACGACTCTTTATGCTGTTCTCAATATCTTAAACACGATAAAGGTAAACATATGCACAATTGAGGATCCGATTGAATATGGAATGAACCGAATCACCCAAATTCAGGTAAATCCAAAAGCGGGTCTCGATTTTGCTGCGGGGCTTAGGGCGCTTTTGAGGCACGACCCCAACATCATAATGGTCGGAGAAATAAGGGACGAGGAAACTGCAAAAATTGCAGTCCACTCTGCCTTGACTGGCCACTTGGTTCTCTCTACTCTTCACACCAACGACTCTGCCGGAGCGATTCCAAGGTTTCTTGATATGGGCGTTGAAGGCTACTTAGTAGCCTCAACAGTTAATGTAATTGTTGCCCAAAGGCTTATTAGGAAAATTTGCCCGAATTGTATTGTCGAATATCAACCAGAGAAGGCAATAATCACCAAACTCACCGAAGACTTGGGACTCGACCTTAAGAGCCAGAAATTCTACAAAGGCCAGGGATGCGAGGAGTGTCACATGAGCGGATTTTTGGGAAGAATAGGAATTTATGAAGTATTGCCCGTTAGCGAGGCAATTAGAGTGTTGACTTCCGAAAAATCCTCAGCTGATAAAATTCAAAAAGCTGCAGAGGAAGAGGGCCTTATCACCATGCTTCATGACGGAATCAATAAGGTAGCAGCAGGATTAACCACAATTGAGGAGGTTCTCAAGGCCGTAAAAGAAGACTAATATGCCACTTTTTGCATATAAAGCACTCGATACCAAAGGTAAGGTTTTAGAAGATACTGTTCAGGCTACAACAAAAAAAGACGCGGCAACAATACTTTCTGCCAATAACCTTAAGGTTCTCACGATTCAAAATTTAGAAGGGGGAATTGGAAATGCTGTTTTAGGAGGCATCTCGATTTCCGAAAAAGCAACCTTTTGCAGGTTTATGGCAATAATGTTAAGAGCAGGATTGCCGCTACCCGAGGCTCTTGAAATAATTAGGCGCGAATCTACAAACAAAAGGATGCAAAAGATTCTTGCCGATATTTCGTTTCAAACCAGAAAGGGAAGAAATCTTTCTGCAGTTTTATCCCAGTATAAAGAGGATTTCGACTCGGTTTTTTTGACCATAGTAACCGCCGGGGAGCATTCTGGAACTCTCGAGAAATCCTTCGACTATCTTGCCAAGCAGCTTTTGTCATCTTA
>Ga0209210_1003580_pt1 | contig 10428 bp, 8 predicted proteins | sample RifGroA1_FD_183991 | JGI IMG/M metagenome (GOLD analysis project Ga0209210, IMG submission 183991) | Contaminated groundwater microbial communities from Rifle, Colorado, USA - Rifle Groundwater A1 (SPAdes) (version 2) | ecosystem: Environmental > Aquatic > Deep subsurface > Groundwater >...
GGTGGATCAACAGGCCGTGACGGAATTCATGGTGCAACATTTGCATCCGGCGAAATGACCGACAGGACAATTAATGTTTCAGGTTCCGCGGTTCAAATAGGAAATGCCATTGAGGAAAAAAGGCTTATCGATGCAATACTAGAATTAAAGGAAAATAATTTAATTTCGGCAATTACGGATTGCGGAGCCGGGGGTTACGCATCGGCTATTGGGGAAATCACCAAAGAAACCGGAGCGGAAGTTTATCTGGACAAAGTCCCCTTAAAATACACCAACCTTGCCCCATGGGAAATTTTTCTTTCGGAATCGCAAGAACGAATGGTAATTGCCGTTGATCCTAAAAACCTCAAAAAGGTCCAAAAAATCTGCGCAATTTACAACGTGCCGAACGACACAATTGGAAAATTTACTTCGGATAAAAAACTAATAATTTACTACCGCAAACAAGTCGTTTGTAATCTCTCTATGGATTTTTTGCACAATGGTTTGCCTCAAAGACACATGATAGGAAAGTCAGCAACTAGAGGTCAGAGGTCAGAGATTAGATCAAAAGAACAAAACATGGATTTAGTAAAAACCTGGCAAAAAATTATGGCTCACGGCAATGTTTGTTCAAAGGAGCCGATTGTCAGGATGTATGACCACAACGTCCAGGGAACGGCAGCCCTTCACCCGTTTTCCGGTCAAAACTTCGACGGTCCCAATGATGGGGCAATAGTAAGTCCAATATTGGGCAAACCCTACGGATTAGTTGTTACGCACGGCCTGAATCCGCAACTTAATAAAATCGACCCGTATTGGGGAAGTATTTGGGCAATCGTAGAAGCGGCCGCAAATTACATCTCTGTAGGAGGCAATTTAAAAGACGCGGCCCTTGTAGATAATTTCATATGGCCTTTTCCGGACGAAGAATCTTTGGCGGATCTTGATAAATCTGTAGATGCTTGTTGCAATATGGCAAATCTTTTAAAAATGCCTTTTGTTTCCGGCAAAGATTCGCTTTCTTCAACATATAGATATCCAAACGGTCAACTTCTCAAAATTCCTCCGGTACTTTTAATTTCGGTATTCGGAAGGATTCCTGATGTTTCAAAAACAGCAAGCTCCGATTTTAAAACAACCGGATCAACAATAGTTTTAGTCGGCAAGCCGGACTTTAAGAACCTCGGTGGGTCAGCATACTTCGACATAACTAAGGTTAAAGGCGGAGATGTTCCCAAACCCAATCTTTTATCACTCACAAAAGTTTTTTCATCAATAACTTCGGGAATCAAATCGTCCCTGATCCTTTCCTGTCACGATATATCCGAAGGCGGAATGGCGGCAGCTCTTGCCGAAATGTGTTTCGGAGGCAGTTGCGGTGCCGAGATTAACTTAAGTGTCATTCTGAGTGAAACGAAGAATCTCATCAATCAAGATTTCATTTTGTTTTCCGAAACACCCGGTACATTTTTAGTAGAAGTCGAAAATGTAAAAGTCGCCAAAAAACTATTTGCCAAAATTCCGCATGTAATTTTAGGGAAAACCGTAAAATCAAACGAGATAATTATCAATGGTTCAAAAACAATAAAAGCCGATATCGCAAATCTAAAAAAATCCTGGCAAAAACCAATGATGGAGGTATTTAATGGTTAGTCCTAAAGTTTGTGTTTTAAGATCCGATGGTGCCAACTGTGACGAAGAACTTTTTTACGCATTTGAAAAATTCGGTGCGTCACCTGAAATGGTCCATGTTAATGAGTTGAGGAACAAATCAAAAAAATTAAAAGATTTCCAAGTCCTTGCTCTTCCGGGCGGTTTTTCGTATGGTGATGACATTGCCTCCGGAAAAGTATTGGCAATAGAGCTGATTAGTTTTTTGAAAAGTGAAATCCAAACATTTGTTGACAGTAAAGGTTTAGTACTTGGAATTTGTAATGGATTCCAAACACTTGTCAGAACAGGTCTTTTGCCTTTTGGCAATCTTGGCAAGATGGATGTAACCCTTGCCCAAAACGAAAGCGGCCGTTTCGAATGCCGCTGGGTAAAAATAAAAGCGGAAAAAAGTAAATGTCTCTTCCTTCGATCAAGCAACCTAATAATCGATATCGCAGTCAACCACGGAGAAGGAAAATTCTTTGCCTCACCCTCCATCATCAAAAAAGTAGAGAATGAAAAACTCGTTACATTTAGGTACGTAGACAATAATGGGCGAGCGACTCAAAAATATCCGCAAAATCCGAACGGCTCAATAAACGCAATCGCCGGTGTTACCGACCCAACCGGAAGAATCCTTGGTATGATGCCCCATCCGGAAAAATTTATCGAAATTACCCAGCATCCAAATTGGCACCGCCAAAAGTTTACAAAACCGCATGGAAGTTATATTTTCGAAAATCTGATAAAATTTGCACAAGACAAATGACTAAGAAAATAAGCTATAGTAAAGTCGGTGATAACTACGACACAAAGGATCCGATTAAAAAAATTGCGCAGGTTGCCGCCCGCGAGACAATCATAAACGAAAAAGATTTCAAAGAAATCACCGACAGCCGCGGCGAATCTGCTTTTGTCTGGCAGCAGGGAAATACTTTGATGGCATCGGTTGTCGAAGGTCTGGGAACAAAAAACCTGGTTGCGGACGAAATGAGAAAAATCACCGGGAAAACTTACTATGACATCATTGGTTATGACACAGTTGCAACAATCATAAACGATTTAATAACCGTCGGCGCCAAGCCGCGGGTAGTCCATGCTTATTGGGCGATCGAAGACAACAACTGGTTACAAGACACAAACCGCATGACGGATTTTATAAACGGATGGCGCGAGGCTTGCAAGGAGTCTTTGGCCACTTGGGGCGGTGGGGAAACGCCAACCCTAAAAGGTATTGTCGAGAAAAATACCGTTGATTTAGGAGGTTCTGCAATCGGCGTAATCAAAAACGCAAAACATTTAATCACCGACAAGAAACTAAAAGCTGGGGACAGGATCATTTTTCTTAAATCAAACGGCATTAACTGCAATGGTATTTCACTAGCCCGGGCAGTTGCCAAAAAATTGAAAAAAGGCTACAGAGAAAAACTATCAAACGGTCAATTCTTCGGTGAGGCAATTCTTACAAAAACAAATATCTATGCAAAATTAATCCAGGACCTTTTGTCTGCGGGCATAGATATCCACTATGTTTCCAATATCACTGGTCATGGACTTAGAAAAGTAATGCGCGCCCGCGGAAATTTTACCTATGTAATCGAGACGCTATTTAAACCCCAGGAAATTTTCTTATTTATCCAAAAACACGCAGGCCTAACGGAAGATGAAATTTACCAAACATTAAATATGGGCCAGGATTACGCAATATTTATAGACCCAAAAGATGTAAAAAAAGCACAAGCAATAATCAATAGAAATAAGTTTGATTCTTTAGATGCCGGCTATATTAAGAGTGGTCCACGCCAAGTCATCATCAAACCCAAAAATATTGTCTTCAGCTCAGAGACTCTAGATTTGAGATAATTGCTTGCGTTTGACTTTCGGCTAATTTTCGGGTATTTTTGTGCCTATGGATCTGTTCGATGAAGCTTCACCCAACTTTGCTCCTCTTGCTGACCGTATGCGCCCAAAAAATTTAGCGGAATTTGCAGGCCAAAAACATCTAGTTTCCCAAGGGAAAATTTTAGAAAAGGCAATCAAAGAAGACGCACTATTTTCAATGATTTTCTGGGGACCTCCGGGATCCGGCAAAACAACACTGGCAAGAATCATCGCCTCAGAAACAAAATCCAAGTTTGTCCCAATATCAGCAGTAACCTCTAATGTCGCCGAAATTAAAAAAATTATTCAAGACGCCCATGAAGATCAAAAGTTATATAAAACAAGAACTATCCTTTTTATTGACGAAATCCACCGATTTAACAAAGGTCAGCAGGACGTTTTACTGCCCCATGTAGAAAAAGGAACTGTTACATTAATAGGCGCAACTACGGAAAACCCCTCATTCGAAGTAATAGGCGCTCTTCTTTCTAGATCAAGAGTTTTAAAATTAGAGGCGCTAGAAGATACTGATATTGAAGAAATTATAAAAAATGCCCTGAAGAATAAAACTGAAGGTTTAGGCAAACGGAAATTAAAAATGGAAAAGACTGCCCTAAAATTACTGATCACTCAATCAAACGGCGACGCAAGGTTTGCCCTTAACACTTTGGAGATCGCATCGTCGCTAGTCAAAGATAATTCAATTTTAAAAACCGAAAACGTTAAAAACGCCCTACAGAAACACACAACATTTTATGATAAAAAAGGGGACTATCACTACGACACAATTTCCGCCTACATAAAAAGTTTGCGGGCCGGAAAAACCGATGCCGCCATGCATTATCTTGCACGCATGATAGAAGCTGGTGAAGACCCTGTTTTTATTGCCCGCCGTATGGTAATTTTCGCATCCGAAGACATTGGCAACGCAATGCCAACAGCCCTGGTTATTGCAACATCTGCAATGCAAGCAGTCCATATGGTTGGCATGCCGGAGTCAAGCCTTATTTTGGCACACGTTACATCTTATCTTTCGGAAGCTCCCAAAAGTATCGCATCAACAGAAGCAATAAGCCTTGCTCTTTCCGATGTTAAAAATAAAGAACTTTTTCCAATACCACTTCATCTTAGAAATGCGCCAACAAAACTAATGAAAGAGATTGGATATGGAAAAGGTCATGTGCGTTACCCCTGGATGGACAAAAATTCAGATAAAAAAATTTTGGAATATATGCCCAAGAATTTAGTCGGTAAAAAATATTACCAAGACCCTCGTAAAAAAAGTAATTAAATTTTGCATTTTTAGCTTTGAGTGTGTAAAATACGCAAATGGAGGCCCGAAATAAATATAAAATCGCAACTCTGGGCTCTCACTCCGCGCTCCAGATTTTAAAAGGCGCACACGACGAAGGCTTCAAAACAATTTGTATTGCAATTTCTGAACGCATCTCGCTTTATAATCGTTTTTCTTTCATTGATAAAATTATTGAAATTACAAAGTATTCTGATTTCCCAAAGGTCGAAAAAGAGTTAATTAGCCAAAACGCTATTATCATTCCCCACGGTTCGTTTGTTGCATATCTTGGCGTTGAAAACAACAAAAAAATGAAGGTTCCCTATTATGGCAATAAAAGAGTTTTAGACTGGGAATCAGACAGAAAAATGCAGAGGGAATGGCTAGTTGATGCAGAAATACCTGTCCCGAAAAGATTTAAAAAAGGCGAAAAAATAGACAGGCCGGTAATTGTAAAGTCTTATGGGGCAGCCGGTGGAAATGGATATTTCTTTGCAAAAAACCAACAGGACTTTAACAAAAAAATCAAATCGTTTAAACCAAAAAATTTCATTGTCCAAGAGTACGTAATTGGGGTCCCGCTTTATATACATTATTTTTATTCACCAATAACAAAAAAACTGGAAATTTTATCAATAGACAAGCGCTACGAATCCAATGTTGATTCACTAGGCAGGATTCCTTCCCAAAACCAGCAGGGTTTAGGGATAGAGCCATCTTTCGTTGTTGTAGGCAATAGTCCTTTAGCTTTGCGCGAGTCCCTTCTTGCAGAAGCTTTTGAAATGGGTGAGAGGGCTGTTGCCAAATCGCAAGAGCTTATTTCAGGCGGTCTTTGGGGGCCGTTTTGTCTGGAAACCATCATCACTCCGGAACAAAAATTTTCAATTATCGAGATTTCATGCAGAATAGTAGCCGGAACGAACTTATTTATTAACGGCTCACCTTATGCTTCACTGTACTGGGACAAAGAAGTATCTACCGGTCGTAGAATTGCAATGGAAATTAAAGATGCAATCAAAAAAAACAAATTAGAAAAAATATTAAATTAATGACCGGTCAACTAAAAAATTGGAAAGGTACAGCAGCAGTAATAGGCATCGACTGGGGTGATTCAGGAAAAGGTCGCCTCATCGATGATCTTTCTCAAAACGCAGAGATAATCGCCCGCTTCAACGGCGGTTCCAATACCGGCCATACTGTTGCAAACAAATTTGGCAAATTTGCAATGCACATGACACCTTCCGGAATTTTCAACCAAAAAGCGACATGTCTTATTGGGCGCAACGTCGCAGTCAATCTGGAAGTTTTAATTCAGGAAATGGACATAATGAAAAAAGCCGGTGTCAGTTTTAAAAATTTGGTAATAGACGAACAAGCACCGTTGACAATGCCCTGGCATATTATGCGAGATGGCATCAGAGAAAAAATCCGCGAGTCAAAAATCGGCACAACAGGAAATGGCGTAGGACCAACATACGCTGATTACACAGAAAGGGTTGGATTAAAAGTCTTAGATTTAAACTCAGCCGATTTGAAGGAAAAAATTTACAATGAGGTTGAAGTTCAAAACAAATTCTATAATCTGAAAATTTCACCCAACGAAGTTTATTTAAAATTTTCGAAATATGCAAAGGTTGTAAAACCATATATTGGAAAGACCATAAAAATACTCAAACAAAATTATCAAAAAGGGAAAAACATTTTGTTTGAAGGAGCGCAGGGTTACTTTTTAGATATAGATGCAGGAACCTATCCGTTTGTCACATCGTCAAACCCGGGTGTGGTTGGAATTTGGCGCTCTTACGATTTTCACCCGCAAAACTTAGACCATGTAATTGGAATTACCAAAGCCTACACAACACGTGTCGGATCAGGTCCTATGCCGACAAAAATGGATGAAGCAACTGCCAAACAAATTATTGAAAAAGGGCACGAAGTCGGGACTACAACCGGCAGAGTAAGGTCTCCGGGCTGGCAGGATTTAGTGCTTTTAAAATACGCTAACGAGTCAAACCACCTCACAGCCCTTGCCATAACTAAGCTGGATATCTTAAGCGGCCAAAAAAAGATCAAACTTGGTGTGGGCTATAAACTTAAGGGTAAAGCAGCTGAATATGTTGGGCATAACGCCGACCACTTAGGAAGTATTAGCCCAATTTATGAAGAATTTGAAGGTTGGGGCGAAGATATTTCTCATGTAAGGGAATTTGAAAAGCTTCCCAAAAACGCTAAAAAATATATAAATGCCATAGAGAAATTCATGAGAATTCCAGTCAAATTTATATCAGTTGGCCCAAAAAGAGGAGAAGTAATTTATGTCTAATGTTAAAAATTACACTATAGCCATTGTCGGCTCGCATAGCGCTTTGGATATTTGCCGCGGAGCCAAAGATTTAGGCTTCAAAACCTTAGTTGTTGTTGAAAAAGGCAGAGATAAAACTTATGCCAAGTACTTTAAAACCCGGGGAGATATAGGTTGCGTTGATGAGGTTTTGGAAGTTGAAAAGTTCAAGGATATTTTAAATCCGAAAAATCAGAAAATTTTAAATGAAAAAAATTCGATCTTTATTCCTCATCGTTCATTCGAAGTATACCTAAATGATTACGATGCTATAGAGAAAGATTTCAATGTTCCTATGTTTGGTAACAAGTTTCTTTTAAGAATTGAAGAGAGGTACGTCAAACCAAATCAATACGACCTGTTAACAGAGGCAAAGATAAAATTTCCCAAAACATTCGACAGCCCTAAAGAAATTGACCGTCTGGTTTTTGTAAAAGTAGCAGAAAAAGAACGGAAATTTGAAAGAGCCTTTTTTCTGGCAAGCTCACCGGATGATTTCAAAGTCGCATCTGAAATTCTGATAGTAGAGGGTAAAATTACAAAAGAAGCGCTTGATGCTGCAGTGATAGAAGAATTCGTGCTTGGTGTGCAGATAAATTTTAACTTTTTTTACTCTCCAATCTCCAAAAGGGTTGAATTAGTCGGTACCGACACAAGAAGGCAAACCAATTTAGACGGACTTTTAAGATTGCCCGCATATTACCAAAACCAACTTCAGGATACTGTTGAGGTAAAATACGAGGAAGCAGGGCATATGGCAGTAACTACTCTGGAATCGACACTCGAGCCGGCTTTTGAAATGGCAAACCGTTTTGTTAAAGCGGCGCAAAAACTGTACCCTCCAGGAATTATCGGGCCATTTGGCCTTCAGTCAGTTGTAACCGCCGGCCCACCTAAAAAAGAAATTGTTGTCTTTGATGTTTCGCCGCGAATGCCCGGATCACCGGGAATTTTTGCAACTCCCTATAGCGGTTATTTACACGGACAATCAATGAGCATGGGCAAAAGAGTAGCCCTGGAAATAAAAGAAGCATTAGAGACAAATCAACTTAAGAAATTATTGACATAAAACTATATAAGTAATGTGATTGTGAAACAAAAAATGGTTAAAAATATAGAATTAACTACCCTGACAGCAATAACGCCTCTTGACGGTCGCTATAGAGATAGGGTTGCCGAACTTGCTTTATATGTTTCTGAATATGGTCTGATAAAAACAAGGTTCGAAATCGAAGCAAAATATTTAGTGGCTCTTTCAGATGCAAAGGTTATACGGAAATTAACCCCCAGCGAACGAACTACTCTTACTGCATTTGGCCAAAACATAAGCTTACAAGATGCAGTTCAGGTTAAAAAAATTGAGGATGAAACAAGACACGATGTAAAAGCAATGGAAAGAGCTTTTCGAGCTCTTTTAAAAGGAACTTCACTTGAAGACCTTACCGAATCAATTCACCTTGGTCTTACATCCGAAGATGTTAATAATCTCGCATACCGCTTAATGCTTAAGAGAGCAACAGAAGAGGTAATTGTTCCAGAATTAGATAGTCTCGTTGATACGTTAGTAGAAAGTGCAGACGAATATAAAACAATACCAATGCTAGGTAGAACTCATGGACAAGCAGCAATACCTACGACTATAGGTAAAGAAATAGTTATTTTTGCTGCTCGGCTAAACACGCAGCTTAAAAAATTAAAGTCACAAAGATTAACAGGGAAATTAAATGGAGCAATAGGTAACTTCAATGCCTTAAGTTTGGCATACCCGGATGTCGACTGGGCAAATTTTTCTGAAAATTTTATTCGATCTTTAGGGTTTGAACCTAATATGGCAACAAACCAAATAAACCCTTACGATGATGTTATCGAATTCTTCCAAAATTATCAGAGGATAAATGGTATTATTATTGATCTGGATCAAGACGCTTGGCGTTATATTAGCGATGGATGGTTTGTTCAAGAAGCAAGAAAAGGAGAGGTTGGCTCTTCAACAATGCCTCAGAAAGTAAACCCGATCGATTTTGAAAATAGCGAAGGTAATTTAACTATTGCAAACGGCATTTTCGAAACACTTAGTCGAAAACTCGCTCAGTCTCGTCTACAGCGTGACCTTTCGGACAGCACCACTATTAGAAATATAGGTACGGCACTTGGTTTTTCGCAAGTTGGTTATAAAAGCGTACTTACAGGTTTATCAAGAATTAATCCCAACGAAGATCAAATTTCAGTTGACTTAAATCGAGATTGGGCAATTTTGGGAGAAGGTGTGCAGACAATATTACGAAGAGAAAAAGTTGATGATCCATACTCTTTAATTTCAAGCTTGACCCGCGGTGAACACATAGATAAAACAAAATGGGGAGTGTGGGTAGACAGTTTACCAATAGATGAGAGTCAAAAAAAACTTCTACGTCAGCTCACACCCGCTAACTATATTGGTCTTGCAGTTAGTCTGACTGATGAAGCAATAAAAGGCATAAAAAATTCAAAAAAACAAAAATGAATAAAACCCAAGTAGCCATAATTATGGGATCGGATTCCGATTTGGAAACACTGGCACCCACCGCCGAATTTTTTGATAAGCTGGAAATTCCCTATGTTATGGATATTCTTTCTGCCCACAGGTCACCCAAAGAAACTTCAGAGTTTGCTCAAAAGGCCAAAAGCACCGGCATAAAAGTTATAATAGCCGCAGCGGGTGGTGCAGCAGCTCTGCCTGGATCAATAGCCGCCCTTACCACATTGCCCGTAATCGGTGTACCCATAAAGACAAAGTCTCTCGACGGACTGGATTCTATACTTTCAATGGCCCAAATGCCTCCCGGTGTTCCGGTGGCAACAGTTGGTATAGGTAGTGCCCAAAATGCTGCTATTTTAGCAGCACAAATATTGGCACTGTCAGACCCGGGTGTATCCCAAAAACTTGAAGAACACAAGAAAAGTATGGTAAAAGGTGTAGTGGAAAAGTCCCAAAAGCTAAAAACAGAAGGTTATAAAAAATATCAAGATAAATTGAAATGATTCCGGCAAAAACAATCGAAAAATGGATACCTCTTGCCCTCAAAAACACAGAAGTAAAAGGTCTTGGTAAAAGACAAAGCGGTAAAGTCCGTGATTGGTATTCCCTAAACAGCATAAGAGCACTTGTTGCTACAGACCGGATTTCGGCTTTTGACAAAGTCCTCGGTTTTATTCCTTTCCGCGGCGCTGTTTTAAATAAAATCTCCGAATTTTGGTTCCAGAACACCCGTGATATTATTCAAAACCATATGATTGG
>Ga0209210_1003582_pt1 | contig 10427 bp, 12 predicted proteins | sample RifGroA1_FD_183991 | JGI IMG/M metagenome (GOLD analysis project Ga0209210, IMG submission 183991) | Contaminated groundwater microbial communities from Rifle, Colorado, USA - Rifle Groundwater A1 (SPAdes) (version 2) | ecosystem: Environmental > Aquatic > Deep subsurface > Groundwater >...
AATTTTGCACTTTTATCCCATCTGCGCAAAGTGTCAATGGAAACCCCGAGGATTTTAGCCGCCCGTCCAATCGCGACCAACCCGCTATCAATATTCATAAGGCTTATTATACTCTGCATATGCAAATCTATGCAAATTTATATAAATCTATGCATTGATTGCTGGAAACGCTGTCTGTGATCTGTTACGAACAAATTCGAACTGAATTCCAACGAACTCGGAACACCTCGCTCACCGCTTCGCGGTTCGCTTAGCTCGCCCCTGCGGGGCTTGCTTAACAAAAGTGCCTGCCGAACTTCGTTTTGTTCTGTTCTCAAATCAAAAGGCAAAAATTTTTAAAGTTCTGTTTGTGTTTGTTCTATAGTTTTAAAAACTTAAATAGCGCAACCGGTGGACTCAGTTATGCTTGCGCTAAACTGTCCGATTGCGCTACTAAAAAGCGCAAACATATTAAACTGAGTCCATATACATTTTAGTACTTTGAAAGTTGAGATTACAATAGCTATTTGAGTTTTTAAAAACAAAACACCCTCCAACTTTGAAAAACCATCTGCTAATAAAAGCAAACAATTTTTCTCCATGTGGAGGGTGTTTCTTGGACTTTGTTGCGGAATTACTATTCGATCTTGGTCGCACTTGCGTGAGCACTGCGATCGTAGAACGCGCCCTTGTAGAAGATGCTGGCACGAACACGACCTTGCTCGTCAACGAGATTTGACCACATTGAGTGATCGGTCGGAACTTTCTTCCATCCATCGGGAAGTTCCACGTACTGGAACATGTCGTCGTCTTCGACAACACCAAGGAATTTGACGCCAGCGGCTTCGAGAATTTCCTTGCCGCGCAGGTCGGTCGGAAGTGTGTCGCTCGAAACGAACGATTGCTGACCAGCTGATTCCTGATCCATGATCGCACGCCCGCCGTCATTTGTGCCAAGGGCACGCATGAACAAATCGAGACCATCTTCTTTACGAACTTTTTTGTCAGACATTTTGTTTCTCCTTTTTGAAAAAAATCGATTTTTTTCTACCCAAATAGGTATTCTTCTAAATACATATATATTCAGAAAACTACCTACTTAGGACAAAGAAACAAACATTCCGCAATTTTAAAGTGCAAGAAACTTAAAGATTAAATTGAAAAACTATAAGTCTGCATTCAAACTCAAGTTTTTCGATTTACTGAGGCTAATGGTACCACCACCACCACAACACATTGTCAAGTTATAGGATGTATTTTGGATAAAGTTTCGATGCACTTTACCATGCACGATAGGGCAGATTGCGACTGAAATGTGTGTTGCCGTACCGCAACCGCAAGCCGTTAGCCGTAAGACGGCTATCTGGTCGTATTTACGGCCAGTTGACGGTATTTGTTTTGGTGCTTACGGTAACCCGTCAGGCTTCCGTTGTTCTGTGATATAATTGCTTTGATCTAAGTAGCTTTGTGTTTTGTTGTTTAGTTTGGCTTTAGCCAAACACAAAAAAATCGCGCATGAGAAAAATGAATTGCAAAATCTAAGCAATTTTGCAAGAAGTGCCTGCTCGAACTTTTTCCTAACCGACCAACACCTGCAATTTTCATACAATTTGGGCTATTCTACGCTCAATTCTGTATGTGGCAGTCCCCACCCTGCCACATCTTGTGCTTCATTGTCTGAATGTGTGAGCCTGGATGGATTCGAACCATCGACCTTTTCCTTAAGAGGGAACCGCTCTACCACTGAGCTACAGGCCCTATAATACTTAGTGCCCCTGGGCGGAATCGAACTGCCATCTCCTCCTTAGAAGGGAGATGCTCTATCCATTGAGCTACAGGGGCTTTGAGCGGGCGAAGGGAATTGAACCCTCTGTCTCCTCCTTGGCAAGGAGGCATTTTACCGGTAAACTACGCCCGCAAATTCTGGTGCAGATTTACCTTTCGGCTAGAACCTATTTTACCACAAATTTTTGAGTTGTTTGCGGAGCAACAAGGGAGGGGTTAAAGGGGAAGGAATTGTTGCGGAGCTCGTGTTTCCTCGCTCGCCCTTCGGGCTCGCTTAACGCAACTACTCGGACTCTCCGCTCACCCCACTTCGTGGGGTTCGCTAACCCAATTGAAAGGAAAAGGGAATTTGTAAGTCAGTCGCTTGCGAGCGCCTGACAGGTAGTTAACGGTATACGGGAAGATGATTGGTCAATACCGTTAACTGGCCGTATTTACGGCCTTTTGTCCGTGTTACCGTCCAGCGGACGGTTAACGGCTAGCCGTTGGGACAAAATATGACATTTCAGTCGCAATTTGCCTTTGCAGGGCAACTAAACCAAGTGCTAAAAGACAATTGCAAAGTGCCTCCGGCACAGCACTTGGTTAGAGGGACAGAACAACAAAACCATTGCTCCTGAAAGTTCCCCTTACAGGGAATCCTGCCTTACACAAAAATGCCCTCTAAGCTACAAGGGCATTGCCTATCGGTATGTGCAAGGCAGGAAGAACAACTAACAAGTAGATACCCCTTCTTCAAAGGTAGTATAATCGCCTCAAATGTCAAAAGAGAATATGGTAACAGCTACTAAGTTTTGGGGTGATCTAATTAGTAAAAATCCAATTGTTGCTATAACTGGAGTTACATATAATCCTGAACCGCATGGCATACCCAGCAAAAACAAATTAATACAAGAACATGATGGCATGTTACTTGATTGGACATTTAGTGATGGTGTTGCTCCATACTTCGGTTCAGTTTACCCAAACAGGATTTCGGGTGGAAAAGATCCACAAACTTTTGCAGTTGGTGCAATTGTATATGTTTGGGAAAACTGTGAAGAAGAATCTCCCTTTTTAGAAACAAAGGCATTTACAAAATATCTTGTTTATGAACGAGAGAATCATTTGAAAGATCTGGAACAACTTGGAGTTAAAGCCAAAGCAATAGTTATGGCAGATATTGATTTACCTGTTAGTATAAATAATTTAAGAATAATCAGTGAAACACTTGAAGAAAAATATAGTAACACTTCGTGGACATTATTTGAAACTGACAACGGCTACCATGTTGTTTTTAATAAATTTATAGATCCAAAAGAAATGCCAATTCATTTTGCAGAATTAATTGGCAGTTTTATTGACTTAGTTCCCGAAGTAGATAGAGTTAAAGTTGAAGAAATAGTTGAAATGTTAAACAAGTTTTATGACAACCCAGAAATGATTAGACTAATTTGTAAAACAATTCTTGAAAAAGTCTCACATTATGACGATATAGACAAAAAAGAACTAACTTTTCCAATTGATTTAAGAAATATAGCTCATTCACTTTTAGAATTAATGAATTATTTAGAAACAGGTGAGGGAAGTTTTGGTTTTTTAAGAATTAGTGATAAGTCTGGCAGTGGATCACAGCCAATAGTAGTTGCAAAGCATGAATTTATAACCACAGATTAACTTCTTTGTGTTAAAATACAGTCATGGATATTTTAAAAAGATTTTTTAGTAGTGCAATAGATTTAGCTAGGCAAAAAGGCACAGAAGAACAACAAGGAGATATTGATAGTTTAGTTGCCACAACTTCACACTTTGCAGGAGAACTACAAGTTTTGTCGTCTAGAGAGAGAGAGAGGAATAAGCACCATTCAATTCCTGATTTAACAAATGCTGTAATTGATGGAATACAAACAATTACAAAGGTAAAATCTGAGATTAACAAAAACAAAACTTCTTAATTAACCCCACAATTCTTTGGCTTCATCGTCAGACATCTTCTTTTGAAGTGCTTTTACATCAGCATCTGAAAGTTTAATTGGCCATCTGAAGAATTTTTTAACTCCTGCAACTACACCTTTTGGTTGATTTTCTACATACAAAATCGCTTCTTCGCCAGTAAATGGATTTCTGCGTCCCTCAATCTTTACACCGCCAGTTTCTGCTGTCATATTCGAATTGTATACTCCTTACAAGGTTGATTCAACTTGAAGATTGTTTTTTGTGACAGTTCCAAAAGGGCTGGTTTTAAGTTTAGTTTTTCTTCCGGAACTCTTTTGAGTTGGAGCAATGCCTGCATACTTTGCAAGTTTGGCTGATGAACTAAACCTCCTAATTGTCATTACCTGAGAGATAATTGTTGCTGCTGTAGTTTGACCACAACCAACTACATTTTGTCTTAGAGCTTCAATTACAGTTTTACCTGAACTTACTTTTAATATTTCCTTGTCAATTGAAAGAATTTGATCATGGGTAAGGTCAAGTCTCTCCAGTCTTCTAATGATTGATCTTGTTAAAGGGTTTTCTTTTAACTCTCCCATCTTTTGTTTTTGTTTAATTAATTTTTGATAAACAGGAATTTTTCTTTTGCTAAATCCTTTTTTAAAATCAAGCATATAGCCATCCCCCAAAAGCTGGTGGACTAGAGCATGTAGTTGGTTTTTAAGGATAGTTTTGGAATTAACCAAATCCTTCCTTTCTGTTAAAAGTAGGTCTAGTTCGGTTGATAACATTCTTTCCTCTAAGCTTGCTATACTTTCCCTGGCGGGTAGTGTCTCCTCATATTTTGTGAGGATGACTTTTCCTACCCGTCTTGCATCAAATACGTCACTTTTGTCACGGTGGACACTTTGTTTTCTGTCACGTTCAGTTAAAATTCCCGGGACATATCTAATTTTAAACCCTTCCGTAACTAAACTTTCAACAATCCTGACCCCATATCCGTTAGTATCTTCTAAAGCCACTATCGTATTTTCCTTTCCTCCTAAAGAGTATAGAAAATTATTAAATTCAGGCAACTTTAGGTTTGAAAAAGAAATCTGCCCAACAACCGATTGTCATAAGCTACCCCGATCAAATCGGAAAGCAACATTCTATTTAGTTAAAATTGGCAAATTACTTTAACAAACACACACTCTAAGACAGTCTGACCAAAGTCAAAAAATTGACAGGATGCCATTAGTCATTAGGGCATGTGTAAGTCTTAAGGTATATTTTGGCATAGAATGTCTGATAGACTTGCTCGCAATTCAGTTGACGGAGGAAGAATTATTTATCTAATTGATACAGGAAAATTGTCTGCCCTCAAATTCAATACCTTTTGGTTTGAACCCACTCCACAAGGAAAGTTCATGTTAAGTATCGCTTTTTCTCAATCAAAATATTATGTAGATTCACTTTCGGAAAATACCCGTCGTGGACTTCGCCAAAAAGCAAGAAATGGATATTATCCCGGAAAAGTTCCGATCGGTTATTTAAATGACTCAAGAACCAAAACAATTGCAGTTGATAAAAAGATTTCACCTTTAATTGTCAGTTGTTTTTCTAAATACGCCAAAGGCAATATCCAACTTAAGGATCTTTCCAGCTTTTTGGCTTCAAAAGGTATTGTCACCTCTAAGAATAAAAATTTAAGGATAGATAAAACCAAAAAGATCTTAACTAATACTTTTTACTTCGGAATTTTTAAATATGCCGGTGAGGTGTATGAGGGCAGACACGATCCGATTATTTCAAAGAAACTTTTTGATGAAGTCCAAGAAGTGTTAAAAACAAGAAACCATCAGTGGCAGGAAAGTAAAATTCAGAAAGTTTTTAAACCATTTCTTGGACTATTAAGATGCGGGGAGTGCGGAATGATGATTACCGGAGATTTTAAAAATAAATATTACAAAAGAACTGACAATCATGTTTCCTACTGTTACTACCGTTGTACCAAGAAAAATAAATCTGTCAAATGTTCACAGGCCCATATAATTGAAGGCAATTTAGATTCCCAACTTACCACACTCATCAAAAAGTACACTTTGAAAAAGACTTGGGCAAATCAGATGCTATTAAAATTAAAACAGGAAGAATCTGATATATCCCAATCTTGCCTTGATGTTATTAGTATTAAGAGAAAGGATTTGGAACAAATAGACATTAAATTAAAATTACTCCTTGATTCATATCTTGATCAGATAATAGATAAAGATGATTTTCAAAATAAAAAGTTTGAATTAATGTCTAAAAAGAAAACAATTGAAGAACAAATCCTTTCTCTTAAAAAGAATCAAGGCAATTGGATAGAACCTATGAAAACATGGATTATGGAGGCTCAAACAGTACAACAAGTTGCAGAATCTGCGGATCTGCAACTTAAAAAGCTTCTCTCCAAAAAAATCTTTGGATCGAACCTGTTTCTAGAAAACAAGATAGTCCGTGGGGATGGGCAAAAGTCGTGGTCTTCGCTTCGCTCGACCCCGACAGGTCGGTCACTTGTGCCGAGAGCAGGAATCGAACCTGCATAGCCTGTTCTTCAGACAGGTGCCTTGACCGCCTTGGCTATCTCGGCAAAATTCTGATTTTGACAAGACAAGCTTGTTTGCACGTAGTGCAAATTTACTTATCTCGGCAAACAACATCTCTGTGTGGATGCGGTAGGATTTGAACCTACGACTCCTTCGATGTAAACGAAGTACTCTAGCCACTGAGTTACGCATCCAAACCAACTGACCCGCTGCAACGCTTTGCGTAGCAATGCGGGCAGGGCTAAGCAACCTATAGTGCGCGGGACAGGAGTTGAACCTGCACAGCTTGCGCCATAGGTTCCTTAAACCTACGTGTATACCATTCCACCACCCGCGCCTGGTGCAGATGAGAGGGCTTGAACCTCCACGGACGTTTTAAGTCCATACGGCCCTGAACCGTACGCGTATACCATTCCGCCACACCTGCTTATATCAAGCTTGGTAATTATATCAAAACTTGACACAAAATTCTTTATGTGGCATTCTGATGACGATGCAAATATCCAGATTTTCACTTGATGAGAACTTCTCATTCTGGAAAAACCTTCTTCTGACAATGATTTTTTTTACAGTTGCTCCGATAACCATCGGGGTGAGCCTTTTTTCCCTTCTTTCGCTTAGCAAGGTAGAAGCCCCCAAAAACTATGGATTTTCCGGTGCCAGAGTCTACGCTTCACTCCCTGGTATTTTCCCTTCAGTTGGAGGAGCCTACGAAACACAGGATGCCAGGGGTGAACTGGTCAAACAATACCTTGCAAACTACGGATCAAAACTTGAACCTTATTCTTCATTTATAGTTGAAACCGCCGACAAATACGAATTAGATTATCGGTTAATTACGGCCATTGCCCAACAGGAAAGTAATCTTTGTAAACTTATTCCCCCGGGTTCAAATAACTGCTGGGGTTGGGGAATCCATTCGGAAGGAACATTGGGATTTTCAACATTTGAAGAGGGTATTGAAACCGTTTCCAAAGGCCTTAAAGAAGAATACATAGATAAGGGCTATGAAACAGTCCAAGAGATAATGGGAAAATACACGCCTCTGTCAAACGGATCCTGGGCGATCGGGGTCAACCAATTCATGTCGGAAATGGAATGAGTGCAGCTTACGATACATACGACTATCTCTCCTATTGGCTGGGGCGCGGATATGAACACAAAGCCGAAGCTTTAGCAATAAGGGAATTTTTGCAAAAGATAAAAAAGGTCAGAACAATACTTGAGGTGGGCGCAGGATTCGGAAGACTAATAGGTTCCTACGCATTCAGGGCCAAGAAGGTAATTGTAACCGACCCCTCCAGCAAACTCTTAAGAATTGCCCGCGACAGATTCAGAGACAAAAAGAAATTTAGGTTTATCCATACTTCCCTGGAAAACCTGCCGGATAAAGTTCGAGGCGGATCTATCGATTTAGTGATAATTATCAGGGTAATGCATCACTTGAAAAATCTTGAGGAATCGGTTTCGATACTCGCAAGAATAGTCAAAAAAGGAGGCTACCTAATACTCGAATACCCGAATAAAAGAAATTGGAAAGCAATTATTAAGGAGGTTTTGCAGGGTAATCTCACTTTCCCCTTGGATATTTTCCCCAAAGATTTAAGAAGTAAAAGATCGGTAAAACTCAAAAAACTTCCTTTTTTTAACTACCATCCGGATAAAATCCAAAGTCTTCTTGTCAGCAACGGATTTTCTGTAATCGAAAAAAGATCTGTTTCAAATTTAAGAAGCGGGCCTTTGAAAAGGGCATTGTCCATCGACACACTTCTTTTTCTAGAAAGATATCTTCAAAAACCCCTTGCACTTTTGTCCTTTGGGCCTTCAATCTTTTTACTAGCAAGGAAAAAGGGATAGAATACATAAAAACTTGACAATCCTATAATGTCATGCTATAGTACTCCCTAGATTTCGAGGCTGGCCCAGTTTACTGGGATTAGCGTTGGAATATATTTTTGGGGCCGCCGCAAGGCGGCCTCTTTTTTGGAAAAAAATACATATTAAAACAGTTATCTCCCTTTTTGATAATGTTGTATAATTAATCCTATTGGTCGGGGTGGTGAAATGGTATACACGCTAGGTTTAGGACCTAGTGCCCCTTAAAGGCGTGCAGGTTCAACTCCTGTCCCCGACACATTGGTATTGATTTTTGTGTTAAAATTAATATAGAGTAGATTATGAAGAAATTTATTATCACGCCTCTTTTGGCAATACTTCTAATAAGTCCCGCTATTGTTAATGCCCAAACTTCCACTGCGTCTCCGAGGGGCCAGCAGATCAGGCAGGAAGTAAAGCAAAGAATCACCGCAGAAAAGGAAGAAAGAATACAAGCTCTTACCAACAAAAAAAGGGAGCTGATAAGCAGGTTCTTCCAAAGAATGCTCAGACGATTTGAGGCTATGGTTGAGAGGCTTGAAAAATTAATTCAAAGAATAGAGGCCAGAATGGATAAAATCGGTGACGCTGATAAAACCGATATTAATGAAGCTAAGGCATTACTGGCAGACACCCAAGAAAATATCGATGCACTTAATGCAAATTTTGAGGAAATGCTCACATCGGATACTCCAAGAGAAGTTTTTAAAGACTTGGGCGAACAGGTAAGAAATATCAAAAAGCAACTGGTTGACGTTCACAGGTTTCTGGTTGCAATAATCGGGAATTTGAAAGGATTAAGGGTCGGAAATGAAAACGAATAACCTAATTATGTGGCTTGCGGGCTTTTTGGTTATTGCCTTAGGCATTATGGCCTATCTGACTTATGGCAAATTTGCACCCGTTGATGTTCAAACAACAACTTTAAGTAAACAGTCAAGCTCCGATGAATTGGATACAATTGAGTCGGATGTTGAGGCTACCGAGTTTGACAACCTGGATAAAGAACTGATTGACATTGAAAACGAACTGAATGCGTCCTACTAAATGCTGAAACAACTCCTTTTTCCCCTTGCAGGTGTTGCAGCTTTCATAATTGTCGTCGGTTTGCTTTCGCAAGGAAAAATAAAGTTGGACGGGGCAACAAAAACAGAAACGCTAAAAATAGGCGCAAAAGAGATTAATATTCAAATTGCCGATAATGATGAAGAGCGGTCAAAGGGGCTTTCCGGAGTTACTTCTTTGGGGGAAAGTGAAGGAATGTTATTTGTTTTTGACTCAAAAGACGTTACTCCAAGTTTTTGGATGAAAGGAATGAAAATACCCCTTGATATCATCTGGATAGACGACGGAAAAATAGTAAAAATTGATAATAACGTGCCTTTTCCCAATCAAGAAAAGCTTTACACCCCAGGCCAGCCCATTGATTACGTTCTGGAAGTTAATGTCGGATTTTCAGACAAAAACAGCCTAAAGATCGGAGACGCCGCCGAAGGCAATTCTATCAAGAATTAGGCTAGATGCCTTGAAACTTCTTGCAGATCCAATCGTAAAGTTTCCCCATTTTTGATTTATTTCATAAACCGCTGACCCAAGGTTTTCTTTTTTAGCCTCCTGTCCCCAAAAATCCAAAGGTACCGACAACTACGAAAAGGGCATGATGTAAAGTCCGCCCTTCACGAAAAGTATGATGAAGGCCGACTTTTGTTATAGTGTAACTTCTTCCTTTCCAAACTACATATTTAGGAATATTATTTACTAAACCGACACTTACCTGTTCATCGATCGTCATTAATTAGTTATATACCGAACAAAATGCGAAAGTCAATACTAATTGCTATTATCTTTTCGCTCATCGGCTGGTTTGCAAACACTGCATATCATAATCCGACCTCGCGGGTTGACCTCGCGGGTCGGAGTTTTCCGCTTGAAAAATATACCATTGAAAATCTGGCAAATACTCAATTTAAGCCTTCTGAAATCAAGATCGAAGACAAGCATCTCTTCAGTTTTATCGCCGAAGGTAAGAAACTGACAGGTTGCATAAATATCCCCGAAGGGGATGGTCCATTTCCTGTAATTGTTATGTTTCGAGGTTATGTTGACCAAAAAGAATTTAAAACATGCGACGGAACAAAAAGGGCGGGGGAATATTTTGCCAATGCCGGATTTATAACGCTTGCACCGGATTTTTTAGGCTACGGCGGAAGCGATGCTGAGGCGGGCAACATCTTTGAATCCCGCTTCCAAACATACACAACAGTCCTCACGCTACTCGAGTCACTCAACCATCCAGCTATTCAA
>Ga0209210_1003586_pt1 | contig 10419 bp, 10 predicted proteins | sample RifGroA1_FD_183991 | JGI IMG/M metagenome (GOLD analysis project Ga0209210, IMG submission 183991) | Contaminated groundwater microbial communities from Rifle, Colorado, USA - Rifle Groundwater A1 (SPAdes) (version 2) | ecosystem: Environmental > Aquatic > Deep subsurface > Groundwater >...
GGCACGCTCGTCATCGGCTTCGACAAAGAGCGGCTCGCCGCCCTCATCGGAAAATAAAACAACAGCCCCGCATGATGCGGGGCTGTTGTTTTATTCCTCTTCGGGTCCGCCCTCTTCTCTCGTGTCTCCGATGAGTTCCGCTTTCCGCTTATCGAACGCCTCGAGAACTTCATCGAGACGCATGGTGCCGTTCAGCACCTTTGCTTCGATGAGTTTTTCGATGACCTTTTCGGCGCGGTCGATGTGAAGCGCTTCCTGAAGCGAGTCCACGGCGTCCTTCATGAACATCTCGTGCGCCTCGCGGTCCACCGCGTCCATCGCCGGCGGCTGCGGCTCTTCGGGTCCTCGTAATCGTTCCATAGTTCCGTTAGTATAACGTGCGAACGGCGGCGTGGCAACGGGCTTTTACCATGAGGATCATACTGCATATCGATATGGACGCTTTTTTCGCCGCCGTCGAGGAGCGCAACCGGCCGCGCCTGAAGGGCCTGCCGATCGTAGTGGGGGCGGACCCGAAAGGCGGGAATGGCCGCGGCGTGGTTTCGACTGCGAACTACAAGGCCAGGGAATACGGCATTCATTCGGCGATGCCCATCTCCGAGGCGTGGCGCCGCGCGAAGAAGGCGGAGACCGAAGGCAAACCGCGCGCAGTTTTCATCGGAGGCAGCTTTGGAGAGTACGACAAGGTTTCGCGCGCCATCATGGGCCATGTGCGGGCTTCAGGACAAGGATTCGAGCAGACGAGCATTGACGAGGCCTATCTCGATGTTTCCCGTCTCGGAAATTACGAAGCGGCGATAGCGCTCGCGAAAAAGATCAAGGCGCGGATACGGCGAACGCAAAAACTCACGTGCTCCGTCGGCATCGCCCCGAACAAGATGGTTGCGAAGATCGCTTCGGACATGCAAAAGCCGAACGGTCTCACGGTCGTGCGGCCGGCGGAGGTTCAGAGGTTCCTGGATCCGCTTCCCGTCCGGAAGATCCCCGGCATCGGCCCCAAGGCCGAAGTGGAGCTCACAACAATGGGCGTGCGCACCGTGCGTGACATGAGGGAATTGCCCAAGACGGAGCTTCTCGAGCGCTTTGGCAAGTGGGGCGAAGGGATGTGGGAGAGCGCTCGCGGGATCGACGAGAGCGAGCTGGTCGAAGAGCACGAGGCAAAGTCGGTCGGCGCCCAGGAGACGCTCGAGGAGGACACGCTGAACTCAAACACGCTCGTGCAGCTCCTCTCGAAGCTCGCGAAGGATGTGTATACGGAGGCATCTGGAGGGGACGTGCCGTTTCGCACCGTCGCGATCACTGTGCGGTTCGCCGACTTCGAGACCAAGACGCGGGCGCATACCGTCCTCGGGAAGATAAAAAGCGAGAAGGAGTTTGCGGGCGAAGCGCTTAAGCTTTTCCTTCCGTTTTTGGATAAACGCGAGAATCCGAAACGCAAGAACATCCGTCTTATGGGCGTCCGCGCGGAGCACTTTCTCCACCAACGGCCGTTGTTTTGAACTGCTATACTTTAGGAAATCTCATGAAACGGCTTCTGTTCACGCTGCTCTTGGCGTTGCCTCTTCTTGTTTCCGCCCAGACGGCGCCCGACCCGGCGCGGCAGATCATCGTTCTTACGAATCAGCTGAACGCTTTGCGCGCTCAGCTGTTTCCTGCCGAAGACGACTTCGCGTTCTCCCGCGACCTCTCGGCGGGGCAGAGAAACGATGGGGACGTGAGGCGGCTGCAGCAGCTCCTGGCTTCGCTGGGACTGTTTTCTGATGCGCTTGCGGCAGGAAATTTCGGCCCGGTCACGAAAGCGGCGGTTCAGAGTTACCAGGCCGCGCGCGGCATCTCCCGCACCGGTTACGTGGGGCCCCTGACCCGCGCCGCGCTGAACAGGGAACCGTCCCTCTACTATCGCATCAGGCCGCGTCCGCAGTACGACCTCGCGGCTTTGGCGCGGAGCATCCAGAGCGGCATCAACGCCGAGCGCCGCACGCGCGGTTTGAACGAACTCGCATGGGACGACCGTATCGCCGAGGTCGCGCGCCTGCACAGCGAAGACCAGGCGCGGGACAATGCGGAACTCACCGATCCCGACCTCCTGTGCGTCTACCCGCTTATTCGTCACGAGAACTTCTCCGGCCAGTTTAAGGCGGGAGATCGTCTTCGCGCGGTGAACATCCCGTATCGTTTGGCGGGGGAGAACATTATCAGCTTCTCGTTCGCGGAAAGTGTTCTGTACCGTTCCTCGGACGGCAAGGACATCGCGTGTCCCGCGTCGCGCGAATTTACGCCGGCGGCCGGCACGCCGGAAGACCGCAGGACCCTGTTCGATGCGATCGTTGCCGAGCGTTTGGCTGCGGCCAGGGGTTCCGCGGTCGCGGTATGGATCAATAAGGATTGGATGATCCCCGAGCAGGTCGCCCCTAAGGCGGTTTCCGGGTGGATGAACTCGCCGGACCATCGCCAGAACATTCTTACCCCCGAGTTCACGCGCGGCGGCATCGGCATCGCCATCGTGAACGAATTTCTCATCATCACGCATAACTTGCTTGCGCCATGACGATGCCGCCTATCGGAGCCCACGTTTCCGCCGCGGGGCGGCTCTCTGACGCGATCCAGCGCGCCACGAACATCGGCGCGGAATGCATCCAGCTCTTCGGCGCTTCGCCCCAGCAATGGGCGGCGCGCATGCCGCGCGAGACGGACACGGAGGATTTCAAAAAGCGACGCGCGGAGAGCGGCATCGGTCCCGCCTACCTCCATGCGGCCTATCTCGTGAATCTCGCGAGCCCCGACCCGGCGCTGCGCGAGCGCTCCGAGCGCTCGCTTGCGGACCACTTGAAGATCGCCGGCCTGCTCGGAGCGGACGGGCTCATCTTCCATATCGGGTCCGGCAAGGAACTTCCCAAGGAGGAAGCGCTGCGGCACGTCGTGGGCGCGATGCAGCGCGTTCTGGAGAGAACGCCCGGAGAATCCTTTCTTGTCATCGAGAACAGCGCGGGCGGGGGGCAGAAGATCGGCTCATCGCCCGAAGAGATCGCGCACATCATGCGGCACGTCGGTTCGCCTCGCGTGAAGACGTGCTTCGATACGGCGCACGCGTTCGAAGCGGGCCTCATCGAGCGGTATGACCGCGAGGGAGTCGCGCGGCTCATCGGACGTTTGGACGAAACGGTAGGGCTTCGTGCGCTCGTGGCGCTCCACGTGAACGACTCAAAGACCGCGTTCAACTCTCATCATGATCGGCATGAGAACATCGGCGAGGGGCAGATCGGTCTCGATGGGTTTCGCGAACTCGCGAAACGCGCGGAGCTTCATGACAAAGCGTGGATCCTCGAGGTGCCGGGCTTCGAGAACGCGGGACCGGACCGACGGAACATCGAGCTCTTGAAAAGCTGCTTTTCTTGACCCCGCCCGCAGGGCGGGGTTAGATGGAGAGAGTCATTTTCTAAAGGAGCGTGGTATGCACCGGCGCACCCGTTGTGGCGGCTACCTTATGCTCGTAATGCTCGTCATGAGCGTCACGACCCTCCTCTACCTGCGTCAGCACCCGGCATCCGAGGCGCACCAGGTCACGGTTCCCGACGTGGAACGATGGACGGAGGATTGCGGCGAATTCCAGCCGATCGAGTTCTTTCTTCTCAAGTTCTGCGCAAATCCGGACGGAAAGGGCGAGATCGGCGTCCGGGGGTTTTACCTGACCAAGGGCAGAGAGATTTACATCGGCAAGGCCTGGGGGATCACCAAGGACCCCGCAGGCGGCATCATGCCCGTGAACCTCAAGCGCATCCGCGTACTGCTCGTGCTTAAGGACGGACGCGAGTTCCAGGGCGCGGCCGGCGCCAAGCCGGAGATGACGGCCGTCTTCGACAAGCGGGGCGATCAGATCGGCATCAAGCTGCGCCTTAGGGGCGCGGACGGCTCCTACGCCGAGCGCGTCATGATGGCGGATCCGGAAGAGCGATGAGACGCCGCCTCGCGACCCTCGCGCTGCTTCTCGCGGTTGCGATACTCCTGCCGCCTGTCGCGCGGGGCGAAGGTCAGGAGCGGGCCATTCCCAACGTGGAGCGATGGAGGCCGTGCGAAACACGCAGGCCGTATCCGTTCTTCGAGACGGTGTTTTGCATGAACCCGAACGGGAGCGGCGAGATCGGAGCGCATGCGTACCATCTGACAGCGCGCGGCAGGGTGTTTCTCGGCAAGGCCTGGGGGGTGCGGAAGAAATGGGGGGGCCTGTTCGGTCTCAACTACGCGAACATCCGGGCCGTGATGATGCTCGAGGACGGCCGGCTGTTCTTCGGAGCGCGCGGCGCCAAGCCGGAATTCGTTCCTATTCTCGATACTTCCGGTGTCGAGACGATCGGCCTCCGTATCCGGCTCAAAGGCCCCGACGGCTCCTACGCTAAACGGGTCATTAAGAAAGATGCACATTAGAGGCGGCTCTCCCCAGGGCCGCCTTTGCATTCCACTCGCCCAACGTTATACTGAATGCACAACTAAATAAGTTATCAAGAGTGGCAGAGAGAGTACTGGCTCGTTCGATCTGCCCGGCAACTTCTCCCCCAAGGGAAAAAGTGCCTCATCCAGCCCGGAAGGGAAGATAATCGTCGTATTTATTAATGCTTCTCCGCCGGAGGAGTTTTTCGTTTTATGTTCAAATCACCCATCTATACGGTCGAAAGCGTAACGGCGGGGCATCCCGACAAGGTGTGCGATCAGATCTCGGACGCGGCGCTCGATGCCTGCCTGGGGCAGGATGCTCTAAGCCGCGTGGCGGTCGAGACATTCGGTTCGCACGGCCTTCTGGTCGTGGGGGGCGAGATAACCTCGCGCGCCGACGTTGATTTCGAGAAGGTCGCCCGCGAGGTCTACCGCGGCGTCGGCTACCGGGATGACCTGCGCGTTATCACGAACGTCGTGCAGCAATCGCCGGACATCGCCCAGGGCGTGGATACGGGCGGCGCGGGGGACCAAGGCATCATGTACGGCTATGCGACGAACGAGACGCCGGACTATCTGCCACGCGCCGTGGTGCTTGCGCATCGCCTCACGCGCGGCCTCGAAGAACTGCGGCGGAACGACGCGAGATTCACGTGGCTTAAACCCGACGGCAAGTCGCAGGTGACGATGGAGGGCGGCCGCGTGCGCGCGGCGCTTGTGAGTTGCCAGCATGACGAGGCCGCGAAGCAGGAGGAGATCCGGCGCATGCTCATCGCGCATCTTTTCGGACCTGTCATCGGTGATTGTGCGGACGTTGAGATCCTCGTGAATCCGACGGGCGCATTCGTTGTCGGCGGATTTGCGGCGGACACCGGTCTTACGGGGCGAAAGATCATGGTGGACACCTACGGCGGACTCATTCCGCACGGCGGCGGCTGTTTCTCGGGCAAGGACGCCACCAAGGTGGACCGCTCCGCCGCGTACATGGCGCGTTTCGCGGCGAAGAACATCGTCGCGCGCGGCCTCGCGGACGAATGCATCGTTTCGGTTGCCTACGCCATCGGTCGCGCGGAGCCGCTCATGGTGCATGCCGTGGGCGGACATGGAGAGGTCCTTGACGCGTATGTGCGCCGAGAGTTCGATTTCCGTCCGCGCGCCATCATCGAACGGTTGGACTTGCGAAAACCGATCTTTCTTCGCACCGCGGCCTATGGTCACTTCGGCAAAGCGGATATGCCGTGGGAACGGATCGTGTAAACCGGTCTCTGGTATACCCCGTAGTACAACCTCGACTTGGAAACCACTTTGTTGCACGCATAAACGCCATGGCGTTTATAAGGGTAAGATTTTTTGCACAAAAATAGGCGTTCAATAACCTTGGTCGAGGTTGATATACGGGGTATACTAAAAAGGTAGAAACAATGAAGTTTTTTTCTAAACCCCTCAAGGTGCTCTTTGTCGCATCAGAAGCGGGACCCTTCATGAAGGTGGGGGGGTTGGGCGAGGTGATGCATTCGCTTCCGAAGGCGCTTCGCGCGCAGGGGGTGGATGCGCGCGTGATGGTTCCGCGGTATGCGGCGATGGACGCGAGCCGTTTTCCGCTCGTTATGGAGCGGGAGGGGCTTATGCTCGCGCGGACGGAAGAAGATCCGCAAGGCCTCTTTGTTTCCAACGTATTGCGCTATGAGGAGAAACGGCAGACGGTCGCCTACTTTCTCGAGAACATGGAGTATTACGAGAAGCGCGCGAACGTGTACGGCTATGCCGATGACGCGGCGCGCTGGGCCCTGCTCTCCAAAGGAACGCTGGAGTTCGTGAGGCAGAGCGACTGGAAGCCGGACGTGATCGTCTCCGCGGACTGGCAGGCGGGGCTTATCCCGAACTATCTGCACACGACGTACCAGGAGGACCCCCTGCTCAAGGGCATTGCCACCGCCTTTTCAATTCACAATCTCTCGTATCAGGGGTCGTTCGATCATCATTTCGTAAGCGAGATGGATTATGACTCCGGTTCCGCCGCGATCCCTCCGCTGGGCGATGAGCGCTTCAGCAAGATGAACTTCATGCGCCGCGGCATCCGCTACGCGGACGTCATCAATACCGTTTCGCCGACCTATGCCCAGGAGATCACCACTCCAGAGTACGGCGAGCTTCTGGACGATTTGCTCCGCGAGCGGCGGTCGCGCCTCTTTGGGATTTTGAACGGCATCGATCGCGACTCCTACGATCCGGCGACCGACCCCCGCCTGGAGGCGCGGTATGACGCGAAGACGGTCTCGCGGCGCGCGGAAAACCGGACGGCCCTGCGCCGGAAGTTCAATCTGCCGGACGATCCCACGGTCCCGCTCCTCGGCATCGTCTCACGGCTCACGGACCAGAAAGGATTCGGACTGCTCTTGGATGCGGCGCATCCGCTCCTCGCGAATTTCAAGTTCCAGCTCATTGTTCTGGGAAGCGGAGATCCCAATCTCATGTCGTTTTTCCGGGATCTTGCGGAACGTTATCCCCAACAGGTTGCCGCGCATCTTACCTACGACGAGGCGCTGCCGCGCATGATCTATGGCGGCGCGGATGCGATCCTCATTCCTTCCCGCTTTGAGCCGTCGGGGCTTACGCAGATGGAGGCGATGCGGTACGGCGCGATCCCGATCGTCCGAAAGACCGGTGGACTCGCGGACAGCGTTCTTGACTATGCGCCCGAGGCGCAAACAGGCACAGGGTTCGTCTTCGAGAAATTCGACCATCATGCTTTGTTCGGCACGATCGTGAGGGTACTCGAAACCTACCGCTATCCGGACGCCTGGAAGGGGATCCAGCGCCGGGGGATGGCCGCTGATTTTTCCTGGCTGAAATCCGCCGAAGAGTATTTACGATTGTTTGACCGGGCCGTTGAGTTTCATGCGCGATCCGCGGAGCAGAGATAGTTGATGCAGGTTCCTTATGTACTGGGCTAATTTTCTGCATTTCTACCAGCCGGCAGGTCAGCAGCCGGATATTTTGGAAGCGGTGGTGGTTCAGAGCTATCGGCCGATCCTGCGGGGTATACAAGAGCATAAAAATGTCCGGCTGACCTTGAATATTAACGGAGCGCTTCTGGAGCTCTTTGATAAACATCAACACAGAGATCTGATCGATACGTTAAGGGAGCTTGTTAAAGAGGGGCGACTGGAGCTGACCACTTCGGCTAAATTCCACGCTCTTCTGCCCTTTCTTGAAGAAAAAGAGATTGTAAGACAAATAGAAACCAACAACGAAACACTGCATTTTTATTTTGACCACGATTATCGCCCTGTCGGTTTTTTTCCACCGGAGATGGCGTATGATGAACGGCTTCCCAAAATCGTCGAGTCCCTTGGTTTTAAGTGGATGATCTTGGATGAAATTGCCAAATCAGGCAAAACTCAAACAGTTGACTACCGTAAACTGTATAAAATAAAAGATACCGGCCTGCTCGTTTTTTTCAGGGAACGGCGTCCCAGTAATTTGATTATGAGCGCCGTAGTGCGGTCATACGATTCATTAAAAGAAGTTATGAAGGAAGATTTTGCAAGCGACAGATATCTTATAACGGGAATGGATGGGGAAACATTCGGCCATCATCGGCCGGGCCTTGAGAAGATGTTGTTTGAGATGTTCAAGTCATCGGATTTTAAATTAGTTCAGGTATCGGACTTGATTAATTACTATAAAGACATTGAAGAGGTCGAGCCCGTAAAATCAACGTGGGCATCAAGTGAAGAAGACATAGAAAGAGACGTTCAGTTTTTATCGTGGAAAGATCCTCAAAATGAAATTCATGCCTGGCAATGGGAGTTGGTTAATTTAACATTACGGTCCGTTTACGATTTAAAAGAGAATCATGTTTGTTACGCCGATATCAGAACCAGAATGGATGCGGCTCTGGCCAGCGATCATTTTTGGTGGGCTTCAGCCAAGCCATGGTGGAGCCTTGAAGAGATAGAACGAGGCGCTTTTATGTGCCTCGACGTTGTAAGAAGAATTCCGAACATTTCTCATAAAAGCGTTGAGCGGGCGGGGAAGTTGTATGAAAACATAGTTTCAACAGCTTTTGAATGGAAGAGAAGCGGTAAAATTTATCAAATAGCCAAAGAAAGACAAGGGGTCTTCCGTATCCCTTTCAGGGAGAGAACATTTGAACAGGGAGGGGTTGAAAAGGGCGTTTACGAGGGCTTTGTGGCGATGTTTAAGGAACTCGAAAAAAAAGCTGCCGAAAATCAAGAATATGAAAAAGCGATTATGTGGCGGGATGCCATTTATAAAATAGAAAATAAAAGCGATATCTATGACATGATTCACGCCACCGAGCTTCTAAGAACGAAGATACCGAATGAACAGGTTGAGAAAATGCTTGATAAATACACTGAACGATATAAGAAAATTCGCGGCGGTCAGCCCGAGCAGCGCGGAGCGTAAAGAATGCCATGAGGCGTTCGGAGCTGGTAAAACTTGCGGTTTTCGATATCGACGGAACCATCTTCCGTTCCAGCTTGATCGTGGAACTCGTGAACGGTTTTGTCGCGGCGGGGGTTTTCCCGAAGAAGGCGCGGCAGGAGATGGAGGCGGACTACCTGGCGTGGCTCAACCGGCGGGGAAGCTACGACACCTACATCTGGAAAGTGGTGCACATCCATGAGCATCACATTAAAGGCGTGAAGGTGGATGAAGTAGTGCCGGTGGTGAAACGCATCATCGAATGGCAGAAGGATCGCGTTTACCGGTACACCAGGGGATTGATCCGCGAATTAAAAGGCGAACGGCGTTTTCTTTTGGCGATCTCCGGCTCGCCCTCCTACATCGTTTCCGGGTTCGCGCGGCACATGGGGTTCGACGATTTTCGCGCCCGAGAGTTCGAGACCAAGGACGGCGTCTTCACCGGCAGGTGCCTGAACGACGACTACATGCGCCACAAGGACCAGGTGCTCAAGGACTTTTTGGCCAACGAGGGGCTCGCGGCTGACCTGAAACGCTCTCTCGCGGTGGGGGACACTGACGGCGACATTCCGATGCTCGAGCTGGTTGGCAAGCCGGTTGCTTTTAATCCCAATGCAACGCTCGCTGAATATGCCGAAAAGAAAGGTTGGCGGATCATCGTGGAGCGAAAGGATGTGATCTATGAGATAAAGGACTTTTCCGCCATCAATGAACAATAATCCCTGGTGGACCAACGCCGTGATCTACGAGGCCTATGTGGATAGGTTCGCGGGAACGTTCGCGCAATTCTCGGAGCAGCTCGATTATCTGCAGGCGCTTGGCATCAATTGCATCCACGTTCTCCCGCACTACTCCTCCCCCATGGCCGATTGTGGCTATGACGTGTCCGATTACCGCGCCGTTCGGCCGGAGCTTGGGACGCTCCAGGATTTCTCGCGTTTTACGGAACAAGCAAGGCAACGAGGCATCCGCATCATCGTTGACCTCGTCTTGAACCACACGTCCACCGAGCATCCGTGGTTCATCGAAGCGCGCAGTTCGCGCACGAGTCCGCGAAGGGATTTTTATATGTGGAGCAAAGACGGCAAAAATCTCTTGGAAGCCATAAATCCCTTTGAGCACATAACGCGGAGCAATTGGGTTTTTAACCAGGAGACGGGCGATTATTTTTACTCCGCGTTCTATCCCGAACAGGCGGATCTGAACTGGGACAATCCGAACGTGCTCACGGAGTTCCTTGGTATTATGGATTTTTGGGTGGCGCATGGCGTGAGCGGCTTCCGTCTCGACGCTGTCGCTCACCTCATAAAACGCGAGGGGACGAGATCAAAGGGCCTTCCCGAAACCCATGATGTCATAAAAAAACTTCGCGCGTATGTGGAGAAACACTATCCCGAGGTTGTGCTCTTGGGAGAGGTGAGCGCTCCCATCGACACGCTCAAGACGTACTTCGGCACCGGCGATGAATGCCAGCTTTTGTATCACTTTCCAATGGCCGAGTGGCTCGTGGTCGCTCTTACAACCGGCGATGAGGCAATG
>Ga0209210_1003591_pt1 | contig 10413 bp, 10 predicted proteins | sample RifGroA1_FD_183991 | JGI IMG/M metagenome (GOLD analysis project Ga0209210, IMG submission 183991) | Contaminated groundwater microbial communities from Rifle, Colorado, USA - Rifle Groundwater A1 (SPAdes) (version 2) | ecosystem: Environmental > Aquatic > Deep subsurface > Groundwater >...
ATAGAAAATAAAAAGGTAACGCATATATGGAAACTTAAAAAGAAGGAATTACACGAAATTTCACTTGACAACGGAAACGATTTCTCAATAAAAGTAACTCCTGAGCATCCCTTTTTTGTATTGAGAAACGGCAAAGTTGCTAAAATAAGAGCAGAAGACTTGAAAGAGAGCGACTGGGTAGCCACCCCAAAAGAAGGAAAAATAGAAGGAAAAATGATAAATTTGGGGGAAAAATTAAAAAAACTCTCTTTGTTTGTTCAATTGCCAAAAGAGAAAATAACTGAGATTATTAAAAATCAATCGATTAGGGAAATTCACAAAAATCTTGTAATGAACAGAAATTATTGTTATCTTACAATAGACTTAAAACAAGGAAGAATACCTATTGAATTAATCAATGAGTTTTCAAATATAGCAATAATTAAAGAAAAAGATGCGAAAGAGTTTATCACGATTCCAACATTTCTCACTTCAGATTTTGCAGAGTTTTTAGGTTACGTATTGGGAGATGGAAATATAAGACAAAATTATATCCAGATATCTAATGAAGATACCGAAGTAATCAGCAGAATAAAAGAACTATCAATATCATTATTCAATATAGAACCAAAAATAAAATTTGATAAAAGAACAAAAAAAATGCAGGACATTAGACTCTGTTCTACAACCTTAGTCAAAGCATTATCTATGTTTGGTATGCTGCCAGGCAAGAAAGGTAAACATCTAACTATCCCCGAAGAAGTTCTTTTATCTAACAACGAAACAGTGAGATCATTCGTCAAAGCATACTTTGACTGCGACTCCTATGCCTCTCCAGAAAGATTTATTGAATTAACTTCCGAAAGCCACATCCTTATTCAACAAATGAATATGCTACTTAAAAGATTTAGAATAGTATCTACAATTTCTAAAAAGATAATTAAGTTAGTCCCTTATTGGAGGCTGTCTATAAAATCAAGATATGCTGAAAGATATGCAGATAAAATAGGCTATTTGATAAATCATAAACGAGAAAGAGCGGACAAATATCAGGATATAGGGCTAATTCAAGGATGCGGAAATCAAGACATGATTCCACTTAATACCTTCCTAAAAGAAACCAGAGAGTCAATGGGTTTTTCAATCGGAGAATTACAAGACAATGCAGTTTATAGTTTTGGATTATATGAGAATAGAGGGCTAATCTCAACAGAACAACTCAAAAAACTAGAAGCATATTATCGCTTAAAGAAAAAGGGTATATATTCCAGGCTGCTTGAAGAAATACAAAATAATAGTAACTTTAAAAGAAATTATAGAAATACATTTCTTAATGGAATAAAAAAACATTTACAAAACACAGGATTAATAGAAGTAACCGAAGACAAATGGATTATATCAAATATTGGTCAAAAATACTTACAGCAAATAAAAGAGACAGATTCAGATGAAATTATCCAAACTATTTCAAATCTAGCTAATTCAGAAGTTTGTTGGCTGCCAATCAAAAATATCAATAAAATAACAAATGATGAAGAGTTTGTATATGACTTAACAGTAGAAGACAATCATAGTTTTATTGCAGAAGGATTTATAGTCCATAATACAACTACAATTTCAAAATTAGCTTTATACTACGGAAAACGCGGAGCAAAAGTATGCGCCATAGGCTTAGACGTCCATCGTCCCGCAGCAACAACCCAGCTAAAACAATTATGCGACAAACTCAACATCGCCTGCTTCATAAAACCAGAAGAAAAAGACCCGATAAAAATATTCAAATTTTATGAAAAAGAATTAGAAAAATATTCTCTTGTCTTAGTAGACACTGCAGGCAGAGATGCATTAGACCAAGAGCTGATCAAAGAAATAAAATCAATTTCAAAAATAGCGAAACCGACAGAGACATTTCTAGTAATTCCAGCAGACATCGGACAAACAGCAAAAAAACAAGCCCAAGTTTTCAAAGAAGCAGTAAACATCACAGGAGTAATAATAACAAGAATGGACTCAACAGCTAAAGCAGGAGGAGCCCTGACAGCCTGCCACGAAGCAAAAGTCCCAGTAATATTCATAGGAACAGGCGAAAAGCCGGCGGATTTAGAGCCATTCAATCCAGAGTCCTTCCTTTCAAGACTTTTAGGAATGGGCGACCTTCAAACTTTGATGGAAAAAATTCACACAATCACCGACGAAAAAAAGCTGGCAAAAACCCAAAAAAATATTGAAGAAGGCAAACTAACCTTAAGAGACGTCCAAGCCCAGTTAGAATCAATGGAATCAATCGGTTCAATGGATAAAATAATGTCTATGATTCCAGGTTTAGGAAAAGCAAAAATTCCTGAAAAAGCTCTAGAAACCCAGCAGGAAAAAATGAAAAACTACAAGAATGCAATCAACTCAATGACTCAACAAGAAATAGAAAACCCAGAAATAATAGAAAAAGAAACTTCCAGAATGCAAAGAATAGCTAAAGGCTCAGGCACAAGCACAACAGACATCCGCATGCTCATTAAACAATATCGCATGCTGAAAGAAATGCTTCACTCCGGCAAAGCAATGGAAGAAGGAAAAATAGACAACAAAATGTTAATGAAAATGGCGAAGAAATTCGGCAAAAAGAGGCACTTATGAAGAAACACATTGACAAGATAATCGTCGCAGCAAGCGGATACTTCGACCCAATCCATGCAGGCCACATAGAATACTTAGAAAAAGCAAAGTCCTTAGGCGACGAACTAATAGTAATTCTAAACTCGGACAAGCAGGCAATAATGAAAAAAGGATTCGTATTTATGCCTGAAAAAGAAAGAGAGCAAATACTAAAAGCTCTAAGATGCGTCGACAAAGTAGTTCTAAGTATAGACGAAGATCAGACACAATGCAAAACTCTCGAGCTTCTAAAACCAAACATCTTCGCAAAAGGCGGAGACAGATATGCATACGAAATACCAGAAACACCAACGTGTAAAAAATATGGAATCAAAATAATTGACGGTTTAGGCGCAAAAATACAATCTTCTTCAGATTTAGTAAGCAAAGCAAAATCCAAGGGATATAAGGTTTAAATAAACAAAAATCATCAAGTACAATAAAAAGATGGTTAAAAAAAGCAAGCTTCCAATTATATTAAATATCTTATTAATTATCGGAATGCTCAGCGCTCTTTTCCTCGTATACGAGCATTTCTCTCTCACAGCAAGTAAATACTGCACATTCGGAGAATCTTTTGACTGCGGAATCGTAAACAAAAGTCCATACGCAAACCTCGACGGACTTTCCTATTTGCTGACAATAGACTTCGGTCTTCCTCTCCCTTTAATAGACATTTCAGGAATAAACTGGTTCTTCGACTTAATGACCTCAAACGCTTTTTGGGGCTTTCTGACTCTTCTTTTAGTCTTCCTGCTTCACACTAAGTTTAAAAACAAAAAACTCCTATGGATAACACCGGAGAAAAATAAAAAATGGATAAGAGGTCTTTTAATATTCGGATTAATCTATGGAATATATCTTCTTGCAATCCAGCACTTCATTCTAAAAACCTATTGTATAGTTTGCTTGATACTCGACGCAGTAATACTATTTTCTTTAATAATTGTAATAAAAACCAAAAATAAACCTAAAGCCAAAAAATCAGGAAGCGCGAAATATATAATAATTGTGATAGTTATAATAGCAGTAATTATCGGAGTCATTTTTCTAAGCAAAAGCGGAAGCAAATATCCCCGCGAATCTATAGACGCTTTTGCAAAATGCCTCACAGAAAAAGGCACATTAATGTACGGAACATTCTGGTGTCCAAAATGCGCAGAACAGAAAAAAATGCTAGGTTCATCGTTCCAATTCATAGATTATATTGAATGCGACGCTCGCGGAGAAAATGAGCAGTCGCAGTTATGCATAGAAAAAAATGTTGAAAAATATCCTGACTGGCAATTTCCCGACGGAAGCAGAGTTGTAGGAATATTGTCGTTTGAAGAATTAGGAGCAAAGGCAGGTTGCACTCCTCCTCAAAAAATTTAAATGGCTGCAGAAATCGCATTACCTCCTTGGCCCGTAGTTTTTGGCACAGCTGCAATAGATTCAATAAATCCTTGTGCGATTGGAGTGCTAGTTCTTCTCATTGCAACATTAATGGCTTTATCAAAAAATAGAAATAAAATGCTAAAAGTAGGAGTGATATACATAACGGCCGTATTCATCACATATTTAGCTGCAGGGTTCGGGCTTTTAACAATAATACAAAAACTAAATATAAGCGGACCATTAAGCTGGATAGTTGGTAGTTTAGTAATTATTTTAGGGCTGATAGAAATAAAAGATTTCTGGTGGTATGGTCAAGGCATAAGTTTGCAGATTCCTCCAAAAAGAGCCGAACAGATAAAAAAGATGGTAAAAAATATATCTGTTCCTGGAAGCATAATTCTCGGCATTTTCGTCGCCGCAGTTGAACTTCCATGCACTGGCGGCCCATATCTATTAATTACTACCTTCCTCGCAAAAATCGGATTATCGATGAAAGTATTTTGGCTGCTGGTAGTATACAACTTCATATTTGTCTTGCCATTAATAATAATCCTTCTGCTAACCTACTTCGGAATGAGTACAAAGAAAATAAACGATTGGAAAAACAGCAAAAAGAAATGGATGCGCCTTTTCATGGGAATTGTAATGATTGCTCTAGGAACCGCACTAATCTTATGGACAATAGGAATAATTAAGTTCAACATAAGAATATAAAAACACTAAAAATTCTAAAAAAATATGAATCAAGAAAACATCATAGCAAGAGGAGCAGAAGCAGTAATAATCAAAAAGGGAAATTATGTAATAAAAAACAGAGTAGAAAAATCTTACAGACATCCAATAATAGACGAAAAACTCCGAAAATCAAGAACAAAAGCAGAAGCAAAACTACTTGAAAAAGCATCAACAATAATTCATGTCCCAAAAGTCCTAAAAACAGACGAGCAAAGAAAGACAATAGAATTAGAATTCATCAACGGAAAAAAACTCTCCGACAGTTTAGAAAAATTAAATTTCATCTCAGTTTGTAAACAAATAGGAAAATCATTAGCAAAACTGCACGACAACAATATCATTCACGGAGATCTCACAACATCCAACATAATTTATGTAGAAGATAATAAAACAAAAGATAGCAAGAAGCACCAATCTGAAAATTATAATATTAATGATAAGTCAGTTCATGAAAAATTAGATAAAGTCTACTTCATCGACTTCGGCTTAGGCTTCCATTCAAATAAAATCGAAGACAAAGCAGTTGATTTGCATTTAATAAAAGAAGCCCTGGAAGCTAAGCACCCATCAATTTACGAACAAGCATTCAAAGCTATCTTAGCAGGCTACAAATCATCAATCAATTACAATAAAGTCCTCAAGCAGTTAGAAGCCGTGGAAAAACGCGGAAGATATAAGGCGCAATATTAACAATGCCAAAAGTGTAAGGATTTTATACATTTTTAATGCCAAAAGTGTAAGGATTAAGCAAAAATAGAGAAGATTTCAAATGCCAAAAAGGTAAGGTTTATAAAGAGAGTTACACATAAAAACATATGAGTTACTTGGAGAAAAATAACCTACGAGCAAAAGACCACATTTATTTTGTTAAAAAGGTTTCTTTTATGAAAAAGGTATTAGTAATAAAAAAGCATATTGGCATTGAATCCCCAATAATAAGAAAAGAGAAATATCTTTTAGACAACATCGAAGAAATTTCAAACGAAGAGTTTAATTTTAGAAAAAAGTTCTTAGACGCCATAGAAGAAAAAATATCCTATAGCAAAAATCTTCCTGAAAGAATTGAAATGAATACTATAGTCCTAAGTAATTTAATAGAAGGTAAGAATTCCCAAAATATTATAGATAGCGAGTTTGCCAAAGAGTTTATTTTTAACTCTAACAATATTGAAGGCTCAAAAATGCCAGCAGATAAAGTAAGAGAAATAATTGATACGGGTAGCACGAAATATAGCGATAGAAACGAAGTCAAAGAAGTACAAAACTCAATTCTTGCTTTTGGATATCTAAATAAATATTTTAAATTTAACATCATTTCAATAAAAAGGCTATATCATATTTTAACAAAAGACTTATTGAGGGAAGGAAAGCTTCGTTATCCTAAAGGATTCAAAAAAGAACCAAATATCGTCGGCAACTCAGAAACAACTGCACCTGAGAAAGTAGAAGAAGAATTAAAGAAATTGCTAGATTGGTATAGAAATAGTAAAAATAAAGTACATCCTTTAGTCTTAGCATTCGAGTTCCATAGAAGATATGAATTCATACATCCATTCTTAGATGCCAATGGCAGAACAGGAAGGCTTATTATGAACAAGATTCTTATGGCTAATAATTACCAGCCCATAATTGTATACAAAGACAACAAACTATCATACTTTAATGCAATAGAAAAATCAAAAGAAGGCAAATTAAAGAATTATTATCAATTCATGTTAGAACAAACAGATAAAAGTTATGAATATCTGTTAAAAGCCATAAATAAGTATTAGAAAAAGTCCAAAAACAAAGAAGATACAAAGTACAATACTAAAAGCTACCAACAAAAACATATATCCAACACTAACAATCCATATAAACAATAATCAAAATCAAAGTTAATGAAATTATGGATAAACCCGTTGATTAGAATACATAACGAGAGGGTTTATCCATTAGAGAAAACCGATAAAACATTGCTACAATTATCGGTTTTGTCTATAATTCAATTCATAACTCTCTCTATAATATTAACCACATCAGCAAATGCCTTCAGTCTAATAATCAACGAACCAGTAAATTCTGCATCAACGCCGATACAACCTTATTTTCATCCATCATCGTTAAATCCTTTCGGAGACATTAGAGATATATTCGTAGGCCAGACAATCTCCGGACAACTGCACAACTCAAGCCAATTTTACAACAACACACAAAATAATTTCGGCCCATATTCAGAAATCTGCGACGCATCCGGCTCCCTCTTACAAGTATTCAACTCAATTCAATATTCTATAATAGCAAACCAATTCCCTCAAGCACCAGCATCAGCAGGAATCGTGAGCATAAATAGTTCAGACCTGCCTTCTTTCGGAATCAATCCGCCCCAAGGACATCACTTCTCATGTTTCACTCCGACACTATCAAGCGCCGGCGCATTTATGACATCAATCCCAAATGGATTCACCCAAAACACTAACCTAAATCTCGGAGTAGGATTATCCTTAGGCCCAAATAATTCCTCAATTATTCAATCGTGCATATATCAACAGCAGGGAGCGCCAATAAATATTATGCAAGTCTTCGATGTGCCGTCATATAATTCAATTGTATCAATAACCTGCCCTCAAGCAGGATGGTGTTGTCTAAATCAAAGCACAGGCATTCAAATATCTCAAAATCAACTAGTCCAAGTCTCTCTCTGCAACACAAACAACTTCTGTGACATCAAGATGATAATCGGATAAAAATCGACGCACCACCCCACATTAAAAGGTGTGATTTGCAGAGTGATCAAATAATTCCCCTTTCAAGCAACATCGGAAAAATCTGTTTTTTAATTATTGGAGACAAAATTTCAATACTATCTTCCCTTCCAAACCATCTTTGTTCTTCTATTTCAGAAGAAGGCTTTAAAATTCCTTGAACTTCACCGATATAAACTTTCATCGAAATAATAGTATCTGGCTCATTTGCAGCCATATCTTCGAACTGTCCAAAAAACTTAACTGACGCTTTAACTAAATATCCTTCATGTTCTTCCTTAATTTCTCTCACCAAACACTCTTCAATAGATTCACCAGCCTCGGGCTTTCCACCAGGCATCAAAAATAACTTAGTCCCATACTTCCGATTAATCAAAAACTTTCCATCTTTAACAATGACCAATCCATATTTGATTATTTTATTCATATGTCAAAACCCATCCAGCGATAAAGATTACCTTTCCAAGCACCGAGTTCAGAATACCAATTAATTAACGAGGTATATTCTTCATGAACTGTAAAATGCAATTGAGTAAATCCCCGAGCCTTAGCCCGCTTTTTCACTTCTTCAATTAACCTTTTTCCAATATCTCTTTTTCGATATTCTGGCAGCACATTAAGCCTCCAAAGCATTGCAGCAAAACCCATATCGATAAAATAAGCGCTCCCAATTATATTACCATTATATTCTGCAACAATAATAGACTCAGAATCTTTCTTAATCATTCGCTTGATTAATAATTCACTATCCATGTCATCACAAAGTCTTTGCGTTTCACTGCGGACTAAAGTCCGCAGTTTGTGTGGACTTTGGGATGCTCAAAGTGTTCCGCACACTAAAGTGTGCGGTTTGTCAAACACTTTGACATCATAATACATACCAGCAAGTTGTAAGTTATCTTTTAATTGAGAATAGTCTCCTTTCTTATAATTGCGTAAAACTACATTCATATAGCCCTGCTCGGATTTGAACCGAGGTTTCAGCCGCCAAAGGGCTGCGAACTTGACCACTATTCTACAGGGCTTTCTCACTCCACATCAGAGAGTAAAAACAGTTTTCTAACAAACCCTAACCTTTTAAAATCTTCAGTTTTCTCAAAACTCCGAAAACTGAATGAGTTAAAAAACTAATTAGTTAGTTTTTTAAACCCTCGCCCGCACTAACAGCTAATGGCAGAAAAAGCAGACTGGTCAAAAATCAAACCGGCAGAAATTGAGAAACTAATTATCGAGTTAGGCAGACAAAAAACCCCGCCGGAAAAAATCGGACTAATACTAAGAGACCAGCACGGAATTCCAAAGGCAAAGCTGTTAGGCATCAGAATCGGAAAAATCCTCTCAAAAAATAAAATGGACCCAAGCTCAGCGCACAAAAATATACAAACAAAAATAGAAACTCTAAAATCTCACTTTGCAAAACACAAGCACGATTACACCGCCCAGAGAAAAGGAGTCATGTACGCCTCACGCCTTAAAAAAATTGAAAAACTATCCAATCAATAACATTAAAAAAGCCCTCATTATCAGCAATTCATGGAATACTCAAGATTCATCCGCATCAAATGCCCTCGCTGCAATAACACCCAAACAGCTTACAGCCGTTCAACTATATGGCTAAAATGCAGAATATGCAACAAGTTAATATTAAAACCGCAGGGAGGCAAGGCAAAAATAAAAGCTTTCATAAAAAATGTACTCAACTAAAGAAATCAAAGAAGACGAATCAGCCCTCTGTACAGTCACAAGAATAGAAAGCGCGGCAGTATTCGTAAACATAGAAGAATACAATCAGGAAGGTACAATAACTCTCTCCGAAATATCTCCAGGCAGAATAAGAAACATCCGTGAATTCGTGTCAATAGGTAAAAAAATAGTCTGCAAAGTCTTGAGAAAACAAGGCAATCACATAGAACTAAGCTTAAGAAGAGTCTCAGCAAAAGAAAGGGACGAAATACTCAACCGCTACAAAAAAGAAAAAATCTTTGCAAGCATCATTAAATCAATTCTAGCAGAAAAAACTCCTGAAGTAATTGAAAAGATAAAGCAGGAAGCAGACGTATCAGAAATATATGACAATCTCCGTGAAAACCCTGAAATAATAAAAAAATTCCTCGCGCCTGCGCAATTTGAACAGTTAAAAAAACAATTATCAGAAAAAAAGGAAAAGGAAAAAGAAGTCCATAAAATAATAATAATAAAATCAAACTCCGAATCCGGGATAAAAGACATCCGCGCAATTCTTTCAGCAGACAACGCAGACATTTCATATCTCGGCTCATCTCAATTCCTCATCAGAGTCAAAGGCAAAGAATACAAAATAGCAAACGCGCAATTAGAAAAACTGCTGTCATCAATGAAAGAAAAAGCAAAAGCTCACAAAGTCCAGTTTGAAGTCAAGTAAGAATATAATTCCCGACAAGAGGTTTATCTGGATAAACAACGATACCCTTCCCAGCTACAATCTCGCATTCAACAAGTTTTCGGTCAATATTTGTCCCGCGCATTTTTAAAATTTCAATAGCCCTCTTTCTATAACCTTCCTTAAAAAAAACATTGTACAAAACAATAATTCCATCTGACAAAAATGAAACCGCCTCACCCTGCTCTGAAAAAGTATTCCCAACATGAGTCGGACTGGCAACTTCTCTAATTAAAAATGAAGTTATTTTATGCCCTTCCAAATATCTGAACAGCTGCTCCATATAAATTCTAAATCTCGAGCCCTCTCCGGAAAAAGCGCTCGAAATGCTTGATAAAGAATCAATTAAAACAATGTCTGGCTGAAATTCCGGCGGAATCAAAACAGGCTGAACATCAATCAAAAGCTCCTTCTTAGCCTCACTCAATAACGCTTCAACGCTTCGCGCAATATCTAAAGCATTAAATCTCTTTATATATAAAAGCCCTTTCTTCTCATACTCTTCAG
>Ga0209210_1003607_pt1 | contig 10399 bp, 14 predicted proteins | sample RifGroA1_FD_183991 | JGI IMG/M metagenome (GOLD analysis project Ga0209210, IMG submission 183991) | Contaminated groundwater microbial communities from Rifle, Colorado, USA - Rifle Groundwater A1 (SPAdes) (version 2) | ecosystem: Environmental > Aquatic > Deep subsurface > Groundwater >...
GGAATGTTGACTTAAATTCGCCGATTGTAATTAAACTAAAACTCAACATTATAAATTTCCTTCTCTTATTATTTTTTTCTTAGCGGAGTGCCTCGACAAAGTCTGGCACGGAGCAATAAATTAGCAAGCGACAGCGAGCGTATTTCAAATGCGTTTGAAAAACAGAATCAAAGAAGAAACTATGAACATCCTGCCGAGAACTGCGGCAATTTTCGTTTTCCCTAAATCTCCACTCATCTGATTAATACTTTCTTTTAGTTAAATATTTTTTGCCTGAGTTTTCACTTCGCATTTCTTCAAATCCCGCCCTTTCCATTTTAGTCATGGTTTCCTTTCTTTCACTCGTTTCCCATTTCTGCCTGGGCGCGTTGAAATCCACAACATCTCTCTTTTTTTCGCTCAAAGCAACATCATATGTCGTCGGAGTTTCTGCGTATTGGAATATTCGTCCTTCATCTGGTTTGGCAGTTTCGTAATTTGATTTTTCTCCGCCATATCTTATGACTCTTTCCTCTTCATTTTTCCTAACCGGTATGTTGGAAATTTGCTGTTCAAGATTCGTTTCCTGCGTTCTCGCAGCTTTTTCTAAAACCGGAGAAAATTTTACCGGTGGAAACTGCGGAAAGAACCCGGAAATATTTTTTTCATCTTCGGCTTCTTCAATCTCTTCTTCAAGCTGTGATTCTTCCTTTTTTTTCCCAACTTTCTTTTCGTCGGAGTTTTTAACCTCTGCTTTTTTCTTTTTAGAAATTTTTTTGTCTTTTTTCTCCCTTTTTGCTTTGCTCCTCATCATGTATAGCTCGGCATTCCGTGCTGTTTCTTGTAAATGTCAAAAATGTCAAATGTTGTGTCTTCCGCAGATTCCATGGCAAGCTTTCTCAAGTGCGTTTTTTCAATCCAATCGTCGCGTCTTATTGTTTTGATTTCTTTTTTTTCCTTTTTTTCCTCCGGCTTTTTTCCAAATCCGAAGATTTTTCTCATTTTGTCTTTTATCGGCAAATCGCGCATTTTTTCTCTTTCTTCCTGGGAAACATTGTAATATCCAAACGCCGCAAGAAATGGATTTATCTCTTCTGAATCTCTTGCCCCGCTTTTTTTCACATCCTTGCTTTTGTCTTCAAGGAAAAAATTAATTTCATCCTGCAATTGTCCAAGGCTGTCGGTTGTTATTCCGTCAACCATTTTCAAAACATCTTCCAAATCTGATTTTTGCATTTCCTGGTTGAACATGTCCAGCTCGTCCTGGTTAAATGCGTACGCGCTGAAAACTATTTCCGCCTTTCCGCCAAAAACATAATGCGATTGCTGGTTTGCCCTCTGCGGAATTCCCCTGAATCTGAATTCAACAAGAACGCATGAAAAATAATTCCTCGTTATTTTGAAATTCATGAAATCTTTTGGAAGTTTTCCGCCAAGAACAGCGTCCCTGACATTTAGTTTGGATTTTCCGAGAAGCGTCAGCTCAAGAATTATCGTGTTGAAGCTCTTGACTAAGGAAGCTTCTTTGCTCATGTCTTTCATTTCAAGCTGTTGCGCGGCTTTCAGATATGGCTTCGCCCATCTTGCGTAAAGTTTCAGAGAATTAACCTGGCTTCTCAAATAAGTTTTTTCAAGCTCGTATCTTTTTCTCAGCTCCTTCTCGCTTTGCTCAAGCCAAAAATTAAACTCCTGAATTCTTGGCTTCAAGATTCTTTTTACAACATCGTTCAAATCCATCGCATCAACATCTTTTTCATCCTTGGCTGCCAAAAAAGCATGAAGCAAAGTTTGAAATCCGCCTTGAAATGCCATCGCCTTGACGCTTGAATTTCCTTTTACTATGTCAACTTTGTCAATCCAAACTTGCTTCAATGAAAGTATCGCGGATTGCACTTTATCCCTGTCTTTGTCTTTCAACGCTTCATAATGTTCAAGCCTTATTCTGAATTCTTTTAAATCGTAAATAATATTCAGCACGCTTCTCAAAACGGTGTTGACATCTCCGAGAATTTTTGCCCCCTGTTGCTGCATTATCGACGCTCTTTGCCCGAGCTCCGCAAAATGTCCGCTTCCCGGAGACGATGAAAAATTATCAATTATCTTCTCCGGCTTTAATCCCCGATTTTCAAGAACATCCAAAACCCAAAAGTACAACGGCTCAAGTGTTTCCGACGAAGAATCATAAATTATTTTGTGCTCTCCAAGATTATTCGGCTCGACCTCATCAGCCGGAATTTTATCCATGGAGCCGTATTTTTCAAGAAGCTTGTCTCCGTTCTCTGCATAAAGATGCGGATTAATTTTTCCAAAAATCTGCCTTATTGAAGCCATTCGAAATTAAAGTATGAGATGTTTAAAAAATGTTTTATCTCTTTGAGACGAGCTTGTCTATTTTGTTCTCCATTCTTTTGACGCTTTTTCCAAGTTCTTCAATTTTTTTTGCCCTCTTTTGATTTATAAAAAACATGACAATTGAGTAAACAATCCATGCAATGGCTATAACTCCAAGTCCCTTTATCCAAAGGCTGATTTGGTTTATTTGCAGCTGGAGAATCGGAGACAAATCTTCAAGAGCCACAGCTCCGTTTATTGCCATAAAATCAAATATCTTTCTGACTTATAAATTTTGACAAATCTTAAAAACAATAATTTCCATCAATTCCGATGGGATTGTTTGGATTTGGAAAAAAAGACATGGTAATTGACCTTTCAAAAAAATACAATGAGGAAAAGGCTTTCAATGAGAGCAAGATTCAGCCGGCAATCAATGTTGATAATTTTGCGGAGAATCCGGCGCCGTCCGGAGGATTTTCAATTGATGCAAATGAAAGCGTTGAAGAAAGGCGGAGAAAACTGACGAATAGAATAATGGAAATGTCTGCCAAGATTGAAGAGCTTTCAAATCAGGTTTTTCTCCTTCAGCAAAGAATTGACGTTCTGGAAATGAGAAACCGCGCCGAGGAAATTCCAAAGCGGGAAACGTCCCAAGGCAATTCTGGATAAATTTATTAATTTGCAGAATAATAAACTACATGGAAAAAGTCGCAGTTTAAAAAGTCCTGCTTAAAATTATTCAAGACCTAAGACAAGATTTAAGTTTATCCTTAAATTCGCTAATAGGTCTCAAAGTATTTTTAGGTTTGGTTAATTTAAAACTTGAATTTTGTCCCCTGCCCATGCTTACAAGATTTCCAGCTTTACCTATTATAATATCTGATTTAGTGTATATTTCAAAAAGAATAGAATCCGGAGAAACCCCAAGACAAAGCACAAAATCATATTTGTAATCATATCTTATATGATTAAACTGAAAATTGCCCGTCAAATCTTCAGTTGCCATTTTTATTTCAAATTTCTTTCCATTTATTATTTTATCATAATCTCCCAACCTTGTTTTTTTGTCTTCTACTTTAAATCCTAATTCTTGACAATATTCCACAACAAATTCTTCTGCCAAATCTCCTTTGCTTGAATTTGTATAATATACAGCGGTTTGTCAATCCATTTCTTGTCAACATGCTTCTCTTTGGCGATTTTTATAAGTAAAGCTAATGGGTCTGTCATTTAAGATGGTTTGTGTTTCTTTTATTTTATTATCTATAAATCCCGCATTTATTAAAGATTTCCTTATATGTTCCATACTAATATGTCTGCAATTATGACTTGCAAGATTACTTAAAATATTCCAATCCGCATTTTGCAGTATTTCAAGAACTTTTTCTTTATCTTTTTTAATTACAATTCCATAACCACAAACGTATTTAACTTGATTAAAACTTTCTACCAATTTAGGCGGTTCGGTATAGAAAGTTCTTTGTAAAAAGAAACCAGCTTCATGTAATCTTCTATGCCCACATTTTCTTTCCTTTCGCATATCTACTGTAAATAAGTCAATATAGTCATCACATGTTTTTTCTATGTGTTTTTCAGCTTTTCCTTTTTTCCATATCTGCCATAAAGCGTTAACCTTTACAGTTTTTCCGTTAATATCAATAAAACTATTGGCAGGTAATGAAGATTGATGGACAAGATGAAAATTTTTAACCCTATCTTTTACATTGCTTTTGCCGTTGCTCTGAAAAGCCATAGGAACAATAAAAGCAATATAATCTGAAAATAAACTTGCATGATTTACAAAAGCCAAAGCTAACCAAGCCCTGTAACCAAAAGGCGGATTTCCAACACAGATATATTTCTGTCTTTTATTTTCAGGTTGCCAAGATAAAAAATCCTGCTGAATAAAATCAGGATTGCTTTCGACAATATCAATTCCCATCCTTCTTTTTTTTGGCAATAAATCATAAAATGCTCCAAGCCCTGCTGATGGTTCTATAAATTTATATTCTGATAAATCTACATTTTCGGTTGCTAAATATTTACAAAGATTTTCCCAGCAGAATTTTGCAATATCTGGGCGTGTGCAAAAATAGTCTAAACCAACTTCTTCGATATTAACCCAACTTGGAATATACTCGCTTTTTTTCCAAGATTTATTACGAATTTTTATTGCAGAATTAATTTTTTCCATTTTCACTCTCTTTGGTTTTCTCTAAAAGGATTTTAATGTTTTAAAATCTTCTTACTTTTCATCTTCTTTTCCAAGTAATCAATTTATTACCATCTTTATTCTTTGCAAAGCTATGAAAATATGATAAAAGTTTAAATACCTAAATCAGAGTATTTTTTTATGATACAAGAAATCTGCATTATATCTGGAGGCAATTTATTTTCCCTTGAGATTGAAGCATTGAAGGGTATAAGAAAAAAAGAAGGTACTACTAAGAAAGTATCTGTAAATCCTGATTTAAATTTTGATTTTTCCGCATTGAGAAAATATTGTGAAAAAAAGGGTATAATTTTTGACAAGAGCTCTTCGTCAAGATTTTCTTTTGAGGGTGGCAATGGATTTTATATAACATCCGACTCAAAAAGAATTGAAGATAGCGAAGAACTCAAAAGAAGAGGATTTTATGTCGGGAATTAACTATTTTTATAATATTTTTCAATAAATTTAGTTAGTTCGTGGGAAAAATTCTGCCCAGTTCTTGGATTTTCATGAGTTCCCTTCGACAAGGTTAAAATGCCGTCACCAAGACGAAGTTTATTATGTTTTGCTCCAACTTCCATTGAAATGCCATATCTGTGAAACACGCCTTTTTGTTGCGGGGTTAGATTTCCCCTAAGTTGCGTAAAAGTATCTCTTATTTCTCTCTTCTCATCTTTTGGCAATTTATACTCATCTTTTTTTACTCCCTCCAAAATTTCAAGAAATTTATCGGCCAACTCTTTCTTTGAACTGTTTTTCATTTCCTCCAATTGAGGCACATAAGTTTCTCGGACAATATCCATTAATTCTGAATCGTCTATTATTTCTTCAACTCCATTTCTAAATTCGTCTAAAGTCATGTCGAGATTTCCCAACGTTAATTTTGGATCAATCAAATGCGCTTCCCTATTTTTACCATTCTTTTTTGAATAAATAGTTATATCTTCCAACCCGGATACAATTAAAGCAATCCCTCCAACAATAAAAACTAAGCCGAAAATAATTTTAATTCCATTAAAGATTGTTGCGCCGATTACAGCCCCGGTTAGTGAATGTGGAAAAGAAATAAATAATAATCCTATGGCTGTCAAAACATATCCAAAAAATTTATCTTTACTCATATATTTTATAAATTGTAATTATTTAATAATTTAATGCTGATGAAAAACCTCTCTGAAAAAGCCCACGCTTATGCCTTGAAAAACGCAGTTTCTCACGATGGAAAAGCCCAGCAAGGGTCTGTTATTTCCTCGCTGTTTCATGAAGGTTTGAAAAAGAGCGAGGTTTCAAAATGCATAAAAACTATTTCTAAAATTGTTTCCGAAGTTAATTCAATGAGTTTGGACGAACAAGAAAAAGAATTTGAAAAATTGCAGGAAAAGGTAAGCGAAAGAAAAGGGCGCGAGGGGCTTTCAGAATTGCCAAATGTTGGAAAAAAAGGAGTTGTAATGAGATTTGCGCCGTCGCCGTCGGGACCGCTCCACATAGGGCACGCCATGACAGCTTCCCTGTCTTATCTTTACGTAAAAAAATACGGCGGAAAATTAATTATAAGAATTGAGGACACAAATCCCGAGAACATTTATCCGCCAGCGTATAAAATGATTGAAAACGAAATAAACTGGCTTTTCAATAAAGACATTGAATTTCACATCCAATCGTATAGAATGGAAATTTATTATAAATATGTGGAAAAATTAATTAGGAAAAAATCCGCGTATGTTTGCATTTGTGAGAAGGATGAATTTGAAAAGAATTTGGAAATTGGCGGATGTCCGTGCAGATTTTTTGATGTTAAAGATGATTTGCATAGATGGAAATTAATGTTGAGCAAAAATAAAAAATACAGATATGAAGCGGGGGGGGCTGTTTTAAGATTTAGAACTCCGGAAAGCGAAGGCGGGGCAAAGCATAAAAATCCTGCAATGAGAGATTTCCCATTGGCAAGAATTAATGAAACAAAGCATCCGCTTCAGAAAAATAAATATCGCGTCTGGCCGCTGATGAATTTTGCCGTCGCTGTTGATGATTTGGAGATGAAAATAACCCATGTTATTCGCGCAAAAGACCATATTGACAACGCGAGAAAACAGGAGATGATTCATAAAGTTCTTGGGAAAAAATCTCCATGGACTGGATTTCTTGGAAGATTTAAATTTACTGATTTGGAAATTTCAAAAACTAAATTGCGCCAGGCGATTGAAGAGGGAAAATATTCCGGCTGGGACGACCCTCGTTTGCCGACGTTGGAAGCCATGAAGAAAAAATACAAGCCGCAGGCATTTTGGAAATTCGCGGAGCAAATCGGCTTGTCTGAAAGCGATAAAATAATGGACAAAAAAGAATTTTTCACGCTCCTTGACAGCTTCAACAAATTATAAAAAACTTTTTAAACGCGTTTCTTCTTTATTATCAAGATGATAGTAAATAAAAGAGGTTTGTCGACAATTATTGTGGCTTTGTTGCTTATAGTTTTGTCATTGGCTGCCGTCGGAATTGTTTGGGTTGTCGTTCAGAATCTTATTGAAGGCGGAGCGGGCGATGTAGATTTGTCATCAAAATGTTTGAAAGTTGATGTTGCTCTCACAAAAACGGACTGCAACTCGGGAACAAACGGGGATGATTGCGAGATAACTGTGATGAGGAAGGATAATGGAGAAAATATTGATGGAATAAAATTAATTCTTGCAAATGAGACTGCAACAACAAATTACATTTATGATGCTGCGGGGAATATTGCCTCCTTGGAGGCAAAAACATTTTCAGTTGCTGAAACCGGAATATCTGGAATAAATAATGTGGATATAGTGCCATACTTCAAAGACGAGGTTGGAAACGAGCAGCTTTGTCCATTAAAATAAGTAAAACTTTTTAAAGCAATTTTGATTAATATGAAAATGAAAAGAGGAAAGATTGGCAGAGGAGACAAACACGGACTTTCAGAGATTGTTGTTACCTTGATAATGATTGTCCTTGTTTTAGTCGCAATAAGCATAGTTTGGTTTATAGTTCGAGGAATTTTGGACAAGGGAACCGGACAGGTTAATCTTGGCACTGATTGTTTGGAAGTTCAGGTAAGCGCGATAAGCTTTAAGAATACAACAGATAATAACAATAATGTGGAAAACTATGATGTGGTTTTGACAAGGTCTGCCGGCGGAGGAGATTTGGGTGGTGTAAAAATAATATTTAATAATGCCACTGGCAGTTCAAATTATGTCCATACTGTCGTCGGAAATATAGCTCCATTGGAGACAAAGACAATATCTGCTACAAGCGTCTCAATTGACGAAGCGAACAAAGTTGAAATCGCCCCGTATTTTACGGACGATTCTGGAAACGAGCAGGTTTGTTCAACTTCAACTTCGTTTGATTTTTAATTTTTTTGAAAGTTTTAAAAACCCATTATTTCTATTATTTTCATGGCAACTAAAGTTCCGAGTTATCGGCATAACCGAATCAGTTTTAATTAGTTGTAGCGAGGACACCTATCGGTTTCCTTCGCGTAACCTTCCCTTTAAATTACTGCCTGCGGCTGACGTTTCTAACAAACTTTTTATATCGTCGTCACCAACTAAATCTTATAATGACGACCGTGGTCCATTGGTAAGACGCGAGACTGTGGCTCTTGAGAAGGGAGTTCGATTCTCCCCGGTCGTCCTTTGTGAAAATTTCGTAAGAAATTTCACATCCGCAGAAAAGCGAGGATAAATCAAAGGGGAAAAATATAGAAGGAATTATTAAATAAATTGAACTTAAAGTTCAGAAGTTAGTAAAGAAATTGGAGAATAAAAAATGAAAAAAATGAAATTGCAGGAAAAGATACTTATAGTTAGGTCAGCAGGAGTTGCACTTGGAAGTTCACTAATTTTCTTAGGCATTTTTAATCTGTTGAGAATAAGCAACGATTATTTTTACTTCTTTATAATATTTGCACTTTCAATTATTTATATTTATTATCTAGTGCTAGAGAAAAAATTGGAGAAAGAAAAATGACAATAGAAAAAGTAAAAGGCTTCCGCGACATTTTTGCTCCGCAAAGTTTGAAGCGAGAGAAGATAATCGGAATTATGCAAAACAAGGCGAAGCTTTTTGGATTCATGCCCGTTGAAACACCGACGATAGAATATGATGAAGTCTTGAAGGGAAACAATGAAGGAGACGAGGCGGTTTCAGATAGATTCCGACTAAAAGACAAGGGCGGAAGGGATTTGGGATTAAGATTTGAATTCACCGTACAACTCGCTAGGATTTTCAAGGAATTTCCAAATGTAAAACTGCCTTGGAGAAGATATCAATTCGGTTCTGTTTTCAGGGATGAACCTTTAAGAGCAGACAGATATAGGGAATTTTCGCAATTTGATGCGGACATTCTTGGCGATGCATCTATTAAAGCGGATGCAGAATGTTTGGCGTTTGCAAAATCTGTTTTGGACGAATTAAAAAAAAAATGCGAGATTAAAGTCAACAACAGAAAATTGCTTAATTCAATTCTTGAAAAAGCGAATATAACAAAAAATTCACAGCAAGTTTTGAGAGAAATAGACAAGTTGGACAAACTTCCACAAAAGGAAGTTGAACAAAATTTGAAAAAAATAATCCCTGCGGACTCAATAAAAAAGATTTTTTTATTTTTAAACAAGGATTTGGACTATTTTGTGAAAAATGCATTTTCTGGGGCGGATGAAATTAAGGAGCTTGAAAGTCTTGGAAAAATTTATGGATTCAAAATAAATTTTTCTCCGACGCTGATGAGGGGATTTTCATATTATACTGGAAATGTTTGGGAAATTTGGAGCAAAGATAAAAACGCTTCTCTCGCCGGTGGCGGAAGATATGACGACAAAGTTGGGAAATATATTGGAAGACAAATCCCTGCCGTGGGAATTTCATTCGGAACATTAATTGATTATGATGGAATTGATATAATAGATAAAGCCACACAATATCTTGTTATTTCCCTCGGGCAAGACAAGGAAGCGATAAAACTTGTGCAGAAACTTCGCGAGAATGGAAAAAGTTGCATAATCTTTTATGGCAAGCCGAGCAAGGCATTGGAATATGCAAATTCGCATTTTATACAGAATGCAATCTTTATCGGAGAAAAAGAAATAAAGTCGAAAAAGTTCAAGATAAAGAACTTAAAAAGCGGGAAAGAGAGCATTTTAAAAATTTGATTTCTATGTTTTGAAAAGAAGATTAAGTAAAAAACCTGCTCTTAAAAAGAGAGGTTAGTGTAAAGGGGATCTTGGCTTTCAAAAGGAAGTTTACAAAAGAAACCTTTGGTGTCTTTTGGGCTCATAGTTCAGTGGCAAAACGTATCGTTCGCAAGCAGAACCATGAAGAATAGTTCCGCACCTCCAGCATTGGACGCTGACGCGGAAAATCTGCCTAAATACGATAAGGCTCGAGTTCGATTCTCGATGAGTCCATCTTATTATTTTTTATAATAATATTTTACGCTCACCATCGGCCCGCTTATTCATTGCTCCGCGCCAAACTTCGTTAAGGCACTCCACTAAAGAATATTTTAATGCATTAATCTTTTCCCATTGGCGAAAATTATGGCGGAGCCGAATTTGAGCGAAATGAATTGGGCAATTTATTGCAAACATTTTTCAATAACTTTAAAATTGTGTTTTCTGTGATGTTTTATAATCGGGCTCGTAGTATACCGGTATTACGCTTGGCTGGCAGTCAAGAGAACCGTGTTCAATTCACGGCGAGTCCATTTATGCGATTGAAAATCGCATGTCGTAGTGTTGGGGAAAAAAGTTAAAGCAGAGGAAGGTTAAGCGAAGGAAACCCTGGGTGTCCTCGCAAGGCGAGTCCATATAACTATTCTATAAAAAATCAACTTGTGTGATATGCAAG
>Ga0209210_1003616_pt1 | contig 10375 bp, 8 predicted proteins | sample RifGroA1_FD_183991 | JGI IMG/M metagenome (GOLD analysis project Ga0209210, IMG submission 183991) | Contaminated groundwater microbial communities from Rifle, Colorado, USA - Rifle Groundwater A1 (SPAdes) (version 2) | ecosystem: Environmental > Aquatic > Deep subsurface > Groundwater >...
ATTTTTTATTGCTGTGCTGTTTAAAAATTTCTTGTAATTTGGCGTTGAGCTGATCATAGCCAAACTCCGGTAAAATATCCAAAGACAAAGTCACCTCGCCTTCTTTTTGCCACTGACCGATTTCACGACTCAAGTTCAAAACCAGTGGCCCAGAGAGGCCAAAATGAGTAAATAAAATTTTGCCCTTTTTGGCTTTTTGTTTAATCCTATCGATAAAAATCGTTAGCTTCGCTCGATCAAAACTTAAGCCCGATAATTTTTTAACCCAAGCTTCGCGAATCGCCACTGGCACGAGAGCGGCACTCGGTTCAATCACTCGATGCCCTAGAGCTTTGAGCCAGACGAAGCCGTCACCAGTCGAACCAGTCTCACGATGCGATTTGCCACCAGTCGCCAACACAAAAGATTTGGCTCTGATTTGTTCACCACTGGCCAATTTGACCGCTTCCAGCGCTTCATTTTGAGCCACAAAACCAACCACCGTCGCTCCAGTCATAATTTTTACTTGCCCAACCTGAAGATATTTAATCAGAGCATTGAGGACTATTTGCGATCGCTCGGTCACCGGAAACACCCGATAGCCAGGCTCGATCTTGGTCTCAACCCCATGTGTTTGGAAAAAGTCTAGCGTCTCTTTGACCCCAAACCGAGCAAAAGCGGAGAAAAGAAATTTATCAGCCGGGCCATATTTTGATAACAATATTTTTTCATCTGGCTCAGCGTTGGTCAAATTGCACCGCCCACCACCGGTCAACAAAAGCTTCCGGCCCAAGTCAGAATTTTTTTCCAGTAATAAAACTCTAGCCCCTTTGGCCCCAGCTCGGCCAGCCGCCATCATCCCAGCCGGACCACCGCCAATCACCACTACATCCCAAATTTCGGCTGAGTCACTCTTCATTAAGATTTGATGAGATGGTCAACCACCTGGAACTTGGCACTCTTGGACACAGTCGGATCAGCTGACATCGGTTCGTCATCACGCCGATCGAGATATTTAACTATCAAATCATAAGAATTGCCGCCCGTGAGAATGGCCGTCGCCGATAAAACCTTGATTCGATCACCGAGAGACCCAGACGAGACGTGGGTAGCAGTCGTAGTCGCCAGATGGAAGATTGCCACATTATGAAAAATTCCCGTCCCGCCAGAATTAAAAGCCAGATCAGCAAAGACGTCATAACCATCGGCCACTTTATTTTTCCCTAAAACTGAGACCAGAAAAACATCTCCTTTAAAATTATTTTTAGCATCAATCACAAATTCCCCCACCCCATCTTTGAGAGCAATAGAAGCCGGACTAGCCGAAGCTCCCTTGTCGTTAGAAAAAATATCAATTGAGACCTGACTATTTTTTATCAACTTATTCAAACGAGCCGAATCATTAACCAGCTCTTCTAGGGCGGAGGAATTTTGAGACAAAGTATTTTGATCTTGCCAGCTTGGTGGATTTTTTTTCTGATACCACCAAACGCCACCAGCCAGAATAGCCAAGATTAGCACCAGCCAAATGATTTTTTTAGTCATAATTATTTTTCTTCGTTCTGAGTGGATAATTTTATTTGTTTAACAATGGAAATGATGGCTAATTCCACCGGCAGAGAGGAAATAGTGGCGAGACCGGTCTCGGCATAGGCGGTCAGCAGTTCTCGCAATATCGCTGACAGAAATTTGGAGTTGTCATGACTGGATAATTCTTGATAAAAAGCCAGCTCGTCTTCATCAACAGCCAAATAATTATCCCCAAGTAATTCTGGCGCATAGCCGGCCAACATCCCCCGACGCAACTCTTCGAGCGCTAATCGTAACATCACTTTGATCTCAACACCCTCTCGGCTAAGATTGGCAACTGTCGCCAAAGCCCGATCAGCCTCAGCCGAAAGCAAACCTATCAAAAATTCCTTGATCAATTCTCGCTTGGGAGCGCCGGTAATTTTCTCGACTTCACCAATCGTGAGTTTTTTATCACCGGAGGACACCATCACTTTTTGTAAGGTGCCCAAAGCGTCGCGAAAAGAACCTTCGGACAAAAGGGCAATCAGGTGACTAGATTTTTCATCAATCGTGTAACCCTCTTTTTTTACTACATCTTTGATATGTTTTTGAAGAGTCGGAATTTCTGGCTGGTGAAAGCGAAAAGTCTGGCAACGCGACACGACTGTTTCTGGCACTTTGTGTAATTCGGTCGTAGCGAGAATAAAAATAACATGACGCGGTGGTTCCTCGAGAGTTTTCAACAAAGCATTGAAAGCGGCATTGGAGAGCATGTGAACCTCGTCGATAATATAAACTTTGTAGGGCGAAGAAAAAGGTAGTGAGCCGACAGCCTCCCGTAGTTCACGAATCTCCCCCACGCCATTGTTAGAGGCACCATCGATCTCGTAGAGGTCATTACCAGCACAACCGAGCTCCTCGGCAAAAATGCGAGCGATGCTAGTCTTGCCCGTCCCGCGAGGGCCAGCAAAAAGATAGGCGTGAGCCACCTGACCGGAAGCAATCGAGCCTTCCAGGGCCTTAATAATTGGCTCCTGGCCCACCACTTCCTTGAACTTGGCAGGACGATATTTACGATAAAGGGCAATTTCGGACATATATGGTCTATGATACCACCGAAGAGCTTTTGAGAAAATCCTTGATGATTTTCTCAACCTGCTGACTGTTTTCTGTCTCCATCAGTTTAGTTCGCAAATCTGAAGCACCAGCGAAACCGGACACATAGGCTTTAAAATGCTTTTTCATGACCGCAAAATTTTTCGCATGGCCACTAAAGTTTTTGGTATTAAAATTTCCCGGACCATACATTTTTTCAAATAGTTTGGTGTGTTTGATTAAAGTTTTGAGGCTGAGTTTGATTTCGGGTTGTGAGCGAAGTCGGACTTCGGACTCCCTTGAAGTCCGACTTCGCTCGCTTCTCCCAAACAACCACGGCCGGCCAAAAATTCCCCGGCCGATCATCACACCAGCCAAGCCGTATTTTTTACTCAGCTCATTCGCTTCGGCAACAGTTTTAACATCGCCATTACCCATAATTAAAATACCGCTCCTCTGTGCTAATTTGACCGCTAGCGGTGCAAACTCGGCCCAGTGAGCCTCTGGTTCGGACATCTCATTACGAGTACGGAAATGAATCGTAATAACGGAGGGCTCAGCTTTTAGGATGGTTTTAAACCACTTAGTAAATTCTTTTTTGTCCGGTGCGCCCCAGCCAATCCGCATCTTGATCGAGACCGGCATTTTCCCAGCCTCTGATTTTGCCACCGCAATAATCTCTTGGGCCAGTTTAGGTGTTTTGATTAAAGCGGCACCAGCACCAATTTTATTAACCGCTCGATCAGGACAACCCATATTGATATCAACGCCATCGAAGCCCAATTCGCGAATAATCGCTACCGCTTTTTTTATCGTCTCTGGCTTGGCGCCAAAAATTTGAGCCACAATCGGCCGTTCGGACTTAGTAAAATAAAGTTCGCGTAGCAGTTTGGTTTGACCGGCTTCACTCGCTAGACCGTCAGCGGAAACGAATTCGGTAAAAAAAACATCTGGACTACCAAAGCTGGCAATAATCTGTCGGAAGGCGCTATCCGTCACATCATACATCGGCGCCAAAGTGATTATTGGTTTTTTCTGCTTGGCTAATTTTTGCCAAAAATTATTTTTATTTTTTTCTGTCTTTTTCATCTGTCAAACCATAACACAAAAAACTATTACTGACTAATTTTTATCCAAACTAATGACCGGTTGCAGAACTTCTACAACCGGCCAACTTATTCTCAGCCATCAATACCAACTCGGTCCAGATCGCGGAAGAAATTCGGATCACCGCCAATCACCCGCACCACAGGCTTTTCGTCGACCAAAGCGACTTCATCCCAAGTGATTAGTTCAGCCCGAGGCGGAACCGAAACGCCGATGATCTTGATGGCTTCGATGGTCGTCCCCACTCGACTACACATGTAGTTGCGATGTTGTCCGTCAAGAAGATAAGCACCTACCGGCCCCTTTTCGATGATGGGTGGCAAGTAGTGCGAAACGAACACTTGACGGTCGGATTTTCTCTTGCCAATGACAATCATCGGCATCTTCTTGGCCACGCCATGTGAGACATGGAAGCCGTCAAAGACGTTGTCAAAACGGCTGAGAAATTCCAGTAGCTTTCGCTTCAAGACGAAAGTCTGGATTACCCGCAACGAAGCCGGCGCCACCCGATCGATCACCACAGTCGCATTGGCATAGGGTCGGATGTTGGGAGAACCAACCAGAATCACCCCAGCCAACATCTTCCTCAGGTACCATTCCGGCATGGCAGAGACAGAGACAATTTGCACCCCCATCTCGGACAATTTTCGCAGGGGAACAATTGTCCCTTTCGCCGGCAAAACCACCCTATCGGTAATGCCGGTGTTTTGCCTGAATTCGGCAATCGACAACTCCTTATCCATAGACACGGTCTCCTTCTCTTTCCGCCTCACTGATGTTAATATCACCAAAAGATCTCTATATTTCCATGGTTAAGATAGCAAAAAAACAGCAAATAACAATAGGCCTCGATTTAGATGACACAATTGTTGATCATGATAAAAATCGTCGCGTGATCAGTCTAAAATTAAAATTGCCAGGAACCGATCCTCAAGTTAAAAAAATAATTTATGCAGAAATATCTGTCAATTCACCTGCTATTAAAAATTCCCTAGAGATCATAAACAATTGGCTAAATAGAGGAATAAAGATTTATATAGTCTCTCGACGAAAAGAAGACGGCCACAAACCGGGCAGACAATGGTTAAAAAAGTATTTACCACAAATAAAGCCGGCCAACATTATCTTCGCCCAAAAAGATGAAGATAAATCACTCTGGTGTCTAAAAAAGAAAATAGATATTTTTATAGACGATTCGCCTGAAGTTTTAGACAATATTGGGGACAAAACGAAAAAAATTATTTTTGATCGCAAAAAAATTTACAGTCAAAAGAAGTTTGTGGCCGCCCGTAGTTGGAAAGCGATAGACAAAATAGTAGCTAAACAGATTCTATAGTACCGCCGGAGTAAAAGCGCTCTTGGTTTCGCGCGAGACGTTGTTGGTTAAAAATTTAATGATTTCGGCTGTGTCTTGCTTGCGATTTTCGCTCCGCAGGAGGATTAAAGCGACCGTCCTGGATTCGAATTCTGAGAGCGGTAATTTAAATAGGGCCACTAAAGTCCGATTGGCTTCGTCAGTGTAACCATTCTTGCCACCAATATAATTATCTAAAGCATAGAGGTTATTAACATTGCGCCACTGGTGTTTGCCCACCGTCTTTTTTGGTTCCTTGGTAATATCAAAAATATACTTCTTGTATTTATAAATATAGCGAGCTTGTTTAAATAAATCAGAGGCCGTCGAAATATTGTTTTCCGATAAACCGCTAGGATCGTCAAAAGAAGTATTGGCCATACCGATAGCTTTAGCCTTCTCATTCATTTGATTAAGAAAACTGGTTCGATTGCGAGACTGAGCCAACGCTTCGGCCGACATATTACTCGACTCCAACAAAAGTGGGTAAATCAAATCGCCAATAGTCACTTTTTCATTTAAATAAAGCCGACCGGTTTTACTATAGGTTTTATAGGACTCTTTTTTAATAGTCGTCATTTCCAACTGATTGATGGTCTCCAATGACACTAAGGCGGTCATTAATTTTGTCACGGAAGCAATCGGCAAAATGCGATCCTTATTTTTTTCAATAATAACTTCGCCGGTATCAATATCCGCCACCAAATAAGATTCAGCCGACATTGGCATTTTGTCAGGGTTTTTAAGCGATAAATATGACGAGGCGAGACTAGCCACACCTAAACTAGAGAGACTGGTTGAGGCCACTTTTGGTAAAATTTTATCCGAACCAAAAACTAAAACGGCGGTGCTCATATCAGCAAAATCATAAACTTTTTTGGCATCAAGATCTGACAAACGAATACAACCACCAGAATAAGTTACGGGTACCGCTTTGCCCCGACTATCATAAGGCCAACCATGAATAAAAAAGTTGCCAAAAAATTGCATGCTGTAGGGCATCCAAACTTTGCCAATGGAAGAAAAATGTTTAGCTTCTTTAGTTTTGATGCCGTATTCACCGACGGGCGTCTCCCACGGTGATCCAGGACGACCCTTGGCTAAAACAGTTGAAGTTGAGACCAGCTGGCCATTATTATATAAATACAAAACCATCTGACGTAAATCCGCCACAATCACTTTACCGACCGGCGGCACTTCCGGGTTGGCCCGGTCAAAATTGGCAAAACTGATTTTCTGGTTGGGATTTTTAAAACCGACTTCTTTGAAAGCTAGACCGGATGAAGCCTGATAAATCTCACCGCCCAGGAGTGAAGGGTTGGGTAAAATCTTGGCGGTAGTGGAAACCGCCCACATACTACCAGCGCCAAAAACTACCGCCACGACAGACCAAAAGACATATTGAAAAATAGGCTTGTTTGAAGGCATCTATTACAATCTACAGGTTTTTGACTTTAATTTCCAAGCCAGTTGGGGATAGCGTCGAGGCAATGAAAGAAAATTTGGAACCAGCCACTATCTCCCCGGCAATCATTTTATCGGCCACTTGTTGTTCGACCTGGTCCTGGATATAGCGTAGCATCGGTCGAGCGCCAAAAATCTGGTCGGCGCCATTTTTAGCGACAGAGGAAACAAGCTCGGAAGTAATTTCCAAAGTCAGACCTTTTTCCATCAAACGCTTGGCCAGTTTTTTCAATTGTAGTTCAGCAATCTTGGCCAACTCCGCCTCGCCTAATGGTCGGAAGATGACCGTGGCGTCAAAACGATTGAGCAATTCCGGTTTATAAATCCCCCGTTCGACAATAGCGTCAATCAAAACTGAACGCGATATGGCTTGATCAGGATTTTTCTCCACCAGCTCCCAAATCAAATCCGCGCCAGCATTGGAAGTAGCAATAAAAATAATATTTTTAACACTGACTCGTTTGCCATTCATATCGGAAAAGAAACCTTCGTCAAAAATAGGCAAGAAAATATTTAAAACCGCTGGTGTTGTTTTTTCAAATTCATCCAACAAAATCACGCCATAAGGATGGTCGCGCACCATCGTACTCAAAACACCAGTATTACCAGTCGAAAAAGAACCAATCAATTTATCCACCGCGTCAGTTCCATGATATTCTGACATATCGAGACGGTAAAGCTCATTTTCGTTATTGAAAAAAGTAGCCGCGAGAGCCTTAGCCGTTTCGGTTTTACCCACTCCGGTCGGACCAAGAAAAAGAAAAGAACCAATCGGTTTGCTCGGATTGCGAACCCCAGCCCGAGAGCGTCTGACCGCACTGGCCACCGCCGACACCGCTTCACGCTGTCCAATCACCCGCGAACTGAGAATGCTTTCCAGATTAAGTAATTTATCTTTTTCTTTGGCGGTCACTTCGCCGATCGGGATGTTGGTTTTATTTTGGATAAAAGATCTGACGGCTGAAACATCAACAATTTGTAAGCTGGCACTAGTGGCCCAAGGAGCAATCTCGGTCAATAAATCGATCGCCTTGTCCGAACCAATACTATCCGGGAAATAATAACTAGCGCCACTGGCAATCTCAGTGACCGCTTGATAAGTAAAAAATAGATTAAAATTATTTTCCACCAGCCACACCGCTTGCAAAAGCATCTCGGTGATCGCCTCTGACGACAAATCGGCCAAAGCTATTTTTTCAAAGAGCATCATCAAGGAAGCTCGCGACTCAATAAAACGATGAAAGTTATCGGTATCGCACAAAGCGATGACTTGCAGAGTGTTGCTGGCTAAATAAGGGTCAATGAGAGAAATAAGATTGGCCCCATATTTATCAGCGATGGCCACCAAATTTGCCAGATCATCAATCACTAACAAAATATTGCCCGCTTTAGTCGCCTCAGAGAAAATCGCCAAAATCGTCTGCTCAAAAATATTCTTTTCCTTGCACGAGGCCGACAGGAGTGACACCTCTAACAAAACCGGTCTCTTGTCGGTCAAAGCTGTGACCGCTTGGCCTTGTTTGATCTGATGAGCCAAGTGATAGATAGTATTCATTTTGTCCGGACCCGCCTCGCCGACCAGCAAAGCATTGGCTTCACGGGAACGAGACAGGATGGTCTCCAGCTGGTCCATCTCCGCTTGGCGGTTGGTCGGGGTATCGGCCAGACTATCAACTTCTCGATCTTTCAATAAATCTCGGCTATACATATCGAGGTGGTAAGTCCCGCCATAAGACCAATCGCGAGCCAAACTTGGCACTCGGCTCAGGTTATCCAACTCCCACCAACGGCTTTTCCAAATGGATAGTTCTATGCCGAGCACAATCCATTTAGTGGCACCGAGAAAGTCTATTTCTTTGGCCGAGTGGGATAATAAAAATTCTCTAAAAGCGGGGCTTTGGTCAAAGAGATATTTAGCTAAATCTTTAAGTTTGATAACCGGTCCATCGGTCTGAGCTAAAAGCATGGCCGAGACGGGCGAGGGGCTGGTGGCCAAAAAAAGATCAATGGTCGGCCGGCCAATACCCAGCCGGCGCATAATTTGACCGCCAATATCAGATTGCAAAAAACCAACCAGCAGGTCATCAGTCTTTGCACCATATAAAATCCGGCCAACGGTCATAGTAAAAATATCTTCTGATCGGTAGAGATTTTTCGCAATTAATTCCAAGTAATAAAAAGAAGAAAAATAAACTTCCAACAATATCGCCACGATAAAAATACTGAGGTTGATCAGCAATAAGCCGAGAATTTTATTTTTGAGGGCTAAGACCAAAGAAAGATAGTCCACCAAGAACGCCGGCAAATAATTTTTAGACAGGTAAAAAGCTAGGATCAGGCCCAACACTACAATAATCACTCGACTGAGATAAATGATTTTCTGCCGTTTCCCAGGCGAAATCAAACGGTCTAAAACTAAGACTGGGTAGAGGCGACTCTTATGAATTAGATCAGTGATAGTGTTCATAGTTTAGACAAAAAGTAAGCCCACACCTAGGCAAAAAAGAAAAATAATAATCAGAGGTAAAAGGAGCCAGATAATCAAAGCTAGAGGTAAAAGCGCCGTCAAAATGATAATAGACAGCAGACCGGCCGATATCACCACAGTCCGCATAATAAAACCGACTACTCTCATCAAGAGATTAAGCACTAGGGTACTGAGAACAGATTCGATATCGGTAAAATTTTTAGGATAGCCCTCGTCGAGCCGACGCCAGGGCGACAGCCAAGTCCGAAACAACAAAGGTAAAGAAAAGAAATTACTCAAAAATAAACAGAAATTACGATAGACAACAAACAAAGACATCACCGCTTTTGAGTAGTGCCAAAGAAGATAATCGATCAAAATAGTAACAATCCCCATACGTGTTCACCCTATTAAGTAAGATTTGACCCGGTTTTTAATAAACTTCTTGCCATAGACAGTTTTAAGATATTTCTCGCGATGAGTAGCATCATCTTGACCTAGACAAGCTTCATAATAAATAAGCTTCAGTGGTCTACGGTTTTTAGTTGACTCAACCAACCCTCGACAATGCTGGTCAAATCTAGATTTTAAATTTTTTGCAAAACCGACATATAACTTTTTGTCCTTTGAAGATTGCAGGACATAGGTATAAAACATATTATAGCAAAAAATTTAAAATCTTACTTAGATAGGGTAAAGTATATTAAAACCAAGACAGAAAATCGAGGGAAAACTCTAAATATTTAACAAAACTTGTCGAAGGCGCACCTTATGGAATAGCGAAGCGAAATTTGTCAAAAAAACTTTCTTGATTTCAAAATGGTTGGGCTTGGGTCTGGGTTTTGAAATTAAGAAAGTTTTTGAACAAATTTATTCCATCGGGCGAGAAAAATATCAGTGCTCTTTAAAATATGTGCGGGAAAAAAGTTTTGCAATTATTACTGAAATTTATAGAAAACTTTTTTATCAAACCGAGCATCGAGATAAAGCAAGGGGCCGGAATTTTGAGCATCTGTTTTAAAAGCTGATGAATCTAAAGTCGCCCCGAGATTACCGAGGATGGTTTCGGCTGAGGTTTTTTTATTTACCAATAAATTCCAATTTTCCGATCCAGTGGAGATAAAATGTAAAACCAAATCTCCGCTCTCGGCCGGTTCAATAAAATTAATTTGAGAATGATACTTTAATCGGCCGTTGACTAAAAGTGTTAGTTTGTTTATTAGGCCGAGAAAAGAAACGGGGTCGAGATCACCTAGGGGGCGTTCGTAGATCTTCGCCGTCGCCGAAGCGGAAAAAAATTCCACCATCACTTGATGAGAAAAAACTGGAGCGGAGGCAATAATCTGGCCAGTTTTATCCAAGAAAAAGCAGGTTTTATCGGCTCGTGGACCCTGGCA
>Ga0209210_1003617_pt1 | contig 10374 bp, 10 predicted proteins | sample RifGroA1_FD_183991 | JGI IMG/M metagenome (GOLD analysis project Ga0209210, IMG submission 183991) | Contaminated groundwater microbial communities from Rifle, Colorado, USA - Rifle Groundwater A1 (SPAdes) (version 2) | ecosystem: Environmental > Aquatic > Deep subsurface > Groundwater >...
AAGCAATAAGGGTGACACCAGAGATCCCGCGGTAGCTGAAAGCGGGACGCACCTTAAAGCCGAAATTACCCTGCAGAGCGGATTCGACTAAATCGGATACGGGAAAAGCCCGATATAGCTTACAGAATGTGTCGGAAACGGAGCATTCGATGAGGCTAACAAGCTTAATTGAATAATCCCCTTTCGAGGGGATTCTTGTTAGCAAACCAAGGTGGTACCGCCCTCCTTTTAGAGAGCCCTTGTAAGTATCAGAGAAATCTGGTATTTCCAAGGGCTTTTTATGTTTACACGGGTGGCAGAGTGGCCAAATGCTCTGGTCTGTAAAACCAGTCAACCGCGGGTTCGAATCCCGCCCCGTGTACCTATGAAAGAAAACATGACAAACAGAACCAAATCAGTAGAAATGACCAGAGAGGCAAGCCGACTATGTCAGAGGCTGTTTCCGCAGTGGTCTAAACCCCCGTTTATGGGAGAACTTCAAAACATAATCCTTCTAGGGCAAGACAAGGGCCTAGACGAGCTTCATATGTCTAAGGCTGGAATGTGGTGGCTTTGGGTACGTAATCTTGCTATTGAGAACACTTTAACAAGAGAGGCTAAAACCACTCTCTGGCAAACTGCCATTTCCACATCTCCAGATAATCCCGTAAACATAGTTACAACCAGAAGCCCAGAGCTACTTCATGCCATCATCGGCAAAGGAGATCTATCCCTCCCTCGTTCACGATCGGCACTGCAAAAAATAAGTGGAATTTCTTCAAATTCCAATCAATTCCTACCCACTAAGGTAACAGTTATATTTGCAGACCTGGCCATCGACAACTTCGAAGCCATCAAATCAGCTTGCAACATAGATCAAAAAATAGAAGAGAATATCCAAACTCTCCATGACATAATTGTCAGCCTAGACATAGTAAACATTAGAATCGTCAAATTATCAGAGCTTTTCGACCCCCCAAAAGCTCCCCATCCTCCAATTTCAATCGACGGGTGGAAAAAAATCGAAATTGCCCACAAGGGTAGTTTTGAATCCCAACAACGTGAATTTGGGTGGAGTGAAGAACGAGCTCGTCAACACAATACCCACCTTGCCATTACAATGGGATTGGCGGGACAAGCAATTAAGCAAACCATTCCCCATGCAATCATGATTCACAATGAAGCGTTCATTGAAAGGGGGGCGCTAAACAATCTATTTACTCCCCCAAACGACCCTCTCCCTGTTATTTGTCTAAACGACTTGTTAAAAAACAAAAAAGCTAAGCTATAATCAAACTATGGACAAGATCGATGAACTTCTCACCCGTGGGGTAGATAAAATTTATCCTTCAAAAGAAGCCCTGGAAAAAGTTTTAAGGTCGGGCAAGAAACTCAAACTCTATCAAGGCTTTGATCCTACTGGCACTCAATTACACATTGGCCACATGGTAGCCATTAGAAAACTTCGCCAGTGGCAAGATCTGGGGCATGAGGTGATCTTTCTAGTCGGTGACGGCACTGGCCAAGCTGGTGACCCCTCTGGCAAAACTACCGCTCGGGAAAAGTTCTTCTCTAGAGATGAACTGCGAGCAAATGCCAAGGACTACATCATGCAAGCCGGTAAAATTGTCAGTTTTGACGGAGAAAACCCAGTCAAGATTCTCTACAACGGTGACTGGCTCAACGAACTCAAATTAGTAGACGTCCTTAACATTGCCCAAAACTTTACTGTTCAACAGATGATTGAGAGGGATCTATATCAAGAACGAATTAAAAAAGGCGAGCCCATCAATCTGCGTGAATTCCTCTACCCCCTGCTCCAAGGCTACGATTCAGTAGCCATGAACGTAGATTTGGAATTAGGCGGCACCGATCAAACATTCAACATGCTAGCAGGCCGGCATTTAATGCAAGCCATGAAGGGCAAAGACAAATTTGTTATGACTGTCCCTTTATTGGCCAATTCCAAGGGAATCAAAATAGGTAAAAGTGAGGGGAACGTCATTGCCCTTACTGATCTGGCCCACGACATGTTCGGCAAAATTATGTCCCTGGGCGATGACGTCATCGGCTCTCTCTTCACTCTCCTTACTGATTTACCGCCGGCGGAGATAAAAGAGGTTGAAACCAAAATCAAAGACGGCCAAAACCCTATGGATTTCAAAAAACAGGCTGCCACACTTATAGTCGCCCAACTTCATTCTCCTTCTGCCGCCGACGCCGCCCAAAAGCACTTCGAATCCACTGTCCAGGCAGGGAATCTCTCCTCCGACCCAGTTACAGTTACAGTTTCCAGTTACAATATAGTGGACGTCCTCGTCGAAACCGGCCTGGCCTCAAGTAAGTCAGAAGCCAAACGCCTCATTGACCAAGGCGGGGTCAAAGTTGACAATTCCCCAGTCACCAGCTTACAGTTTACAGTTACAGGCGGTTCTGTTATTAGCGTCGGTAACCGCAAGTTTGTAAAGATATCTAATTAAGGCGAGTTGCCTTCTCCATCTCCACGGCTCGTGAACAAGCCTCCACAACCATTCTAGTCCCATTTTATTCACCCATTCCGGCGGAACTGACGTATGGCCAGTCAGGTAATCAAACGTTCCCCCTACTCCCATGCCTATTTTGGCTTTTAGCTTACGGCGATTAGCCCAAATCCATTTCTCCTGCCATGGTGCCCCATAAGCCACTAAGAGGATATCTGGCTTATATTTATTAATTTTCGCAATTATTCTTTCACTCTCCTGCTCTCCTGCTCTTATATTCTTCTCTCCGTCATCATAAGCTCCTCCAAACTTCTTGGCCATTTCAGCTGCCACGAAGCTACCTAAATAGAACACTTTACATCCTTTGTGTAACAAAGCTTCAACCAACTTCCGACCCGGTACCACCTGTCTTACTCCTGCCAATTTCAGCCCCACTCCGTCTGCAATTGCCAAATCTGCTCCATTAAGTATCTTTTTAAACTCGGGGTCGTCTTGGGCCAGCATTACAAATTCCGGATTAACGGTCACAATTAGCCTCATTTTGTCATTTTTGACCAAAAAATCGTCAAATTTTGTTAGCACTTCGACAAGCTTAGTGCTACTCACCCCCACCCCCAGGACTTTTACCATATCATCGGCCCTTTCTCCCCCCCGGTTTGCCTCTTTAGCCTCATTTTTGCGGTCCATCATCCCCAATTTTACCACTTTCCCTCTTTTCATCCACCCGACTCTTTTTGCGTCAAAAAAACTACAAGCTTAGAATTTAGTGTTTAGGATTTAGAAATTAAGGTATTATAGGTCCTCTCGGCTGCATCATCCCAACTAAATTTCATCTTTAACCCTACCTTAATCATTTCTTCCCTCAACTTTTTATTCCCCAGCACCAGACCGATCTTCTTAACCATATCATTTACGTCAAGCGGATTAAATAAAATTTTACTTGACATGGGATACTGGATACCGATAATTTCTTTTAGTGCTCCCCCGCTAGAAGATACAACTGGTACACCAGCTGCCATCGCTTCCAAAACTGGTAATCCAAATCCTTCAGTAATACTTGGTTGCACATAGACTATAGCATTTTGTAACAAGCTATATCTATCAGTCTCATTAATATATCCAACTATCATTATTCCGTATCGTTTAGCCAATTCCACCACTTCTTCATAATTCCACCCCAATTTTCCAGCAATTACCAGCTTCAGTGCCAAGTGCTTGGTGCTAAGTGCTAAGTAGGCCTGAATTAATCTAACTAAATTCTTGCGCGGCTGCACTGTCCCTACGAACAATAGATATTGTTTAGGTTTTAATCCCCACTTAGTTAATACCTCACCCTTTCGTCCCTCTCCTATTATAGGAGAGGGATTAGAGGGAGAGGTATTGGTGACTCCTTCGTAAATAACCTGTATTTTATTCGGATCTGCTCCTAACCTCTCAACCAACTGGTTTTTAGTAAACTGACTCACAGCAATGATTCGACTAGCACTCATCACAGCATACTGGGTACTAAGTGGTAAATACCATCTCTGCAGTAAATTTTCGTAAGCTGGCAACCATTCGTATTCAATTCCATGAATGGTTACCACAGTCTTGATCCCCGGCTTGCGTAAAACCGGAAGAGTATGGGCTGGTACCCACAGCACATCTAACTTGTCTACCCAAGTTCTGGCCGCTAATCCCACCTGGGTCCACAAAAACGGCAATGGTATTCTCTCAATTGTCATCCCGACCAAGCTAAGCGCGCGGAGGGATCCCTCAACTTCGCTCGGGATGACATCACGAACATATAGAACCCACGTGTGTTTTTTGGCCCCAGGCAGAGTCAATAAACGAGTGATGACTTCAAACGAGTAGCGTTCTGTCCCTGTGGGGTTGTCTACAAACGCCCGGCTGGCATCAATGCCAATACGCATACACTCTACATAATACCTCACCCCCGTCCCCTCTCCTAAATTAGGAGAGGGGTGGCCGCGGCCGAGGTGAGGTACCTACTACCTCCTTATGATCGATCTTTTGTACAAATCTATGTTTTCCAGTGCTACTCCCGTTCCCCGAACCACACACAACAAGGCATCTTCCGCCACATGACACGGTACTCCGGTAAGTTCCGTCATCAATCTATCGAAATTGCGCAGCACACTGGTTCCTCCGCTCATCACAATCCCCTTGTCAATAATGTCAGATGCCAGTTCCGGCGGTGTCTCTTCTAATACTCCCTTAGCTGCCCCTACAATCAGCATCAAAGTCGGCCTTATAGCCTCGGTTATTTCGGTACTGGTTATGGTAATTGCTCTGGGAAGTCCGGTTACGTTATCCCGGCCTTTAACCTCCATCTCTTCGATCTTGTCCAAGACCGTAGCTGATCCAATCTTGATCTTCACATATTCGGCTGTCGTCTCACCAATAAGCAGGTTATATTTCCTCTTCAAATATGTGGCTATCGCTTCGTCAATCTTATTACCGGCTACTCTCACACTCTTGTGCACTACTACTCCCCCCAATGAAATCACCGCCGCTTCAGCTGACCCACCTCCGATATCAATAATCATGCTTCCGGAAGCAGCCGCAATGGGTACTTTGGCTCCAATTGCCGCAGCCAGTGGTTCGTCGATCAAATAGGCTGCCTTGGCTCCTGCAGATAGTGTGGCGTCCAATACTGCTCTGCGCTCTACCTGGGTCACTCCTGCCGGCACACAAATCATTACTTCTGGTTTAAACAAAAACACTCGTCCACACACTTTTTGGATAAAATACCTAAGCATGGCCTCCGTCACCCGGTAATCAGCAATCACTCCGTCTCTCATGGGCCGGGAAGCAATGATATTTCCTGGCGTTCTTCCCAACATTTCCTTGGCCTCATTTCCCACCGCCACTACCCGTCCATCTTCTACAGCCACTGCCACCACAGTAGGTTCATTCATGAGAATTCCCTTTCCTGCCACCCACACCACGGTGTTGGCAGTTCCCAGGTCAATGGCAATCCTTTTACTAAGCATATATAATTGATCCCATGCGCTCCCGCATTCTACTATTCCTAACTGGCTTTATTCTAGTCCCAGTTTGTACATATTTTGTCATATTGTTTGCCCGCGGCTACCGCCCCGATTTTACCCGCAGATCACTTCAACCCACCGGATTATTAGTTCTCAAATCTCTGCCTGACGGAGCCCAAATTTACCTTAACAGTAAACTCACTTCGGCCACGGATACCACCATCAATCTTACACCCGGCACATATAAAGTGGAGATCAAAAAACAAGGTTTCTCTGTCTGGACTAAAACATTGCAAGTTGACGCCGAAGTAGTCACCCGAGCCGTAGCCACTCTTTTCCCTTCTGTCCCTTCATTTAAAGCCATTACCACTACTGGGGCCGCCAACCCCATTTTTTCTCCTGATGGCACCAAGGTTGTTTTTACTAATAAGACCAAATCCTACTTATTGGATCTAAGTGAATCACCTCTGGGACTTATCAACCGCGACGTCAAGGAAATTACTTCAACCGCTTCGGCCTGGAAAACCCCCACCAAAATTGATCCCTTACCCACCCTTCCCCAAACTATGCAAGACATTCTGGCTACCGCCGCAGCCGCTTTAATCTGGTCTCCCAAAGAAAATAAGGTCATGTACACGGCTACCGCCTCGGCTGTCATTCCAGATAACCTTATCCGACCCCTACCTGGATCTTCTACCCAAACCCAATCCCGTACGCTTTCCTTAGGAACAAACTATGTATACGACTTGGAAGAAGACCGTAATTTCGCTGTTCCGGCTGATGTCACCTGGTTTCCTGATTCATACCACCTACTCAAGGCAGAAAATGGCAAGGTCACTGTTTTAGAATACGACGGCACCAATTCCACTGTGGTATATTCAGGCCCCATGGAAGGCTCATTTGCCTTCCCCTACCCATCCGGAAAACAGCTTCTCATCCTAGCCAATCTCTCCTCCAATTCCAAAACTTCCGTTCCCAACCTCTACGCTGTCTCCTTGAGATAGTGTCGGGGTGCAGGGAATTGAACCCGCGTTACACATTTAACTCTACCAATTATAATCCCAATCCATATCCCCAGATAGTAACCGAGGGTATGATAAAATAAGTTCATGTACGGAACACACGATAAAGGAGTACTAGGAGAGCTAGCCTTCTCATATCACCTGATTGAAAAAGGTTATACTGTTCTCTCTCCTATTAACCCCAACTCTAGCTACGATTTAGCCATAGAAAAAAATGGTAAACTTACTCGAATCCAAGTAAAATATCGTACTCCTGTCAACGGAATTATCCGAATCGAGTTGGATAGACCCATGCGTAAAACCAAAAAATACTTCGAACGTGACGTAGATGCCATGGGGCTATATAATCCAAATAGCAAAAAGTTCTACCTAGTTCCTTTAAGCTTAATCAAAAATAAGAACGAGTTCTGGCTCAGGGTTGAAAAACCCAAAAGTTCGCGGTCGAGAACAATGCATTTCGCTGAAGAATTCGAAATTTAATCCGGGGATTAGCGCAGCTGGTAGCGCGCGTCGTTCGGGACGACGAGGCCGGCGGTTCGAATCCGCCATCCCCGACACAACATTGTGTCCCCAGTAGGAATTGAACCTACATCGGAGGTTTAGGAAACCTCTGCTCTATCCGTTGAGCTATGAGGACTAATTTTAGCTATAATTCTCTCTCTAACAGCTACCAGATATTTTAACAGGTCACCACCCTTTAATACCCGAATACGGCACATCCCATGAATTAATTTGCCTCTCTTATTCCCTTTTACAATCTCTGTATTACCAAACATTTTTAAATCAATATTTAACATCTTTGACCAAAAATCCTTTACTTTCAGTTCATCCATCCCAGAATAAATCCTAATACTCGATCTAATTTGATCTTTTTTTACTCTAAGGATTTCCTTTATCAATCTCACAAATAAGGCTACCATTTCAGGATCACTATTCATAAAACTAAAATCTGCTTTACTGCCTTCAGCCCAATATAGCGAGGTTAAAACGAGCAACTTTGTACTGTTATCTAAATCGTCCACACCAGTTTTCGCCCTAATCCTAGCTTTATTCCAAGCTTCTTCCATTCTCCTAACGCTTCCACCCCTCTTACCCCGCCAATATGGTGCCAGTCGAGAATCAACTTCAACACCAATTATATATTTCAACACCGAACCACGTCCCACACCCAACTGATTGGAAATTTCCGGAACGCTGTTTCCCATCCTCCTAAACTCCCTAATCTTTTCTACTATCGCATCACTCAAAAACCTTCCCATGAAATTATTATATACCAAACAACACCGAACTAGGAAATGACAGATGTTCAGCTTTATCTACCCGACTAAACCAAATCCCCGCCCACCAACACAAAACTCTTAAACACTCCCCAAAAGTGGAGTCCCGTTGAAGAAACTCGCGGGGCGACATCCTGAGCGAGAGCCGAAGGATCAAATTTGTCACTTTTTACTACAGGCTGCTGTTTTGATTTTTGGGAGTTCCTCCTAGAAGTTTTGGAGATTTTTACAGAAGCCATATACTCATAGAACCATATATTCGATTAGCGTGTCAAGACCCAAAAGACAAATTGTGCTCAATTACTCCCCTAAAACTACAGGTCCTCTCACATCAAATTTAAAACCTCTGCCAACTGTTTTATTAATGATACCGTCACCGCCGGAGCCATTAAACTATATGATTCCATTCCACTATCATCCTTAACCGTCCACGGTTTCTCTGTTACTTCAACTTTCTTCTTATCCCAATTTAATACATATTCTGGAGTCAACTCATAACCATCAAAATACTTCTTTGCCTCAGTTACAGGTACATGATTTCGTAGCAACACTTTTGGGATACCATGTAATTCAAATACTTTTCTTAATATCTCTTCATCCTTAACAAGTCTTTGTTTAATTGGCTCAATTCCTAGATTGTCCCCCTCTTTGGGCACCATTCTTACCCCCCTACAATCTGGATTATCACAAAATAGATAAAACTGCATCATCTTCTCATCATAACCAATATCTTTCGTCACCAGTAGCTTCAGATTCCGAGAACTATTGCATTTGGGGCACACCACCCTATATTTAATTCGCTCATCAATCACGCTCATGGGAATATCAATCATTACAAACAAATCCGGATCATCACGGTAATTAGCCAAGTCTCTAAAAAACAGAGAATAAGAAATTTGATCTAGATCCCGAGGCAATCCGTCCACAAAAACCGCTTTCTTACCAATTTTCTTCAACCTAGCCTTGAGTAACGCCAAAGTAAACTCCGTAGGCAGCAATGCGCTAGTACTTCTACCATGTAGCCTCTCTACCGCCTCTTCAAAAGAAATATAGCCTCGATAATACTGTTTCAGATCTTCATATTCTCGAGTTTTTACATACTTATCCCAATCTCTATGTACTTCCCGCACTAAGTCCCCTACACTTACAAAAGCCATCTTCTCTAGACCAAAAACCTCACGAAGTAGACTAGAATATGTTCCTTTACCAGAATTTTTCTTGCCCAAAAAGAAAGCCATGAAAGTATTTTTCTTCAGATATTTCTTTAAAGCTTGTATTTCCTCACCTACTTTAGCTTCAAAATACTTTTTCCTTTCCTTTGGATCTGCCAAATCAAACCTCTTAGTCACTCCCTTAGTTTTCGCTCCAATAATCGGAAATTCTAATCCCTTCATGCCTGGATTTTACTCGATCTTCAGCAATTTGAGAAGGCCTTCTTCTCTTTTCTTCTCAATTGGCCCCACTATGGCTAAATTTAACTTGTCTGTTCTAAACAAATCCCGGGCGATAGATTGGATATCGTTTGCTGTTACTCCCATCAATCTATCTATTACCATATCGTAAGACATCATTTCTTCTGGTCTATCTAAAGCTTGTTTGGCATACCAGTTCATTTGTTTAACCGGATCTTCCATGGAATAAATGAGCGGCCCCCGCATTTTTTCTTTGGCTTGAGCCAACTCGTCCTTAGTCAACTTAATCTCTTTAGTCTTTCTTAATTCACTTAGTATCCCCTTCAAAGCTTCTTCTAGTTTATCAATACTTACTCCGGCATATACATCCCATTCTCCAGTGTCCCGCAGGCGTGATTCCGAGGCTGATACGGCATAACACAGTCCCCTTTTCTCCCGCAATTCCACAAACAATCGTGAGGACAGCCCTTGTCCTAAATGTGCAGTTAGAAGTGTCAAGGCAAATCTTCTCGGATCAGCCACATTTACTCCCTCTACCCCCAAGCTTAAGTGTGCCTGATTAGCTAATTTCTTCTTTAACACCTTAATTCTTGATCCTTTTACTCCTGTTACTTTAGTAAAATCTCCAGCTTTGGCTTGTGGCACATCCCCAAACCATTTTTCAATTTGTGGGCTGAGTGCTGAGCGTTGAGCGCTATTCCCAGCAATGGCAACAACGATATTATCACTCTTGTACTGCGACTGATGATACCTCAAGAAATCATCCCTAGATAGGCCTTTTATAACTTTTTCTTCGCCCAAAATGGTCATCCCCAGAGGGTTTGGAGCAAACATTAACTCCATCAATACTTCTCCCGACAGTTCATCCGGCCGGTCTTCGTGGCGCCTGATTTCCTCCAAAATCACTCCTCTTTCAATCTCCAGGTCTTTTGCCGGGATTGTGGGATATAAAGCCAGCTCTTTTACCACCTCTAATCCCTCTCTCCACTTATCAGCCGGCAACTTACACCAGTAAGCCGTAGCATCTACATCTGTCCAGGCATTTTGAATCGCCCCCAAACCCTCCAAATAACTGGTTTCTTTGTGAGTAGGAAATTTCTTAGTTCCCTTAAACACCATGTGCTCCAAAAAATGACTTATTCCGTTTATTTTGGGAGTTTCATATCTACTCCCCGTCCCCACATATACTCCCACTCCCACACTTTGCACTC
>Ga0209210_1003619_pt1 | contig 10370 bp, 9 predicted proteins | sample RifGroA1_FD_183991 | JGI IMG/M metagenome (GOLD analysis project Ga0209210, IMG submission 183991) | Contaminated groundwater microbial communities from Rifle, Colorado, USA - Rifle Groundwater A1 (SPAdes) (version 2) | ecosystem: Environmental > Aquatic > Deep subsurface > Groundwater >...
CGGGCTCGGATCTTGCCGGCAAAAAAGTTTCAAACTAAGTTTATAATTTAACATGATATGGCTGAAAAAGCTGATTATTACCAAACTCTTGGCGTTTCCAAAGGTGCCGCAGACGCCCAGATAAAATCCGCCTACCGCAATTTGGCCCGCAAACATCATCCTGATGTTGATAAATCAGACGGCGCCGAAAAGAAATTCAAGGAAATAAACGAGGCTTACCAGGTTCTTTCCGACCCCCAGAAAAAGGCGGCATACGATCAGTATGGCCATTCGGCTTTTGAGCCGGGCGGCGGATTCGGCGGAGGTTTTGGGCAAGGCCAAGGACAGGGAGGGTTTCGCACATATACATGGACCGGAGATATGGGGGATTTGGGGTTTGATATGGGCGGAGGAGGTGGTTTTGCAGACCCTTTTGATATTTTCGAAATGGTTTTTGGCCAAAGGTCGCCTTTCGGTAGACAGGCACGCTTGTCCAGATACGTAATCACCATTACTTTTGACGAGGCTGTCCACGGAACCCAAAAAGAGATAGAGATTGAAGGCAAGCGCCAGAAAATAAAAATCCCGGCCGGTGTTGATGACGGTTCGGAAATCCGGTTTTCAAATTACATAATTGTTTGCCAGGTTTCGCGCCACCCAAGATTTGTAAGAAGGGGCTATGATATTGTCACCGAACACGAAATTTCCTACTCCAAGGCGGCTTTGGGCTCTGTTGAAGATATTGAAACAATAGACGGCCCTGTTAAAATCCGTATTCCCTCAGGCACCCAACCCGGAACGCAAATTCGCCTGCGCGGTAAAGGAGTTTCCAGAGTCTCCAGCCATGGCCAAGGCGACCACTACGTAATTATTAGAATAAAAGTTCCGAGTAAACTGAATCGAGATCAGAAGGAATTACTTGAGGAATTAGAAAGTTTATCCTGAGCGGAGTCGAAGGACGTCAAAGTTCCCTCTAAATTAAGCCGTGATCAAAAGCATTTGTTTAAAGAGTTAGAAAATTCCTAAAGTTTGAGTTCTATTCTGGGGACATTTTCTTCGTCAGTGTAAACGAGTAATTTTTTTCTGTTACAATCTATTGAGGTTAGTTCTGAAAATGGATTTAATTAACATTTTGCGGCAGTTTAGGATTGGGCCATTTGCAGTTTTTGATTTTTTAATTGCATATTTGGGTATTTTCCTACTTTCGTCTACTCTAACGAAGTATTTTGCCAAAATCCACCTATATTTTTCCAGGACTGATTGGTTATTCTTAACTTTGCCAATAGGTTTACTATTCCATCTTACTTTAAGACTGCGCACCCCTTTAACTAAAATGGTTATGGATCCTCACGGTTTTTACGCAATAAAAGCATTGATCTTGTTCATGCTTTTTATGGGGTTTAGAAAGTGCAGAAACCCTCAAAATATTAAGAAATTTTGATCGTACAAGTCAGATTTAGGACTAGTATTAAGTTCGAAAATCGCCCCGTCACTTGCCTTTTGGTTCTCAACTTTAACCTTTCCCATATTTAGAAAACTCTGGAAGAAATATCTAAAAAAATAACCCTCAAACCGCCTCGTTGGGTCGAATATCGATTTATGGTATAATTTCGCTACTTTATTGGGGTAAATCTGACGGTTTATTCTTGCCGTAAACTTCTTTTTGCATCTCAATAAATATTAGAAAGGGAAAATATGATTACTACGACTACAGTTTGCATAAGATGCGGAAGAGACAGAATTTTATTTAAAAAATGGACCGAGAAATCGGAAACCAACGGTAAAATTACGACAAATGAACTTTATATTTGCCCCGATTCTGATTGCCAAAAAATAGTCGACCAAAAATTTGCGGAAATGCGGGATAAAAGAATGGAATCGGAAATGAGAAAAAGCAATCTAAAACTCGCAAAATCCTAAAAGTTTTTTATTTTGCCAAAATCCAGCTTCTGATACTTACCCTTTTGTTGACTTAAGCAGGCTGTTTTGCTAGAATCTCTTGTACATTTAAGGATGTGAGGTAAGGTGGGCAAGTCCCACTTTTTTAATATCAAAATGGCAATTCAGGCAAGAACAGAATTCGCATCGGCATTAAATCAGGTTTGCTCAGAAAGAGGAATCGAGCCGGAGGTCGTTATCGACTCTATCAAGCAAGCGATTTTGGCAGCATACAGAAAGGATTTCGGAGAACCCGAAGGTATTACAGTCGATTTAAATCCGGAGACCGGCGAGGTCGTCCTGACAAGAGACAAAAAAAATGTTACGCCTTCGGGCTTTGGCAGAATTGCCGCTCAAACTGCCAAACAGGTTATTTTGCAAAAAATTCGCGAAGCGGAAAAAAACGCAGTTCTTTCCGAGTATTCTTCAAAAATCGGGACTATAATTTCAGGTTTAGTTCAGCGGATCTCGGGTCCTATTGTTACCGTAAGTTTGGGTAAGGCCGAGGCGATCATGCCACCTGGCGAGCAATCACAGAATGAAAAATATATGGTAAACCAGAGGCTTAAATTTTATGTAGTCGGCATTAAAGAAGGCAACCGCGGTGAAGAAATTATTGTTTCAAGAGCAGCAAACGGGTTATTGGAGGGTTTATTCAGGCAAGAGGTTCCCGAGATTGCCTCAGGAGCTGTAGAAGTTAAGGTAATAGCCAGAGAAGCAGGTTCCCGTTCGAAAATAGCCGTATTTTCAAATCAAATGGGTGTCGATCCAGTCGGATCCTGTGTCGGGCAAAAAGGAGTGCGTGTTCAGGCAGTAATCAACGAATTAGGAGACGAAAAAATTGACGTCATTTCCTATCAGGAAGATCCGGTTGAGTTTATTAAAGCTGCCCTTTCGCCTGCTAAGGATTTGAGCGTTAAAATTGTTGAAAAGGAAAAAACGGCAGATGTAACTGTTGCCGACGATCAGCTTTCTCTGGCAATCGGCCGGGAAGGCCAAAACGTAAGATTAGCCGCCAAACTCACTGGCTATAAAATAGATATCAAAGGCAAAAGCGGTACGCCAAAAGAAGTTGAGGAAAAAGAAAGAAAAGCCCAAGAAGAGGCAAAAATTGCATTAGGAGTTGAAAAAGGTACTGTAGAAAAAAAAGCCAAAAAAGAAGATACGAAGCAGAACGTTCAGTCAGCAGATGATCAATCTCAAGCGGTTAGTCAGAACCAACAGAGTCAAATTAATAAAACTCAAAAAAAAGTTGAGCTTCCAGCGCAAGAAGAGCCAAAGAAGTTGGCAGCACCAGAAAAATCCAAATCAGAGAATTCAGAAGCTAGCAGGAAATCAAGATGAAAAACAATCATCTGATGACGGCAAGATTACTGTAATGAAAGCCTTGGCGTCTTTTAAAACTAATAACCATGAATCAGAAACCAGAAACCAACTTTCGACCGCCCGTTGTGACCATTATGGGTCACGTGAACCACGGAAAAACCACTCTTCTTGACGCCATCCGCAAAACTAATGTCGTTGCAAAAGAACACGGCGGGATCACCCAGCATATTGGCGCTTATCAAATAACATACGAAGGAAAACCGATTACATTTGTCGACACCCCCGGTCATGCCGCTTTTGAAAAAATGCGCTCACGCGGCGCAGAGATTTGCGACATTGTTATTTTGGTGGTTGCCGCAACAGAGGGAGTAAAACCCCAGACGATAGAAGCGATTAAGCACATCAAGAAAGCTAAAAAACCAACTATTGTCGTGATAACCAAAACGGATCTGCCAAACATTAATATAGATAAAGTTAAGAAGGAACTTCAGGCAAATGATATTGTTATTGAAGGTTTTGGAGGGAACGTACCCTTGCAAGAAGTATCTGCTCTCCAGAACAAAGGAATCAGTGATCTGTTGGATATGATTCACCTTGTCTGGCAGATGTCTCCGGAGCCGGATTTGTTTGATTCGCCGCTTAAGGCAATAGTCGTAGAGTCGTTTTTGGATAAAAAAAAAGGACCGATTGTTGCAGTCATAGTTAAAAACGGTGTCCTGAAAGTTGGACACCAAATTCAGGTAGACGCAGAAACAGTAAAAGTCAGGGCGCTTATTGATGACCTTGGCAAAAATATTTCCGAAGCATCGCCTTCCAAACCGGTAGAAATTTTAGGATTTAAAAAGACTTTGGAGGTTGGAAGCGTTGTTCGAGAGCTAATCAAAACGCCAGAATTAGAAAAGCATAAAGAAACAACGCTTGCAGATTTAATTGCCAAATCGCAGGAGGCAAAAGCCAATTTTAAAGTAATCATAAGAGCAGATGTTTTGGGTTCATTGGAAGCAATTGAAGCTAACATCCCTAAAAAAATTATGATTCTTGCATCAGGTACCGGGCAAGTACACCCGAGTGATATAAATTTGGCCAAAATTTCCCAATCCCCGATATTGGCATTTAATATAAAAATCCCCACAGATATTAAGTCGCTTGCCGATAGAGAAGGTGTGATCGTCCGCCCGTACAATGTGATTTATGAGCTTATTTCCGACTTGGAGAATATTGCCGAAAGCTTTAAACAAGCAAAACATGAAGCCAAGATTCAGGGGGTTGCCAAAATTGTGGCCTCCTTCGAGATCGATGGCAAAAAAATCGCAGGCGCAAAAATTACCAAAGGAAAGATTAGAGTAGGAGACGCATTAATTATGAGGAATCTACAAGGAGAAACTAAGGAATCAAAAATTGTTTCACTTAAAAAATTTAAGAAGGATGTAGAAAGCGCTTCGGCCGGGCAAGAGTGCGGTATTGGGTTATCCCCTCAAGTTGACTTCCAAGAAGGATATATAATAGAATCTTTGGGTTAAAAATATGTACAATTATGGATCATAACGATCAAGAAACAATACTTTCGAAATTAACAAAGTCAGAGCAGCCGCTGGTAGTTGTATCACCAAGAGGAACGTTTGATGATTTGGCCGCGGGTCTTGCGCTTTATTTATCTGTTAAAAATCTTGGTAAGAAATCCTCAATTTATGCTAATGTTCCGACAGTCGATGAGGCAAGTAGATTATACGGCGTAGGCGAAATCGGTAACGTCAAAAATCAAAAAAACTTTGTCATAACAGTCCAAAACGCAGTTAAAAACGTCGACAAGGTAAGTTATTTTTTGGATTCCGACAATCGATTGAATATTACGGTTCATGCTTTACCCGGCGGCCCGGGTGTTTCAGAAGAAGATGTCTCCTTTGATAATTTGCTAGTTTTATCTGATATTGTATTTGCTATCGGTTTTGAATCAAAAATGGAATTGGAACAAATAATTACTCCTGAACAATTAAATAACCCAAATGTTTTAACAATTAGCATTAACAGACCGACTATGAGTCAAAAAATTGCTCAAATAGACGTGATTGACAACGAATCCATGAGTATGTGTGAAACAGTTACGGACATGATCCAAAATCTTGCCTTACCAGTTAATGAGGATATTGCCTACAATCTGTTTGCCGGAATTTCTTTTGCCTCTGGTAATTTCTTACCTGCAAAATCAACCCAAAGGAGCTTTCAATTGGCCGGCTGGTTAGTCAAGTTTGGTGCGGGTAAGTCAAGCATGGCAACGTCTTTTCCAAATGCCCCACGCTTTTATAAAACTCAAACCTTTGCGCCTCAGGGGACCAGTAGCCGATCCATGACAGCGAAAAGTGCAATGATTGGCAAAGTTGCTAATAATTTGACCCCAGACCATGTTTCTCCACAACACAACTTTCCTTCTCAAGTGCAGGATGCGGCTTCAAATTTGCCCCAACAAACCTTGCAATCCAACAAAGACTGGCTACGGCCGCCAAAAATTTACAAAGGGTCAAAATCCTTTGACAGGGAAAGTTAGTTTATATATACTTCTAAAATCTATGCCGAGCGCTTCCAAGAAGCAAGTAATTGATAAATTTAAGACACATGCCCAGGATACAGGTTCTCCCGAAGTCCAGGTGGCATTAATTACCCAGCGAATTGGAACAGTAAGAGACCATCTTAAATCACACGATCATGATAATCATTCCAGAAGGGGACTGCTTTCGATGATTAACAAGAGAAGAAGACTTCTGCACTATTTGATGAGAAAAGCCCCGGAAAGGTATAAAGATATTATTGGTAAGCTTGAACTTCCCAAATAATATCTTTGTGGTTCTCGCTTCGCTGCGATCCTAAAGGACATTATTGGAAAATTGGAATTACCAAAATAGGGAAAAGTCCTTGCGAGGACTTAGTCCTCTAAAAGACATTATCGGCAAACTCGAGTTGCCCAAATAATCAAGGCCGTTGTTGCTATTTAAGTTAAAATAACTTACAATGTTCCAATAATTATTAGGGAAAGACAAGCGGATTGGGTGGTTGGAAGTTGATAAGTAAGAATAAAAGATAATTTGCTCTTAGTTTTCGATTTCTAACTCTCAAACCTCTTTAACAAACCAAAAAAATTTAATGAGTAAAGTTGTTCGTAAAGAACTAGATTTAGACGGAAAGAAATTTGTTTTTGAAACCGGAGAATTAGCAAGTAAAGCCAATGCTTCTGTTTTGGCAAGCTTGGGAGAAACCGTAGTTTTAGCAACCGTAGTTTCGAAAGAGGCTTCGCCGGATGTCGACTTTTTCCCTTTGGCGGTGGATTACGAGGAACGGCTTTACGCCGGTGGAAAAATTTCCACGTCCCGATTCATTAAACGCGAAGGACGCCCTTCCGAAGAAGCGGTGTTGACGGCCCGTTTAATTGATCGGTCCATAAGGCCGCTGTTTCCTAAAGATTATCAGGCCGAAGTCCAGGTGGTTATTACGGTACTTTCTGTTGACCAGGAAAACGACCCTGATGTGATTTCGCTGAATGCAGCTTCCTGCGCGCTTTCGATCTCCGACATTCCATGGAATGGTCCGATTGCCGGAATCAGGGTAGGCAGGCAAAACGGCGGATTTATCTCAAACCCAACAGAGGAGGAGAATGCTTTCTCCTCACTTGATCTGGTTTTGGCAACAACAAAAGACGAGGTTGTGATGGTTGAAGCCTCGGCCAAAGAAGTCGATGAAAAATCAATAACTTCAGCAATGCAGTTTGGTGTTGAAGGCGGACGACAGATTCTTTCTGCTATCGAGGCTCTTCAAAAAGAAGTAGGTCGTAAAAAGCAGGATTATCAGGCAAAGGGAATGGAAATTAAAAAAAGAGAAGAGGTTAAAAAATTCATAGAAGAAAATATCATCAAAGATCTGGAAAATCCCGCCGTATCTCAAGACGAAGCATGGTTTGGAGATGTTTTAGAAAAACTCGAGGGTGAATTTCTCGACGAAGACAACGGCATATCTTCAAAACAATTGGCCAACGTTTTGGATGATGAAGTTGCCGGCTTTCTTCGGGAAAGAATTTTAAAGACCAAAAAAAGGATAGACGGCAGATCCCCCGATGATATCAGGCCAATTACTACTAGAGTTGGGCTTTTGCCCAGAACTCACGGTTCCGGTCTTTTCCAAAGAGGTGAGACGCAGGTTCTTTCTATTGCAACTTTAGCCTCTCCTGCCTTAGAACAATTGATTGAAGGTATGGTAATCTCTGGAACAAAACGTTACATGCACCATTATAATTTTCCGCCATTTTCTGCAGGCGAAGTAAAAAGACTTGGGGCACCCGGCAGAAGAGAGATTGGCCATGGTGCTTTGGCAGAAAAGGCATTGGTGCCCGCTTTACCGTCGCAGGATGTTTTTCCGTATACCGTGCGGGTAGTTTCAGAAGTTTTATCCTCGGCAGGATCCACGTCTATGGCCGCGGCTTGCGGTTCGACGCTTGCTTTGATGGATGCCGGTGTTCCAATTAAAGAGCCGGTTGCCGGTATATCGGTAGGTTTGGTGACAGATAAAAAGAATAAAGACAACTATGTCACTTTAGTCGATATTGCTTACCAAGAGGATGCACAGGGAGATATGGATTGTAAAGTTGCCGGTACCAAAAACGGGGTAACCGCTATTCAAATGGATATTAAGCTTGAAAGCGTAAGCCTTAAAATTTTAGAAGAGGCACTGGAAAAAGCAAAGAAAGCCCGACTTTCTATCCTGGAAACGATTTTAAAAACCATTCCCGCTTCAAGAGAAAAAATTTCAAAGCATGCTCCGACAGTTGTTGTTGTGAAGATTGATCCGGCAAAGATAGGAGATGTAATTGGTTCGGGCGGCAGGACAATCAATAAAATTATTTCCGAAACCGGCGCCGCCATAGATATTAACGATGAAGGCACGGTAACTATAACGAGCAAGGATAAGGAAGCCTGCGAGCGCGCCACAAAGTTCGTTGAGGGAATCGTGAAGGAAGCAAAAGTTGGCGAGGAATACGAAGGTACAGTTAAAAGGATACTGCCTTTTGGCGCGATGATAGAGCTTTTGCCTGGCAAGGAAGGTCTTGTTCATATTTCTAAGCTTGGAGTTCCGCGGGGACAAAACATATCGGATTATATTAATGTTGGTGACAAAATTAAGGTAAAAGTTTTCGAGATTGATGACCAGCGCAGGATTAATCTTACTACTGATCAGAAAGCGGATGCAGGGCATCAAGAGTATGAAAGACCGAGATTTGATAAACAAAGAGATAAAAAATTCCAGCGACGCAGATATTGAAAAATGAAATCAAAGCCTCAAGGTCTTGTTCTTAAAAAATTTATCAAGACTTTTAGGCAGAAGAAAGTAATTTTGGCAATTATCTTGGTTGTTTTAATAGTAGCAGTTGCCCTTTTTTTATTTTCCCAAAAAGACAGTAGCATAAAATTAGTTTTAACCTCAGAAGGGACTAGATTCAGGGCCAACTTTATTTTTCCGGATAAAACAAGGAGAGATTTTGAGCGGGTTTTAGGCTCGATCAACGTGCCCAGTGTGTTTTTGGACGGGGTCGAATTCGAGCTTGAATCGACTGCTTCTTCGGCTTTAGCATTTGCCTTGCCTGTCGAGGCCGATTTAAAAATTGGCAAGAAAGAAATTTCATTTTCCGGCTCTCACACTTATCCGCAAATTACCAAAATAGATTTTGAAAAGTTCAAAATTTCCTCAAGCACCAACCTTGCAATTTTTACCCAATCGGCCAAAGAATTCATTAAAAATTCGCAAAATTTGCCTTTGGAATTTTCCGGCTGGCTTGATGAGAATTTAAATTCAAAAAAGGGATATTATATTAGCGTTTTTGGCGAGGATTCATCCATACTTATTATATTTCAGCCGGAAAAAATGGATTTTGACAGGCTCAGTAATCTGGAATTTAAAGAAGTCGAGACCCCTCCCTACAAAAAAGAAAAATTCGCAAATGACACGGATGTCCATATTGTGAAGCTTGATGATGACAAAAATCTTTCTGTCGCAATTTTTGAAAAAGACGGCTGGGTTTATTTAATTATTTCCGAAGGATCTTTGCAGGAGATTATTGATTATTATTTAGCAGAGAATGGAGATTCTATTGAATTTTCCTACAGTAACGAGGGTCAGGCTTCATTTATAGGTTGGTTTCGAAATACAGGCAATTATACAGCTACAAGTGAATTTTACCGTTTGCTTTTGGGGCAAAATTTGGAAAGTGTCAAAGCACTTGAAAAAATTGAGGAAGCACGATTTTCTTTGCTGGGTAATACCTTTTCTGGTTTAATTAAGTTTAAATGAGTTTTACCCAAGTAAGATTCGAGGATATTAAGATTCTCGAGGATAAGCTTCTGAGCGCCCAGCTCCCGCAAGAGTTAAACCTAAGAGCTAAAGCGCAAATCGAAAGACTTGCCCGAGTTGCCCAGTCTGCAGGATTTTCACAGGAGTACCAGCAGACACTCAGATATCTTGACTGGGTCGTTGCCCTTCCTTGGAATAAATCATCTCAGGAAATTCTCTCAATAGAACATGCCAAAAAAACAATGGAGACAAATCACTACGGTTTAGTGCAGGTAAAGGAAAGGGTGATGGAATACATTGCGGTTGCCTCATTAAAAAAAGCCAAAGGGGAAAAGATAAAGGCGCCCGCCTTTTTTTTGGTTGGGTTGGTCGGGACCGGGAAAACAACCATGGCGTATTCGATTGCCCAGGCATTGGGTAGACAATTCGGCCGGATTCCTTTGGGAGGCATGGGAGATCCTCTGCAGCTTAGGGGGAAATCGAAGTTCTATCCGGATTCAGAACCTGGACAAATAATCAAGGTTTTAAGAAGGGTTGGGGTCAACAATCCTGTTATTTTACTTGACGAACTTGATAGGATAACTGAAGAGGCAAAAGCAGATATTATGGGTGTTTTGGTTGAACTTTTGGATCCGGAGCAAAACAGCAAGTTTTTGGATTATTTTATCGATTTCCCTTTTGATCTTTCCCAGGTTTTATTCATTGCAACGGCCAATAACACTTCCGGCATTGCCCAGGCTGTTATAGACAGATTAGAACTTATTGAGATGCCGTCATACGCAGATGAAGAAAAAATAATA
>Ga0209210_1003620_pt1 | contig 10369 bp, 9 predicted proteins | sample RifGroA1_FD_183991 | JGI IMG/M metagenome (GOLD analysis project Ga0209210, IMG submission 183991) | Contaminated groundwater microbial communities from Rifle, Colorado, USA - Rifle Groundwater A1 (SPAdes) (version 2) | ecosystem: Environmental > Aquatic > Deep subsurface > Groundwater >...
CATAAAAGATAAAATTATTTTTGTTCCCACCGATCAAAAATTAAACAAAGATCTAACGGGAGTGGCCAGTAGCGGTTTCGTTGGGAAAGAAAATAATCTTCACGGTTTTGTCAGTAAAAATAATGTAATTGTATTGAGTGATATTGCGAATAAAGAAAAAGGATATAATACAGAGAAAGAAATGACTTACACGCTTATACATGAAGTTGCGCATGTGCGCGCTGAAGAAATATTCGGAGCTTTTAGTGGGGATTCGGAATGGGGTGGTCTTCATATGGGGGAAAAACATATTGTTGACAAAAATGGGTTTATTATTAGAACCGAAGAATCACCAACTGGATTTGTCAGCGAATACGCGAAAACAAACGCCCACGAGGATCTTGCAGAGACAATAACTGTGGCAACGCTCGCGCTCAATGGGAAATCGAAAGCATACACTGGGGATTTGACAACCGATACGGTGCTTCAGGAAAAATACGAGTATTTGAAGAAAAATGGTCTCATTAAAGATATGCCGCCGCGTTGAACAAATATTTCTTACTATTTAATCAAATTAGTTGTTAAATAGATTTTTATGATATAATACAATTATGAAAACTTTTTTGCTTTTTTTCCTATTTTTTGCTATAATAGCCAACGTAGCAATGGCGGCGATTGAGATACCTAATCCTTTGGGAAGCGGAGGCAGAGATATTCCCACCCTAATCGGCACTATCGCCACCTGGCTTTTGGGAATTGGCACCGTTCTTGCGACTATTGTGGTTCTTTGGGCGGCCTTTCTTTTTATGACCTCCGGTGGCAGTCCGGCAAGAGTAACCTTGGCGCGACAAACTTTGTGGTATGCTATAATAGGTTTAGCTGTTTTAATGCTTGCCGACGGCGTGGCCCTTCTCATCCAAAATTTCTTAAAAGGCAACTTTTAATTTAAGGTCGATAAAAATTTATTATTAATCCATTAAATAATTTATGAAAAAAATAAATAAATACGCTGTCGGAGCGGCTTTGGGAATTTCTTTGCTGTTGCCGTTTTTAGCAATGGCGCAGCTTCCCGGACCGATTATTACTAGCCCAAGCGATATTTCCAAAATAGTGCGCGCTGTTTTTGACTGGCTAGCCGGCATTATACTTGTCATTTCCCTGATTATGATTTTTTACGCGGCAATTCTATATATGACGGCGGGTGCTTCCGAGACCACTTTGGCCAAATCAAAAACCGTTTTGATTTACGCCATTGTCGGTTTGGCAGTGGCTATCTTGGCTTACTCATTTAGGCCGTTTCTTGAGACATTCTTTAAAGGAGCGTTTTAAAAAGGCTAAAATCGTAAAATCCCCCCTGCAATGGGGGGGATTTTAGTTTACAGAATGGCAAAAAAATTGTATAGTATTTTAAACTTGGGCAGGTGGTGCAACTGGAAGACACGTACGGCTTAGAACCGTATGCCGAAAGGCTTGGGAGTTCAAATCTCCCCCTGCCCACACTTTATTCCTCATGATGCCTTATTTCTATTTTTTTGGTTTTGATTTTTTCTGACTTAGGGAGTTTTATAGTCAAGACGCCGTTTTTTAAAGTAGCCAGAGATTTGTCGGTTTGAACATCAACCGGCAAAATAATTGAGCGGGAAAACGGGCCCCAGTAACATTCCTGATAAAAATAATCGTCTTTTTCCAAATTATCATCGCTTTCGCGGCGGCCGCGAATAGTAACCATGTCGTTGGTAATGGCAATATCCAAATTTTCCGGTTTAACGCCGGCAATGGTTGATTTAATCACGATATCGGCCGCCGTTTGAAACACGTCAATGGAAAGTTGGCCTTCGGTTTCGCTTGGCGACCAGTTTTGTTCTTTTGGTTCCGGCATAATTTTATTTTCGTCTTGCCCTCGGCTTAAAGGGCCGGTTAATTTTTCTAAAAATGACATATTTTTGCGAGAAGAAAATAAAATTTTAAAATTTCATTTTCTTCTCTTTATATATTATATTTTATTCATAATAGTTTCGTCAACTCCCGCCTGTTGATATGTTTTATAGTGTTTCAACCGGTTAAAAAGGTAAATCACCAAAACGGCGGCGGCGCCCAAAATGACGCCCACTAAAATTAGTGGGAATGTTTCCTCGTTTTTTATAATAAGAAAGTTATAAATCCCGTGGAGAACGGTTGCTAAAAACAAACCTTTTAAAATTAAAATCGGATTTTTTTCCACAAAATAGAATTTGGCGAAATAATAACCCGCGATGCCGGAAGCTAATCCGTGAAGCGCCACTGCGCTTATAAACCGCATAGACATAAAATTGAAGGCGGCGCTTAAATAACCGGACGATCCTACCGGAATAAATGAAAAAATAGCAAAGACATTTTCAATGGCCGCGAAACCCAATGCAGCGGCAATAACATAAATCATGCCGTCAACCGGTTCGTCTAAAACCGGATTTTTATTTAAAGCCAGATGAACCACGCCGTATTTGGCCGTTTCTTCAACCAGAGGCGCGATAATGAATATCAGCGCGCCGCTTCCCCATTTATTTAAAGCCATTTCCAAAAAAATAACGAGCGGCGCCAAAGCGACACCCAAAACAAAAATTGTAGAGAGCCAATATTTTGGTTCCGGGTGCAAATCTTCTTTCAGGTAAAAAAACAGCCATATTAAACTCGGTAAAACAGCCAGAATGAGTACCGGTATTAAAGAGTAAATATTTTGTTGCAGCATTTTACTTGTCCCACACATAACTTTCAGTGAAAGTTATGTGTGGGATGAAGGCCAATCCTCTATTAATAATAATGTTTTTTTATTGAACGCATTCCATATTTCTTCGGTGATAAACGGCAAAAATGGATGAAGCAATTTTAACAGATCCAAATGAACTTTTAAAAGGACATTTTGAGTTGAAAATTTTAATTTATTATCGGTCATCTGTTTTTTAGCGGTTTCAATGTAAATATCGGCATACTCGTGCCAAAAAAAATCATAAAGTTTATGAAGCGCGTGCCCAAATTCATATTTGTCGATTAAATTGTCAATTTCTGCTGTTAATTTTTTAAGGCCGCTTAAAATTTTCTTATCCGCTTTTGTTAAGTTTTTATTTTTTAATTGTAATTTTGAATTTTGAATTTTGAATTTTGAATTCGCGTTTTGTAAAACAAACCGCGTCGCGTTCCATATTTTATTGCAGAACTTTTTTCCGGTTAACATCGCGTCTTCATTAAACCGAATGTCCTGATTACCGAGATTTTGATAAATTATGCCAAACCGTGTGGCGTCGGCGCCGTATTTTTCAATTAAGCCAATCGGATCAACACCCGTGCCGAGGGACTTAGACATTCTTTTACCGTCTTTGGTTAATATGGTTCCGTGGATAATAACTTTGGAAAAAGGGATTTTATTTGTAAGTTCGAGGCCTGAAAAAACCATTCTGGATACCCAAAGATTTATGATGTCACGGGCCGTAGAAAGCACTTGTGTTGGATAAAAATTTTTCAAATCACCGTTTTTTTTCGGCCAACCAAGCGTTGCGAAAGGCCAAAGGGCGGAAGAAAACCAAGTGTCTAAAACGTCTGTTTCTCCCTCTATGGGGATTTTATGCCCCCACCAGATTTGTCGCGACACATTCCAATCGCGGATATTATTCAGCCAATTAAAATAGATTTTTTCCCATTGTTTCGGATAAAATTTAATTTTCCCATTTTGTACGGCATTCTTTGCTTTTTTTGCTAAACCCTTCATCTTTAAAAACCACTGTAGAGACGGCAGCGGTTCAATGACACTGCCGCAACGATAACAAAGAGCGACATTATGGTTGTAATCTTCTATTTTTTCTATTAAATCCTCTTGGTGTAATTTTTTTACTACCAGCTCGCGGCATTCGGTGGTTTTTTTGCCGGAACAAAGCGTTCCCGCCTCTTCAGTCATTTTTCCGAGCGGCCCAATAATTTTATATATAGGAAGGTGATTTTTCTCTCCAATGCGAGCATCTAGAAGATCATGCGCTGGAGTGACTTTTACCGCTCCGGTGCCAAACGTCATGTCGATTTCATTATCTGCGATGATTGGAATTTTCCGATTTTGAATCGGCAATATAAGATTTTTGCCAATGATGTTTTTATAGCGCCTGTCTTTTGGATTGACTGCCACGGCAGAATCACCGAGCATTGTTTCTGGGCGAGTTGTAGCGACAACGATATATTTTCGGTTGTTACCTAAAAGCGGATAGCGTATGAAGTACAGTTTTGTTTTTTCTTCCCGATACTCTATTTCTAAATCAGAAATGCTCGTTTGGTCTTTTATGCACCAATTAATAACTCTTTCCGCTTTATATAACAGTCCTTTTTTATAGTAATGAAGAAACGCCTCGCTGACCGATTTTTGATATTCGGCATCCATGGTAAAGCGAGTCCGCGAGAAGTCCATGGAAGAACCGAGTTTTTTGAACTGGTCAAGAATTATATTGCCGTATTTGTCTTCCCATTCCCAAACTTTCTCAATAAATTTTTCACGCCCTAAATCATGGCGGGAAAGGCCCTGATTTTTTAATTCTTTTTCCACGACATTTTGCGTGGCGATACCCGCATGATCGGTACCGGGCAGCCAAAGGGTTTTGTATCCTTCCATCCTTTTTTTTCTTATCAATATGTCTTGAATGGTCGCGTTTAGGGCATGGCCCATATGAAGCGAACCCGTAATGTTTGGCGGGGGGACGACGATAGTAAAAGATCCACTTATTCTTTTTGGCAACTTATCAGGATTAAAGTAGCCCGATTTTTCCCAGAGCTTGTAAATTCTATCTTCTGTTTTTTTCGGATCGTAAGCCGAATTGAACTCTTTTGGAATCATATTTATAACTTAAGATTAGCATTTGCTTCCATTTTTTTCCATGAATCTGGTTTTGGTTTCTTAGCTGAGTAATTTCCGCCGGAGGCGGATCCGCCTATGGCGGAAAAATATCCAGCGGCGGCGATCATTGAGGCGTTGTCGGTGGTGTAGGAAAGTTCGGGAGCAAAAAAAGAAATTTTATATGGCGCGATTTTTTTAGACATTTCTTCGCGCAGTTTTTTATTAGCCGAAACGCCGCCAGCGATCATTACTGATTTCGGATTATAATTTTTTACCACTTTCAGCGTTTTGGATATTAGAACATCAATAATTGCCTGTTGGACTTCCGCTGCTATTGCCGACCGCATAACTTCTCTCGAGAGATTTTGTGCGGTCAAATCGTTGTGTAAATACAAAACAGCAGTTTTAAGGCCGGAAAAGCTGAAATTATAATCTTCAGAATTTATCATTGGCCTTGGTAAAGAAATTTTAAATTTTAAATTTTTAATTTTAAATTCGGCCGCTTCAACTGCAATGGCCGGTCCGCCGGGAAAACCAAGGCCTAAAATCCGCGCGGTTTTATCAAAACATTCACCGGCGGCATCGTCTAATGTCTCGCCGATAATTTTATATTTTCCGTAATCTTTCATCAGAATCAATTCTGTATGCCCGCCGGAAATAATTAAAATTAAAGCTGGGAAAAGAATCTTGCTCATCCTTTCTCGCTTTTCTCGCGCGCCCCAGCGTGTCGCGCTCAAGGACTCGCCCTCGCTCGTCCCGCTTCGCGGGACACCGTGCCCGCTTCGGGCTCGTAACCCGCTCTGAAAGGACGAGCGAGATTCTTTTAACCAATTGCTGTAAATATGCCCTTCGATGTGATTTATTCCGATAATAGGTTTTTGCCATTTATAAGCCAAAGCGCGGGCGAAATTAACACCGACTAAAAGTGATGGCAAAAGTCCCGGCCCTCTTGTTACCGCGATTAAATCAATATCATCGCTATTGATGTCGGACATCAATAATGCTGCTTTGACTGTTGGAGCAATTTTTTCTAGGTGAGCGCGACTAGCAAGATTAGGGACAATGCCTCCGAATTTTTTATGAATCGCCACTTGAGAATAAGAAACATTTGATAAAACTGAAAAATGCGGTCTTTTTAAACCGCCCTCCGCTTTTATTACAGCCGCCGCCGTATCATCGCAAGATGTTTCTATTCCGAGAATATACATACTTATTAATTTATCAGGTTAAATCTTGTTATTCAAATAAAAAACTGCATGGATAAACCATACAGCATATAATTTAAATTATTTCATTACCGATATAATGAGCAAGAGAGGAAATTTATAGAAAACAATATAATACCAAACAGTCAAAGCGGCTGAGAATAGCAATAGTCTCATTATCGCACAAAATCCAGTTTCTGTCCCATGAATGTATCTATTTGATGTAGCTACGATATTGACAACGGCAAATATAAATGCGAGCCATCCAACCCATAATACAATGAGTGCCAGAATCATATGCCATTCTCTTTGTTTAGTATTTTAAAATTGTAAAACGACTAAAGTATTTCTAAGAATAACAGATTAGATAATTTTAATCAAACTTGTAGCGCTAACGGGATTCGAACCCGTGTACCGAGCTTGAAAAGCTCGTGTCCTAGGCCTCTAGACGATAGCGCCAAATTTAATTTTCAAATACTCTTTTAAGTAACTCTTCTTTTTTACTACTATTGTGTTTTAATTCTATCTCCCTTTTTAACGCAGATGTTTTATTATCATATGCTTCATAGTATAACAAATTGTAAGGTTTTCTAGCCTTTGTTGATTTTACTTTACCTGAATTATGTTCTAGAAACCTCTTTCTTAAATCAACACAATAACCGATATATTTCCAATTATATTTTTGACTTTTTAAAATATAAACGTAAAACATATTTGAATCTTGCCACCCTTCGGGTGGTCACCCGCAGGGTGAAAAAGCTGATGTTCTGGACCGGGCTAGACGATGGCGCCATTTTGTATATTTTGCCAGATTTTTTGACTTTTGTCCAAATCTTTACGGTTTTTTTATCCGCATATGTTTCCTCGAGGAAGGATATGCGGATAATAGAAATAATATTGATTTTGACAAACAGTCAATTTCGGGGTTACATAAAGACAAAAGTTGTTTGAAAATTTAATCCGCCAGTTGGCGGAGGGGGCTGAAAATGGACTGGACATACGCGTGGATTGGACTAAAAAAATTTATTCCCGCGTCAAATTATATATCAGCTGTTGATGTTGCCAAACGGCTGCAAAGCGAAGGTTTTACGCCGATTATTAATTTATTAGGCGAGCATTGTACCAATCTAAAAAAAGTTGAGCAAACATATAGGAATTATATTTATCTTATTGATGCGCTTTATCAAGCGGGAGTTTGGGGTAAAATATCCGTAAAACCGACTCAACTTGGTCTGGCCATTTCAAAAGAAATTTACATTGATTTAATTTGGCGGCTTTCGAGGCGCGCTTATAATCAAAAAATACTGCTTGAGATAGACATGGAAAACGTTAAGTATCTTGAGGATACTTTAGAGGTGTTTCAAAAAATTCCCGGAGAATACAATATTAGGCAGGCGATTCAGGCCTATTTGAAGCGAAGCCGAAAAGATGTTGATGAATTTATAAGCCGGCACTCTAAAATTCGTTTAGTAAAAGGCGCTTATGCCGAGGGCGACCTGAATAAATTGGAAACGCAAGGGCAGATGAAAATTTTCGCGGAACAATTTTTATTTCATGGCAATGGACTGGCAATAGCCACCATAAGAGATGAAAGATTAATTGATGATATTTGTTATTTTTTAATTGAGCAAGGCATGCCGAAAAATCGTTTTATTATCCAAACGCTTTATGGTGTTAGCGACAATTTAAAAAATAAATGGCGCGACGAAGGTTTTCGAGTGGAAGTTTATGTGCCGATCGGGCCATGGCACAAAGCATTGCCATATATTTGGCGTAGGATTAAAGAGATTTTAAAAAAATATTAAAATATCATCAGTTTAGTATTGTTGACAGATGAATTAACATATACAATAATAGCGACATTATGATGATTTGAACTTTGATAATTTAATAAACCCAAGGAGAATACCATGGTCCAGCCCCGGGAACAGGAAAGTTTAACTTATCACCTAAAAGAGGTATTAGTCGGCAAGAGGCGTTTTGAAAATGCTGCCAGAAGCGTGTCGCGCATGATGCTTAGCGGAGGAGTACAAAAAAATACGCGCGCGGGACAAACCGCGTATGAATTCGGATTTTTCCGAGAAGGGAAAAAACACATTATCGGATGGTTCAATGAGATTACCGATCTCATCAACTTCATTAAAGATGCCGCCGAGGGGGGTTCTTCTCGCGAAATGGCTTTCGTTCTTGTAGGCGAACCGGGTAATGGAAAAACCTTCTTCGTGGAATATATCTGTTCCCTGTATCGGCAATTTATTGCCCGGCCGGAAAACAAAAGGTACACGTTTGAATTTGTTGGATTGGAGAACATCGGGAGTTATGGCAATATTAAGGTTATCCAGTCCCAAACTTTTGAAGATCCTGTAATTTTAACAATGAATCTTTTTGGACCGGGAGAGCTAAGTAAAGATTATCTGTCTAGATTGGAGTTTGGCGAAAAAGAAATAGACGGCTTTTACACTGATTACCGTCCGCTTGGCGCGTGCACCGAATTTATTTGGAATGATATCCGCGCCTATTGCGATGGCGATATAGAAAAGATGTTAGGATTCGTTAGAGTTGTTCCGGTGCCCATAGCCGAAAGCCTTGGCACGGTAACCGGGAAATATTCGGCGCGCGACAAAATTACCTCTTCAGCAACCGATCTTTTAGGAGAAGAAGATCTGTCGCGGCTTTTGAATTTGTCCGACACCTCCAACCCTTACAAATATAATGTCCGGAGAGGCGCTATCGCGCGCGTAGCCGGCGGCGGCATCCATTTTTCAGACGAGCTTTTTAAGAACAAGAAAGACCTTGTTCAGATTTACCTTCAGGTTATTCAGAATAGGACTATCGAACTTGATGGCTATCGCTGGCCCATTGATACTCTAATCATCGCGACCAGCAATAACTGGGAATATAATCGTTTTACCTCTGAAAAAGAAGAGGCGCCGATTAAAGATCGCTGCCGTATTTGCTATGTTTCTCATAACACTGATTACAAACTCCAGCGGGGGCTGACGCGATACGCGATAGGGAGCGAAAAAAAGGTCGCGGTAACCGGCGAAGGACTCCACGAAGATTCCAATTTGAATTACGCCCTTTCGGTCGCGGTAACATTAACCCGCCTTCCGCATAGCGACAAACTGACTCCGGTTGAAATGATGAAGCTTGAAGCAGGGGAAACGGCCGGAGAAAAAAATGTAAAGACCCTTGTGGAGATAAAAGAAATGCTTAACATAAATCCCGATGTTACAAAACGTTGGGGGCAGAAAGGCATAGGGCATCGCGGTTTAGGAAGAGTTGTCCAAATTATACTTGCGATGCCCGAGACCCATGAGGGCAAATGCCTTTTCGCGAAGGACTGCTTCAAGGCCGCGGAGAGAGAGATTTTTGACTATATCCCTGATGCGGTTGATCGCGAAAAATTTTTAAAAGATTTGAAGATCGCGCGAAAGCTTTATAGGGGAGAAATTAAAACTTCTATCTTCAACGCCTACCGTGACGATCCCGAAGCTATTCACAAAGATGTTATCGCGTACGTTAACATGATTATCGGTATGGATTCCGATCAGCTAGGTCCGGACAAGATTTGGCGATATCGGGATCCCCAGACTTCTGAGATGAAAGCAATTAAGATAGACGAGCGTTATATAGACAGCGTTGAAAAACGACTCGGTATTTCTACTAAAGAGAAAAAAGAGACATTTCGCACTTCTATTCGCAAGATTTACGGTCAGAAAATTTCTACAGAACCCAATTATGATTTCATGGATAATGAACAACTTGGATCCGCAAGCCTCGTAGGAGCATTGGCGAATAGGGCCAATGAAGAGAACGTACGCATTTATAACAGAATGATTGACACAATGCTTAATAAATTAGGGTATTGCAGAACCTGTGCTCAAAAAACCATAGAGTACTTCTGTGAAAAAGTGGATGAAGACTAAATTTAATATCCCCCTTTAAAAGGGGATTTATTTTTAAGAAGGTATTGACAATACTTCCTTATAAATGCGTGAATACAGTATCAGGTAAAATATCGTACCTTTAAAATTACACACGGAGACACAACAATGGCAGACAAAGAGTACATGACCGAGCTTGATAAATCAGGTATGCGGTTAGCGCTCAAGAAAAAAGTCAAGAAGCAATTTGTAATTTTTGGAGAACAAACAATTGCCGGTAAAACCACCTCTCTTGAATCTTTGCAGGATCTGATCAAAAGAGACAAGGAAAGGAAGGAAGATGGGTTTCCCTCCAAAATAAAATTCAGAAAAGTGCTTGCGGCTCCGGATAAAGTAATCAACGTTCCTTATGTTGATGAAGAACACTTAATCCATGGGCAATTTGAACCAAA
>Ga0209210_1003623_pt1 | contig 10363 bp, 13 predicted proteins | sample RifGroA1_FD_183991 | JGI IMG/M metagenome (GOLD analysis project Ga0209210, IMG submission 183991) | Contaminated groundwater microbial communities from Rifle, Colorado, USA - Rifle Groundwater A1 (SPAdes) (version 2) | ecosystem: Environmental > Aquatic > Deep subsurface > Groundwater >...
CAGGACTCATGCTCATGCTGATTGCAACAGCGCAATGCACATGTTCTGGCTGAACATTTAGTTCAATTATTTTTATCCCGTGTAGCGAAGCTACACGTCATATGCAAGCAGTAGCTAAATTTAGATATTCCTGCTTGCCAAACATCTTGTATCGATATTTAGTGCACCATTCAAAGTGCCACATCGATATACCGACGCTGTGGTTGTTTTTTTCATAGCTCTCGCTAAAGTTTATTTGTTGTTCCATGTTTTTCTCCGCGCGAAGCGCGTTGTCGCGCTCCGCAAAGTTTATTTAGTGAAAGAAAGTTACAACTATGTTTGATGGTTCAGGGAGTTGCAACAAACTCTCCTTGAATTATATTTTTCTTAATAGAACTACTTAGCGGGGAGGCGACGCTCCACCCTAAAGGGATGGAGATATTTTCTTAGAAATTATACATTTATGAATAAATTAAAGATTTTCAAGAAAATCTTTAAACTTTACCGCCGCATTTACGCACATAGTATAAAGCCGGGCGGATACATGCATTAAATAATGCGCGAGACGCTTCCCCAACATCTTCAGTACTCAAAGAACATTCATATTGGCACTTATCTCCTTTCATTGCAAAGGATTCTCCCCGCAAAAACCCTGCATGTTTGGCGAGGTCATTCCTCGCATTCTCAGAAACAGATTTATAAACTTCATCAATTCCTCCATTTGACATAAAAGAGACATATTCTTTATCTAATGAACTAGACTCAATCAAAACTAAAAGTCTAGAGCTACTTGAAAGCAATTTAAAAGTAACCAAAATGTTTCCTGGAATACCTGCTGAAGCAGTTTCGGAACGCAAAAAGATCTGTCCATTATGATACATACGCTCATCAAAACGCTCAAAAAGACACTTCGCAAGATCAGCAGCTGTGAACACAAAAACGAAGACCTTAAAGCTTTAAATAAATTGTTATACTCAGATTATAATGAAAAAAACAATAGTTTTAAGCCTTGGAGGAAGCCTCATAGTCCCTGAAAAAGTCAATCCAAAATGGCTCGAGCATTTCAAAAAAGTCCTTGAAAAAAATTACAAAAATTACAAATTCGCAGTCGTATGCGGAGGAGGCTTCGTCGCCCGCGAATACATAACAATCCTAAAGTACGAGCACAAAAGCAAGAAACAACAGTCCATCGCCGGAATAGCGACAACAAGAATGAACGCCCGCCTGATGATGCAGCTATTCGGAAGCGAAACAAACAGCGAACTACCTTTAACAATGAACCATGTGAAAAGCGTGCTCCAAAAAAACTCTGTAGTTTTCTGCGGCGCATTGAGATACGCACCAAATCAAACATCCGACAGCACAGCCTCAAAATTAGCACATTTTCTAAAAACAGATTTTATCAATATAACAAACATAGACGGCCTATTTTCAGAAAACCCTTTAAAAAATAAAAACGCAAAATTCATCCCAAAAATCTCATGGAAAGAGTTTGAGAAAAAAGCATTAAAAATACATTTCAAGCCAGGCCAGCATTTTGTCCTAGACCAAAGATCAGCAAAACTAATCAGAAAACATAAAATAAAAGCATACATCGTCGGCCAAGATTTAAGAAACTTAGATAATCTTCTTAATAACAAACAGTTTAGAGGAACGACGATAGAAGGATAAGTTTTCAAAGACATTGCTCAAAGAACAGCCTTTTAACGCTTATAACCCTCAAATACAGCATACTTCGTTAAAAGTCTGTTATCAGCAATAGCGATGGCTTATATCCAACCCCCACCCGAAGGCACGCTAAATCAATAATTTAATAAATGAACCCTCATTAATAATCATATGCAAGAAAGATTATCTTCAATACCAAAAACCAAACTTTTGGAAGGGAAAAGAATAGTTGTAACTGGTTGCGGCTTCAAACCATCACAACATAAATTTTTTGATGTTACAACAAAAGAAGAGAGTCATGATTCTATCATTGTCAATGGCAAAGATATGAAATTAAACATAGGCGCCGCAACTGCCTTTGTTTTGGCATCAAACGGCGCTATTGTTCATTTAGTTTCAAGAACAGAAGATAATTTGAAAATATTAAAAGAACAAATTATCAAATTGCTGAATATCCCAGAAAAAAATGTTGAGTATAGCGCCGTTGATTTGCTTGAAGAAAAATCAATAAAAAATTTTGTAAAATCCCTTCTAAAAGACAAGCCAATCTTTCTTATTCAATCAATCGGACTTGGTGCAGGTGCATACAAACTAAAAGACGATAATCCTTATTTGCACATTGAAGACATTCCGCCAAAGCTTATTGAAAAAGAAGCTACTATTGTTTTGAAAGGAACACATATTTTAATGCAGAATTTATTGCCTGTGTTCAGAGAGCAAAACAAAAAATTCAAAACAGAAACGAGAGTTGCAATAATAAGCTCTATGTCTGCCATCAGAGGATATAATCTTGGCGGAACGCATTGCGCGGCAAAAGGTGCTATAAGCAGATATGCAAATTCCGCAATGCTTGATTTATGGAAAGAAAGAATTTTTATAACTGATGTCAGACCGGGCGGTGTTGATACTGGAATGTATGATAATGCTAATGTGCAAAAAGCAGTTTTAGAAGTGGACAAAGAGTATGGCAATTATTGGAATCAAACTGAAATAAGATTGGCTCCGCCTATTTCAGTTGGTTATACCATAAATACAATTTTTTCTGTACCTGCACATATAACTTCTTTGAATTTATGTGCTAAAGGACAATTTCCAAATGAGGGTTCATAAAAAGCGTGCCTTCCCCCGCCCTTAAAATTTGTGCCATCGCTACTTGCTCCTTTCAGTCGCACCACGTCTTGCAGGCTCTCGCCTTCGGCTCGGGGCTGATAACAGCGATTATACAAAATTACTCCGCAACTTCGTCTAACACAAAATATCAAAAATCCGCAACCTTTAAATACTCTATAAACTGTTAGTTAATAGTTATTAACCAAATGGAAATAGAAGAAAGGGGACATAGAGTATTGGCAATTCTCTTAAAGGAGTTTACAATAGAGCACACTATCACATCACTATCTAAAGAAATAAGTGTAAGCAGAGTAGGACTATGGAAAATCATAAAGAAGCTCAAAATGGAAGAACTTGTTACAATCAAGCCAATAGGCAAAGGAAAAACGAGCACGCACGTCATGAAACTAAATTGGGATAATCCAATACTTGAAAAAACGCTAATTTTAATCCTTTCGCAAGAAGCTAACAAACAAAAAAGATGGTTTTGGGAATTTAGTCAATTAGAAAATCAATCCGATTTCACCATATTATATGGAAGCATCCTTCATTCACCTGAAAAAGCAAATGACATCGATATAATAAATGTAGTCTCGAAAAAAGGTGCATTCATAAAAATAGATAAAATCTCAACAGAAAAACAGGCATCACAATTAAAAAAAGTTCATGATATTAACTTTACACCAAAAGAATTTAAATCAGAGCTAAAAAAACCAAATAAAGCATTTATTCATGCCGTAAAAACAGGAACAGTTCTATATGGCCAAGAAAAGTTTATTAAATTTATGAAAGGGCTGTTAACATGAAAGACACACTAAAAGAATGCTTCAAAAGAGCTCTACAAGAAGAAGAAAAGGGTATAAAGCATAAAGGGCTATTAATTACACATCCAAACATAGAGGAAGCTAAAAGACATTTACAAAGAGCACAAGAAAGTTTAAAGTTTTGTGAAGTTTATAGAAAAATGGAAGCAGACTATAAAATACCAGAAGAATGGTTCTATGCATTGTATTATTGTGCATTGGCTATATTATCAAAATTCGGAGTTGAAAGCAGGAGCCAAAAATATACAGCATTATTTCTACAATATGCACAAGAAAAAGGGGTTATAGACTACGACAAAGAATTCGTAAGAAGAATTATAGTACACAAAGAAAAAGGAATTGAATCGGATGTAGATGAAAGAGAGAAGGCACGTTATGGATCGTGGACAAAAGATGAAAGTATTAAAGAGAAATATGAAGAAAGAACTAATCTATGCAAAAAGGCAATTGAACAAGCAACCACAATAGTATTCTCACCGCAAGAACTTAAAGTCCCAGAGGAATTGATTAAACAATGATAAACACTAATAACGTCGAAGAAGCGAAAAAAATGCTTAAAAAAGAGCAGTCTCCCAGAATAGTTCTCGCTCAAAACGATGAGTTCAATAGAAAGATAGCAGAGCAGGCTAAATTCGAGATACTTCTATCCGTAGAAAAAGGAAACAGAAAAAATAAAATCAGGCAGATAGATAGTGGCTTAAACCATGTCCTTGCAAAAATAGCCTCAAAAAACGGAATAGCAATCGGCATAAACCTAAAAGAAATAATCATTCTCGGGAAAAAAGAAAAAGCGGAGCGTCTCGCAAAAATAAAGCAGAACATAAAGATATGTAGAAAATCAAGAACAAGATTAGCAGTTATAGGAGCGCCGGTGCAGGAAGCAAGAGAACTTCTCCAAAGCCTTGGAGCATCAACCCAGCAAATTAAAGAAGCAATAGTTTTTTAATATCCTGAAAACATCTCTAAAAATGGAAAAGCTAATCGAATCTTTGTCGGAAATTGAACGCACAATAATCCCTTATCTCCATGAATCTGTAGATGAAATCATAAAAAAATCAGGACTTGACAAAACCACTGTCATTAGAGCGTTGACTTTCCTTGAAAACAAAAGCCTTCTCAAAATAGAAAGTGTAAATAAAAAAGAAATTGAGCTTGGCGTAAATGGAGTATATTATAAAAAGAATCACCTGCCTGAAAGACAGCTGATAATCGCAGTAGAACAGCATAACAATAAAACCATTCAAGAAATACGGCAAGCAATAAAATTATCAGACAACGAATTTAAAGCCTCTTTAGGTGCGCTAAAAAACAAGGCGCTTATAACTTTAGAAAATGGCAGAATAAAGTTAACTGCAGGAAAAGAAGAGATATCAAAAAAATTCCCTGAAGAAATCCTGCTTGAAAAACTGCCTATAGACATAACAAACCTATCAGACATCGACCGCCTCGCTCTCGAGAATCTCAAATCTCGCAAAGAAATAATAGAAGTCAAAGAGCGCAAAGAAATCAAATTCGCGCTCACAGAAACAGGCAGAAAAATAGCCGGCAGAAAAATAGAGTCAGACCTAATAGAGGAAGTAACCCCAGAGATTATAAAAGAATTCCCAAAAGGAAAAAAATTCAGAAGATATGACTTGCATGCAAGAACGCCGTCAATAAACGGCGGAAAAAAGCATTTCGTCAATCAGTCAATAGAGCAGGGAAAGAAAATATGGCTTGAAATGGGCTTCAAAGAAATGACTGGCAATCACACAGTAACTTCATTCTGGAACTTCGACGCTTTATTCACCGCCCAAGACCACCCAGTCAGGGAAATGCAGGACACTTTCTTCATAAAGGGCGTAGAGGGCAAGCTTCCTAAAGATGTAAAAATAATCGAGCAGGTAAAACAATCCCATGAAAAAGGAGTGGGAGGAAGCAAGGGTTGGCAGTATTCATGGAAAGAAAACGAAGCAAAAAAAGTGCTTCTAAGAACGCATACAACATGCCTGTCTGCAAAAACACTCGCGTCATTAAAAAAAGAGCAGATGCCTGCAAAATTTTTCTCAGTCAATAAAGTATTCAGAAATGAAACTCTGGACTGGAAGCACGGATTTGAATTCAACCAGTCAGAAGGAATTGTAATCGACCCAAATGCAAATTTCACGCACTTAATCGGATATCTAAAAGAATTCGCAAAAAAAATGGGATACGAAAAAGTCAGAATACAGCCAAGCTACTTCCCATATACTGAGCCAAGCCTCGAAGGCTCAATATGGAACGAAGAAAGAAAAGAATGGGTTGAAGTTCTTGCCGCGGGAATCTTCCGTCCAGAAGTAACAATCCCTCTTTTAGGAACTGCTATGCCTGTTCTCGCATGGGGCCCAGGATTTGACCGCCTTATGACAGAAGCGCACAAAATAAAAGACCTGCGTGAACTTTACAAAAATGATCTAAACTACCTGCGCGAGCACAATATCTTAATAAAATGACAAACATAATATTTTCCCGCAAAGAATTCGAAAAACACATTAAACTAACCCCGGATATTCAGGATAAGATAACTCTATTCGGAACTCCTCTGGAGTCAGTCACAAATGAAGAAATAGAAATAGAAATATTTCCAAACCGCCCAGATTTAATCCCGATGCATGGATATCTCCGGGCATTCAAATCTTTTTTAGGAAAAGAAACAGGACTTAAAAAATACAATGTGCGCAAGCCTGAAAAAGACTATAAAATTACAGTTGACAAAGCAGTAAAAGAAGTAAGGCCTTACACTGCGTGCGCAATCGTAAAGAATCTCAAGCTGACAAACGAACAAATAAAAGACATAATAAACCTGCAGGAAAAATTAGCAATTACTGTAGGAAGAAACAGAAAAAAGATAGCTATCGGAATATACCCGCTTGATAAAATAAAACTGCCAATCTCATACACCGCGAGAGAGCCTAAAGACATCAAGTATCAGCCATTAGGGCTGCAGCACGAGCTCACAGCCCCAGAAATTCTGGCAATGCACCCGGCAGGAAGAAAATACGCAAGTCTATTAGAAAATCAGAAAAAGTATCCAGTTTTTATCGACGCAAATAAGCAAATTCTATCAATGCCCCCGATAGTCAACAGCGAGCAGACAGGTAAAATAGACACAAGCACAAAAGAAGTCTTTATAGAATGCAGCGGTTATGATAAATCATCTTTGGAAAAAACGCTTGTAATCATATCTACAGCTTTAGCAGATATTGGCGGAGAGATTTACGAAATGGAAATATCCGACAAAGAAGAATACACAACTCCAAATTTCGCAACCCAAAAAATGAAAATATCTTTAGAGAATACAAACAAACTTCTCGGCATTTCATTAACAGAAGCGCAGCTCATAAAAGCCCTCCAAAAAATGGGGCACAATTACAATAAAGGTACTGCAGAAATATCCTCTTGGAGAACAGACATCCTGCACGAAGTAGATTTAATTGAAGACGTAGCTATTGCATACGGCTACAACAACTTCACAGCCGAAATTCCAAATATTTCGACAGCAGGAGAAGAATCAAAAGAAAACATAATAAAAAGAAAAATCTCAGAAGTGCTCATTGGACTAGGAATCATAGAAATATCATCCTATCATTTAATAAAACAAGAAGAAGCTGAAAGATATAACCTGAAAGAAGCCCTTGAACTCCAAGATTCAAAAACCGAATACAAATACCTTAGGCCAAATCTTCTAGTGCCGTTATTAAGAATTTTAGCAGAAAACAAAGACGCAGAATATCCTCAGAAATTATTTGAAATAGGCGCAGTATTTTCAAAAAGCTCTGGCAAAGAAACAGGCATTGAAGAAAAAGACAATCTAATAATCGGGATTACTCCTGCAAATGCGACAGAATGCAAACAACACATAGACTATATATTCAAATCTCTAAATATAGAATATAAAATATCCGAAGCCAGCCACGCAGGATTAATTGAAGGCAGAACAGCATCAATAATTGTAAACAATAAAATAATCGGCCATTTCGGCGAAGTCCATCCAATAACTCTAAAAGAAGCAGGAATAAAGATGCCATTAGCGATAGCAGAAATCTCACTCGAAGAAGTCTATAAAACAATTAATTAATAAGCCGAGCATATCTTCATACAAATTAATCAGTTAAAGTACTTCTAGACTTATGATTCTTAACAGCAGCATTCTTCCAGTTCCTCTCAAGGATTCCAAGTAGATTAAGCAACTCCGTGCTATTATCTTTCCAAGCGTCATAAATTTTTTTAATAAAATTAACTTCATCAACATCTGAAGAGCCAACATCCAATTTATACGACGCAAGCTCAATCTCAATAAATGCCGAAAAAACTTTATCAAGAATCTGCTTGTCCGCAGGCGTAACTTCTTTCAAAAGAATTAAAAAAACCGGCGATGCCTGCGAAGGATTAAACATCAGCTCCATCAAACGCAAATAATGCGCGACTTTCTCGACCATAGCCCGCCGTACATCGCGCAGTAAATTCCCGGAATCTCTCTCAATCTTGCCAATATCAAAAGTAGAATTCAAATCATTAAAATCCGGCAAATCATTCTTCTTCTGCAAAACAGCATAAGCCTCTTTCAATTCCTCAATTTCCATCTTCCACAGCAGAATTAACAGTATAAAAGTCTATGTTAACTCCAATTTTAGAGATTTAAACTTGCTTCCAATAATAGTTTCTTTGACTCCGACAACTCGCAAGAGTTGTGACACAGATAACAGCAGTTATCTAGTGCCTAGAACTTTCTTTCCTCAAGAACTAAGAGTTCTTGATGGCCCAAAGAATAGAATATTCTTCTGGTCTAAAGAAAGTTGTAGAAAGCCTCTGCCGAGAATCGAACTCGGAATCTAATGCTTACCATGCATTCGCTCTACCATTGAGCCACAGAGGCATTCACACTCCGCAACAAGTCTCCGAAGTATGTAAGGAGCATCGAGCAAAAGAGGATGAATGTATTAAATCTAAATTAAACATATTAAAATGTTTGTTTTATCCAGCGCCAGCATTCCCGGGCACATCCGGCAGCCACTGATTCCCTACAACATATCCAATAACAACAGCCCCATGATTAAACAGCTGCGAAAGCCACTCAGTATACTGCCCTAAAAACACATCTCTATTTTCAGAAACTCCCAAAGCAAGATTATTATTGCTGACTATGAGTAAAGCGCCAATCACAAAAACTTTAATTAAAATCATCAAAAATTTCATATCATCTCCCGTCAAAAGTTGCGTTGCCAGTAGCATTCCAGTCTATTTTGGTAACCTGCCCCGTAATCGATGCCGCATTTTTGCCAAATCCTACAAGCCATGAAACATAAACCTTCGCCCCAGAAAAGAATCCATCAACACTCTTTATATCAATATTATTATTCTTAACAACGCTAAAAAAAGAAAACAAGAGAAATATCATCAATATAGCAATCAAATAAGTCCACCATCTTTCATACCTGAAAGAAGTTATTTTAAAAAATAGAAACACAAATAATACAATCAGCCCTATAATTATTAAATTCACCATAATTCCTCCAAAAAGCACAGATTATGTTCTATAAAAATCTTTTGAACGACAGGAAGTAAGGATTTGGGGATCTCATGACTCCCTGCCGATACTCGTAAACGAAGTTTTACCAAAGAGATTTTTCAAGAAAGATAAGCCATAGGAGTATAAACCCCTTGCAATAGCTAGAGATAAAACCAAAAAGATTCATCTCCCCCTTGAAGTTTACCAAAACAAATAGCAGATATGTTTTTTAAAGCTTTTCATAAAGATAATCTTCAAAGAATTATTTTCCAATTATAGTTTTCTGAACTCCTAGAAACTCTTTTTCTAAAAGAGTTTATAGAATGCTCCCGTCAAATTTATCAGAAATGCTCCTGCCGGACTTACCAGAGATTAGGTCTTTTTACCTTTGAGATATTTCCTGGATTTCCACCACCATCTTTCCCAAGCATCATCTAAAGACATTCCTTCTCTTCTTGAAATCTGGAGTACCAAACATATTATGTCTAATAATTTATTTTGTTTGATTATTTTAGATTTGGCTTTTTTATAATTCTGAACTTCTTCTTCAATCCACTTAGTTAGTTGCGCTATTGAAGTCTTATCAAAACCTGCTTTCTTTTCAAATTTGTAAATCTCTTCTGAAATTTCATTAAAGTTTGTTTTAGTTTTTGTCTCTTTTATTTTCCCTTTCATTTTATCCTCTTTTAGTTCAATCCCTATTCCATCTTTGTGATTAATCTTCTTATTTTATAACCTTTACTTAATTACCCATAACACACGAAAATGCTCTTAGAGATGAATGCTCCTGCCGGGATTTGAACCCGGGTTTCCGCCGTTCTCCAAAGTCGCAAGACGCGACAATGTTAAGACTTAATACCTGCCATTAAAAGCAGAGGTATAGTCTCAACGACATCACCTCGGTATCGGGATAAATCCCTTTGCGAGAGGGCGGTGTCCTTGACCACTAGACTACAAGAGCTCAAACAAACGTATCACAATCGCTTTAAAAAGTTTTACTCTTTGTACACAAATCGTCTAAGCCTCTCAGAAAAATTATTAGGAATTACTCCCTCACGCACAACTCCGTCGATATCTACAGCAAGACGAAACAGCCCAACTCGATGATCACCAATAACCTGCACAACATGTTTACCATCATATACAGATAGTCTTGCAGGATATTCAATGAAAAACCCTATGCCAAGAGCATAGGGTATCGACTGACGACGACTACGCAAAGTCAAACAGCTTAAGCTGTTCTCCTTTCCTGCCT
>Ga0209210_1003625_pt1 | contig 10361 bp, 7 predicted proteins | sample RifGroA1_FD_183991 | JGI IMG/M metagenome (GOLD analysis project Ga0209210, IMG submission 183991) | Contaminated groundwater microbial communities from Rifle, Colorado, USA - Rifle Groundwater A1 (SPAdes) (version 2) | ecosystem: Environmental > Aquatic > Deep subsurface > Groundwater >...
AAGGCAAAAGCACCTGTATCCAAACCCGCCAGAGGAATAGTGGTATAAGATGAACCAATATGGGTATGGGTTGACAATTGCAAATCGATAATATCGAGAGCATTGTTAAGCGCTGTATCAAACCTATATACGCCCTGGGAAGGTTTTTCCATGGAGAACACGTTCGTAAAGCTCATCTGATATTAACCTCCAATAAAATGATAATCATATTTTTGAGTTCTACATCTATAAATAAGATCTCTTATTCCCCTAGTATTCTTAAGTCCTAAAAATTTGCCTGCTTCAGTAATAGAGGAAAAAAGAGATGTTTTATTATCTTTTTGTAATATAATTTTCTTATTCTTTTTTGTGCATAACATATTTATCTGTTCTTCTATTGATAATGATCCAAGCTTTTCTGGGGCTATAACATAAAATCCTTTTATTTTGCACTTATAATATTTACTCGCCGAAATAGCTCCTTGCTTTAATCCCAGAAATTTTTCTGCTTCTTTATAACTGGAAAATTCTAGTTCTTCATGTTCTTTTATAAGAATAATTTTTTTATTATTATGTATTCGGCAATGATCACCAGGAGTTACTAATTTCAAATTTTCTGGGCTATCATCGGATTTATTTTCATTTTTATGATGAACAAGAAAACCATCAGGAATAGAAGACCCATTTAAATAATAATTTTGATAAATAATATGAGACCAGCGCATTCTAGTTCCATCGCGGCAAGTAATGTACCAACGGTTTTCAGTCTTTTTATAATTCCAACCATTTTTATAATGATTATTATTAGAGCCTTTAAGATGGTGATTATGGATAAACCGCATGGGCTGTCCTTTGATTCGTCCACGGGCAGTATTAGTTACTTTGGCAAGCGAAGTTTTGATACCACAGCCGCATTCACATAAGCCATCATTACGATTAGGTATCCACAATCTTTTCCTCGGCATTGCCATAATGATATTTTAATTCTCCCAAAAACTATGAACTATTAAATATTCCCCTATTTTTTGTTTGGCCCTCTTGATAGTATGGGTGATATTGGTTTGGTGGCATTTTCGCTGCCTGGCTATCTCAAGAGGCCCATAGCCCCATATCTCTGCTAGATTATAAACTTCTAATTCTGTATCCGTCAATTGCTTAAGGGCTCTCGGAAAGTGTTTTTTAAAATCGAGCAAGAAATCTATATCTAAAGAGATTATCTCCCATGAGCTATTATCATCCGACAAATCCTCCAGAGAGATAGTTCGATAAAATAGCTCTCTTTTTGGGCTATGAAAATTCTTGCCTAGATCAACACGAAAACCATCAATGATCTTACCGATAATCCATGTCTGGGCATAGGTCTTGAATTTAATTTCTTTTTCCCTATCATATTTATTGATTGCTATAGCCAATCCTAATAAACCATCCGAGAACATAATATCAAAGCCTCTCCATGGAATAAATCTCTTGAATTTATATCTTATAATATCTTCGACTAATAAAAAACTTTCCCTGGCTAATTGCTCTTTATCTTCTAAAACCATAATCTTAAATAATATCAAACTGGTGTTGTAGTTAAGATTGCAGCTATTCCGAGATCATTATAAACCTGTTGAAGCACATGAAGAGTCAGGTCTTTTCTCAGGCTACCATTATCACTTATATTTTGTGCCTCAGTATAGGTATAAGTTGTCCCTGTGGCAGTCGCTTCCCTGACCTGGCTGCCATCAACAAAAATCCGTATATAATTGGTCTGGAAACCATTAAATGTATCCCCACCATATCCAGTTACATGGTTCCCGTAGCCATGGTTCCCATAACCATCAATAGTTTTATCACGCTGGTACCAGCTAATCGTGAGATCACCACCACTATATTTAACATTGTTCCCTTGGCCTTCGATCTCCAATAAATCCGGTGGCCAGGGCAGATAATAATTACCATTGATAGTAATGGTATTTGAATAGAGCGGATTATTGGGATTCAATTCATCACCTCTAGTATCCAGAGAAATGCCTCTGAAACGGATAGTATGTCCGATTTCATCCATAGGATAGGTATAGAAATAGGGGTCCATGACCAGGAGGGTTACAATACTATCGGCAGCATGACTAGCTGAGCTTGTAGCATCGATCCCACGGGAACACCGCCCCAGGATTTCGGTCGTATTAGCATAATCCTTAACCTGAATGATCTCATCCTCGATTCGGACCTTATAGGGCCGTGTTGCGGAAGCGAAATTATCAGTCGGGGTTTCGATCAGGTAATACATATTGAGATCCAAATCAGAAGTCCCTATAGCAGTTTCGAGCAATCCGGTCGAAGTAGGATTAAAGGCCCTGCCGATATAAGTCCAGATGCCTGAACCATCGAGTTCTTTATAAATATCCATCCCCGCCCATCTGCCACTATTCTGGGGCAATGAGAAGGTAAGCTCGATTACTGAGGCAATCATGCTCTCGAAGGCCCGGAACCGATCCGGGAGGGCATAGCTCTGTCCTGGTGGGGCACTACTGCCGGAGCTTAGATTAACCGGGGTCACACCAGGGATCTCATAGACAGCCGGCGAATACTCGACTGCTTCTATAGTCGTGGTATCGTCATCATGAATCTTGATGGCGGTAATGCGGAACTCTCTCTTATTCCATTTAGGGGCATCATGGGTTACAGTGATAACATCTCCGGCATCCAATAGCATCCCTTCGGTACCGGTCTTAAAGGCACAGCCTATACGCAGATAATATTTTAGGCGTAAATAATAATGGGCCATACGCCATGCCTGATAATAATCACGGATGCCAAGTAGGGCCAATTCTTCCTGCCGATAGGCATGACGCTCGATAATCCAATCGAAATGGGCCTCGGCATAATTACGCCGATAACTGTTTCCAGCATCGATAAACTCGACCCGCATATGAGAGGGCAATTCACTGACAGGGGTAATGTGGTTCCAGGTCAGAGAACCGGCAACGATATTGCCCAGATTAAAATTATAGACCGCTGCCTCTGGTTTATCGATCTTTAGAAATATCTTTCCATTGGAATAGGTTAGAAAGCCACCAAAGGCACTCAACATCTTTTCCAGATGATCGAGATGCTTCTCGACTTCAGTAATGGCATAATCCAGCCGGAATCTGACCTGATCGCCTCCCCCACCACTATTCAAGGTGAATCCGTTAATCTTTAACTCTACCGCAGGGGCCACCTGGTTGGAAAAGAGCATATAACGGCGGAAGCCTATAGCCAGTTGGACATTGTTGCCATGCCAGATAATGGATTGTTTACTCGCATCGGTCTTTTGTATCCAGGCACCACCGGCATTCTGTTTATAATAAAAAGTCATCTCATCTCCCTGCCGTACAATACGCAAGAATCCCGTAGTGCCACTTACTAACCCAGCAGGAGAAGACATATGATCCTCCCAATCGCCTATCTCGGCCCCCCGGCGATTGAGATAAACGGCAATCATATTGGACCACCTAAAGCCTTCCGACCGGGAGATATATAAGAGATTATTTTGTCCATCCATAACTCCTAAATAAAGATCATCCTGACAGCCCCTGGGGACAATTGGCCATGATACGATCTGATATTCCATCTGGATATCAAAATCGCCGGTCAGGATATAATTCGATAATACCCGCCCATGAGCTGCAAGACCCCCAGCCGTTATTACCTGAATCTTTAAGCCTGCATCGATAGATACTGTGGAATTGGTCTCTAAGACATCGTAATTATCGAGATCACCGGCTGCCAGAAACGAGGTACTGGGATTGGCAAAGACCTCGATAACCTCATCGCAATAATCGGCTACCTCATCAAAAGAGGCATTATCGAGTAAAGCTGAAGGGATTCCCATGCCCCAATCGTTATTTAATAGATATTCTTTGATCACATGCGCTGGATTATTGGAATAGCTTCCTAAATGGGATAATACCAAGCCCTCGAATTCCACTTCTGTATCGGGCAGGGCATTCAGATCGAGTCCTAGATGAAATTCGTTCCTGGACCAGTAGGTATAATAATCGGGTAGACCCTTACCAAAGATATAGGCCGTATTACGCCAATAGGGTGTATCATCTGGGATGGCCTTCACCAATTGGGCATCGGCAGTCTGGAGCGCAGTACCTAGATATGATACTGTAGTATTACCTGGCATCTCCCGCGCAGATTTATCATTGAGCCATACCCGGATTACAGAGTTTATTTGTCCTTCCGCAAAGGCCATAGCCCAATCGGCATAATAATGGCCCTCAAACCATACCTGTCCGCTCTGCCTGCGTCGGATAGATTCTGTGCGCTCATTACCAATCCAGATATAATTACCGGAAAGCTTGTTTCTGCCAAAGGCAATCGCCAGAGGCGCATTATGCTGGAAGGTCGGATATTGCAGATCCTGATATTCTCTAGCCGGAAAACGATCTTCGGATTTACGTGCCAGACCGAATAGCTTAGAGGCAAAATGGGAGGCAACTAAGATTGCTGCATAAATTATAGGAGTAAACCAGGGCATAATTAAATAAATCCCCTCAGAGGCACATGAATAAAACCCGCAAAATTAATCTGATTAGCAAACTTGTTTTTGCAGGCAAAAAAAGTCTTTTCACAACCACGAAGCAGTATATATCCATCCCCATTAGAAACTGGATATGGAAAGGGATAATCTATTAAGACCGAAAAACCGGCAAAATCAATTACCTGGCGTTGCATAAAAATATTCATCCCACTGGTCATCTCCAGGGTCCCATAATTCCAATGATCATCGGCCTGAGTAAGATTCACTGTATCCGCAAGATGTCTGGAATCGCCTACCGTAGCCGTCCCTACAAGTGTATTGGATGATGCTGCTTTTGCTACTGTACAACGGCTATCATAGAGTCTGTAATTACATAACTTAGAGAACCTTCTCCGGGGCATAGGATAATTCAGGGCATCCAACCACGACCGTACTGGCAATTCAACAGCCTGGGGGGTAAATTTTGCCCCATCAATCCGACCATCATAGAGTGTGAGATAATCCGCTGATGCTAATGGGGCCTGGGTACGAGAAGAAATGGCAATTAGAACCGTCCGTCCAATAAGGTCCTCAGCGGCAAATCTATCTGCCCAAAAACCATCAATATTAGAAAGGGATAGGGTAAGCTGATCAATAGTATTTTCAGAAGAATATTGTAGCTCTGATATCTCGAACCCCTTACCCTGGTATTCATAATTGCCAAAAGTCAGACCCACAGGGTCGGTTGTCAAGCGCACAGTTTGTGAAGATAAGCCTACCACACATAAAGCGATCTTATCAAATTGATCGCTGCTAATATCTGATGTTAAAGGAGCAGTTAAGCTTTTCATGGAAATTCAGGGCGTGGTCATATTAAGTCCGGTGGTTAAAAGAAGATCAATCATCTGCTCTATCTCTAAATTCTCTTCATCCCAGACTACATCATAGGCAAAGCGTAATTTGCCATCGGTATAAGTATTACCTATGGGATTAGTTAAATTCAGCGTAAAAGGAGATTGGCATCCGGAGACTGCGGCTATTTTGTTTATCTCACCTGTACTATCATTGGGAGTGCTTATATGGAGGACATGGCCCTCCCGTACCCGGGTCTCTGTCGTCAATCCTACAACTGCGGTCACAGTTATATTGGTAGCCCCAGCATTGCCAGTAATAATGTCAATATCGGGAATAGGAAAACCATAGATAAACCAGAATGCCTTCTCTTGGCCCCGATGACGCTTATAGAATTCCCATATCTCACTCCATTCACCTTCTTGGGGAAAATTCTCTACTGGCAGACGGTTGGTTAATTGCCAGTTAAAACGATACCGTGGATAGGCCCACTGCCCTACACGTTGTATGCGTGTCCCACCGGCAAACTCGATAATGCTGACCGGGAACTCCATCTCATATTCAATGGTTCCCATCTGCGGAAAGACAGCCAGCAATTCTTTATTAAAATAACTATAAACCGCATTAACCATTTAATATCTCTATAAATTCAATCCTGATTCTCTTATTATCATATAATTTAAGCTTGCTTATATCATAATGCTCTAGCCATATCTGCCCCAGATGGGCCATTACCCGGCCAGTAAAGATAGGAGATGATTTTCCCCAGACCCACTGGCATTGTGGACAAAAGGAATTCTCACAAGGATCTTCTTTACTCAATAAAGTTCTACAGATGGGGCAGAGTCTCTGCCAAAACATTTTCATGCTGTATAGCTATCCAGCCTTTAACTTTATGTTTTCTTCGTATTGCTTCATTAACAGCATTTCTACTCAATTTCAATCCTCGACTTGCTGCTAATCCACTATCAAATTCCATGATAACGTTATTTTTTATTAATATTACTCGTTTACTAAAGAGATTGTTTATTTTCATATGTAATGCACCATGGAACTTTTGAAGCAAGATCTCTAAATTATCAGGGTCATCGTTTTGATTATTTCTATCTTTATGATGAACGATATAACCTTTTGGAATTTCAGCACCATTTAAATAATAATTCTGATAAACAACATGAGACCAAAGTGTTTTTCCCCCATCACGATTCCGTACTCGCCATCTACCATCTTTCATTTGTGTAAATCCATAATTCCATTTTCTATTTTTATAATCAGAAAAAACATGTCCTCTAATATATCTAGCTGGATGTCCTTTAATATAACCTCTTCGGTTTTTATGCGTGTTCTTGATGATAGAAGTAAATTGACTGCAACCACATTCACATAATTGTGTTGATTTAACTTGTTCTCTTTTTTTCATAATAAATTCATTTCGATGTCATAGTAATTTCTTATCGGTTACAAGCTCCCACGGAACGGAACCGCATCTCAAAATAATCAACAAACCGGTGCACCTGCCTTACTTTGAGTGGTTGATCAAAGATGACCTTATGGACGATAAAAATATCTGCATCAATGGTATAGGAATAGGCTAATGCCCTATCTAAAGTAATAGTCATGCCAACGATGGTTGAGATACCAACCACATCGAATATATTACGCTCTGGCCGAGAGATAGCCAGCATATTACCCTCTGCCCCATCTTCTATCGTCAGGCCCACAACCGAGGCTAGATTAATATCTATTGCTCCGGCTACCGTGGCGCTCGTAAGCAGCAGATGTGGCCGGGGAAAAAATTCGGGCGTAAAGAAAGGCAGGAGCGATCCTTTACGATCATTATAGAAGCGCCAGATATCAGCCCCATAAGGACGTGCAGTTGGCTCTGAGCCATCAGGATAATTGAGGGCATCAGGGGTATTAATAACGGCAAAGGCCCCTTCCAGAAAGAGCTGGCCATATTTCTGATAGGACTTGAAACCTATAGCGCCTGCCTTGTCCCAGCGATAACCGCCAAAACTCTTCTTTCGTATCCCTGGTTTTTGTTGCAGATCAAGGGCTAATAGGCTTTCCTGGCTGCCATTAAAAGGCCAGAATAGAGGGCGTGGGGTAATCTCTGGATCAGGTCCACAGGGGGCAAATAAGGGTCGTGGGCCTTGGGGCGGTCCCGCTGCGGGAAGGAAAGACCATAATGAGGCCTCATAAAGCGCATAGACATTTTCAGGAGAAGCATCAGTAGTAATATAAAATATTTCTTTGCCATCACCCTGTTTAGTCTGATCGTATTGATGATATAAGAGATAAGCACGTCGTATATTACCTATGGCACTTCCATTATCATCGGTGGATGTTGTGGTATAGGTTGCAATCAGGTCCCAGCCAGTCCCATTCCAGTTCCAAAGACTTATTTGGGTATTAGATGTCTTGGTAACAGCTCTAGGGATACCATCAGGACCAATAGCTAAATAAATAGGCCCTTCTCCTGAGCCTATTTGTATTCCCGCTGTAGTATCTATCCCGGTATACCATGAACCACCACTTTCATAGGAATAAATATATGAAGTCCCATATTGGATTACATCCCGCAGAGTAACGGTACCAGTCAGGAAATCCTGGTCTGAGCCGCCGCCCGATACATAAGTTTTAAAAATTCCTTGCCCGGTGCCTGGCTTCCAGTTATGGATTAATACTACTGCATTAGTCTCAGAGAACAATTTTGTGTTTCCTCTGCCTCCGGTAGCATTAACTTGTAGAGAAATACCCCAATTCTGCCCCTCATCCTCACTGCTTACAACTAATATAGTCCCTGCCGGATAAGTCCCATCTAGGAATCCCAACCAGGTATAAGAAGCCCATAATTTTCCATCATCAGTAATAGTAAAACCAACACCCGCCCGAGGGAACATCCCTGGATTAAAGCCCTCATTAAAAATTGTTATCTTTCTCTCTTCGGTCTCTGAAGTCAGATTAACTAAATAAAAGCAGAAAGTAATACGTTCTGCTGCATTGGCCACCACACCATAGAGTTTATTATTTTTTAATTGCCATTCATTGCCCGATGGTGTCCGATAAACACCCGAAATGCCAGAAGGGTTGGTTAATGTTAAGAAGATATTCCATGATATTCCCTCATCAATTGACTTAACTACATCCAAATAACCACCAGCAGTACCAAGGGAAATAACTGCATAAATAATATTGGTCGAATCTTCATAGAAAAAGGGATTAGGGCCATCTTGCCAATAATCATTGAGGCTTGCAACTGCACCAGCATGAACTAGTATATTCTTGCTCAAGAAACTAATGGCTGGTTCTACACTAGCAGCTTTCCTGATCTTAAGGTCTTTGATCTTAAAAGTAAGATTAGTACCCGAGGCCGAGTATTCTTTACCCCATAAAACTACTTTATTAAAAGTTATATCACTATAAACACCTCCAAATTGTGTCCAACTAACTCCATCGGTACTATCGAAAAACCTAAATTCGCTACCAGTTTTTTTTATACCATAATATCGTGGTAAAGGACGGTAATTTGCTTGCGTAACAGAGCTTCCCGTTCCACCAACAATCTTTTGAATCTGTATTCTATCAACTCCAGCCTCAATCCTTCCAAAGTGATAAACATTGGCATCATCTTGATAAGCTGCAATACCAAAGAAATAATTCGCTGGACCTGTTATCCCTGAAGGGATCAATATCTGGACAAAAAAATCTACTCCTGGAGTAGTATCCAGGCGTAATACCTTTCCTTCTCTACCAGTTCCTGTACCCCACCAATCATTGGCCTCGGTAGTAGTATAGGCAAAATTTAGTTGGTTACTACTCTCAGTTATAGACCCATTGCCAGATAGCGTAGTCCATTTGGCCGGATCAATAGAAGCATCATCAAACAGGTCATATTCCAAAAATATGCCTGTTATATCGCTATAGGCAGCGGCAGAGGCATTACCATAGTACATCCAGATACCTGACTTGCCATCAGGTATCGTATTTATCTTAATCCATATCTTTGTAGTTGTGGTATTGATAGTTCCCGGCTCCAGCCAATAGGATAATAAAGTCTCAGTTGCCCCCTGGGTAAAGCGTATATCATCCCCATCGGCTTGCATCTTATCATCGGCAATAAGGCCCGTGGTATCAATCGAGATTACGACGGTATAATCCGTTAATGGCCCACCGGAGGCCAGGCTAATCTTGAATGCCTCTCTATAACTCCATCCTGTCAACCAGGCCATAACTCTCTAACCCATCCTGATTAATGTCTTACGAATATTTTTGTTACGTAAAATATCAGATACAATAGTTGTGCTCAGAATATCGGCATTACGCCGTAAATATTCCGCAAAGTTTGCCCCATCCAGGGTATTGATATTAAATTGCAGGCTTATAGGTGCGCTTCCCATACGGTCCAGAGGGATAACCGCTTCCGGTCCCTTTTCGCCTAACATGCCTAATACGGGACTTTTTACAATACCACCTTCTTGGAATGGTAAAAATGGTAGAAACTTGGTAATAATGCCTAGAACTCCTCCCATACCACCCTTTGTTAGTCCCCCTAAGATACCACCTAATCCGCCTCCGCCCAGCGATGAGAGAATATCTCCCAATCCACCCTTAAGTCCCCCGAGGATATTACCAAGAATATCTTTAAATCCCCCGGACATATTGCCAAAAATATCTTTTAATTTTCCAGAGAAATCACCCAATATATTGCCCAGGATATTCTGCATCCCCATAAAATCTTTGAGGGATGTCCCTCCAGGAAACGTCGGAGGAGTGCCTTTCGCCTTGCCTTTTTTGCCGCCAAATATCTCAGGGAGCGTCTGCATAATATTGGAAAAAGTCTTGCCTATTTCAGGCGCTTTTTTTCCTTCTTCTTCTTCTCCTCCAACAATAATCTTTTTGACACGTAATTCATCGGACACTATCTTGGGTATACGGGCTGCTGGTTGTTCCCATCCAAATATATCCTGGAGTAATTCAAGGAATTTTCGCACGATCTCACCGGTAATAAAATCTGTTATAGCCCTTATAATGC
>Ga0209210_1003627_pt1 | contig 10358 bp, 10 predicted proteins | sample RifGroA1_FD_183991 | JGI IMG/M metagenome (GOLD analysis project Ga0209210, IMG submission 183991) | Contaminated groundwater microbial communities from Rifle, Colorado, USA - Rifle Groundwater A1 (SPAdes) (version 2) | ecosystem: Environmental > Aquatic > Deep subsurface > Groundwater >...
TTCATCAAGAAATATTTTTACCAACGACTGATATGGAACATCCTTTTTATTTGCTATTCTTTTTAAAGCATTTAATAGAGATTCCGACACTCTTATGGTTATTGTTCTTGTAGATAATTTTAGATTTGGGAAAGATGGATTAATGACTGCCTTATCGATATCGAAATAATCAGTGCTATCATGAGTTGCCCAGAATTCGGCTTCTGCATTTTCGTTTTTAAATCTAGGTATTAGCTTTAGTTTTTTCATAAATACTCACCTCCTGTTTTTTGAAATTCTTTTCGTTCTCTCTTATTCTGATCTCGACACGAAATTATTCTAATTTTATTATTTCTAATTGTAATTATTATAAATAATAACCTGCCCCCATTTGTCTTTCCGTAAACGCGAAATCTTTCTTCTCTCTGGGAATGAGATTGATCTTCATTTATTACAAGCTGTTTATTAAAAAACGTTTCCTCACATTCCCTATAATTAATGTTATGTTTTTGTATATGCCCAAGGTTTCCCGTATCCCACTCGAATCCTTCAATTTTCAATAAATCAAATCCTAGCTGCATTTAATGTATTTAATGATACAATACATAAGTCTGTCTGTCAATAGAGAAACTATTTTTGGCATTTGGGGCAAGAATAGGTTCCTTTTCCTCCTAGTTTTCTTTTTTCCCTAGAATAATCCAATAATCCTCAGTACTTAAATTATCAGAAGGCAATGCGCGAGTTTTTTCATCAATTACAATTTTTACACCTAATCTCTCAAGATAAGTTTTTGCATATGCTCTCTCATAAAGAGGGTCATCCACGCTAACAAATATATATCCATTAGGAGATAATTTTTTACATGAACTTTTAAAGATCTGGAACCACGACTTTTCTCCAAGATCGTCTTCGGGGTCATCAAGAACTTGAGGGTTTTTCATAACGATGAGTCCATATCTATTTCTCTCTTTACTGACAATCTTTCTTGCGTCCTCAACTTGAAAACATTCAGGATCCACATCTAAATTGGAACATTCTGCTGAAGAAATTCTGCGTGGACTAATATCAATTCCTTTGTATTGAACGTTACCAAGTTTCTGTAGGGGGACTGCCTCGTGAGCAGAAAAACCACAGCCTACAGACAATACATGCAAAATGCCATTACCATCTCTTGGCAACAAGCCTTGCTCATTTAAGGGCTGCAAATAGTAATTTCTTACTTTGTTAAATTGCCTTCTACCTTCAGCGCTACTTGGTGTTAAATTTTTATCTTCTTTCATTATTCTATAAATATTTAGCTATCCTTACTTTTTTGATTATACCATCACGCTAATGAAACTGTTCTTGCAACATATCTTTGAAATGCGAGCATTAAACAAAGCGCGTTAAAAAACTATTATAGTTTGCTGTCAGGGGAATTCCTCAGCGAGTAAAGCGAGATTGAGGAAGGGGTGAAATTACCCGACCAGCGAACGAAATAATTTTAGCGCGACTTTACCGCTCGCGAGTTTTTGGTACTTTTGTCGGCACAAAAGTACAGAAAATAAACTAAAAATAAAATTAAAGATATGTTGAATGATTACTTTTGGCATTTGGGGCAAAAATAGGTTCCGCGGCCGCCGAGTTTTATTTTCTGAACTCTGGAATTACAATCGGGACATTTCTCCCCTTCCCTCCCGTAAACTAAAGCGTGTTTTTGATAGTTTCCTTCCTGACCTAGCGCGTTAACAAAGTTCTCATCCGAAGACCCGCCATATTCCAAGCTTTTCTTTAAGACATAAATTGTTGCCTCATAAAGCCTTTTTGCCTCTTCTGGCGTAATCTGCTTTGCAGATCTTCGCGGATCAATTTTGGCCTTAAACAAAGCATCATTGGCATAAATATTGCCAATTCCGCCAATTTTCTTCTGATCCATTATTAAAACTTTAATAGCGGTATTACTTTTACCAAGAATTTCAATAAACTTACTAAGGTTAAGAGGGGCCTGCCCCCCCATAGCTTTAGCGACGGGGGGCTCGGGGCCCATTTCTTTGAAAAACGGAATTTGCATTAATTCATCTTTTCTGACTACTTTCACCCACCCAAATTGACGCAAATCGTTGTAATAAAGAAAAGAACCGTTATCCAAAGTGAAAATAATGTGAGAATATTTTGTAGGAAGTGTCGGGCCTCCAATTTTCGGAGAAAGGGTCGGACCCTTAATTCTACTATCCTGATAAATCAACTGGCCGGTCATTTTCAGATGAATCGCCAAGACAAAATCATTATCCAGCTCAATAATTAAACCTTTCCCTATTCTTTTTAAGCCAATAATCTTGGCTCCGATAATCTGCTTTGCAGATCCGGCAAGCATTTTCGGAATTTTAATCTCAACATCTATAATCTTGCATCCGACAAGGTACTTTTCCAGCCCCAAACGTATGGTCTCTACTTCCGGTAACTCAGGCATATTATTTAATTTTTGAATTCACAAAATTAATAATTTCGCGCTTAAATCTTTCCTTTCCGAATTTTTGGGCTTGAGTTATACAATCTTGAGGGTTAATTGTTAAATTGTTAAATTGTTTAATTGCGGAAATCAATCCATCAACAGAATAATCATCAAACAATAATCCCGTTTTATTTTGCACCACCGTCTCTCTATATCCTCCCCCATTAAATGCAATTACGGGCGTCCCTTGACTCATTGCCTCCACTGGAGTAATACCAAAATCCTCATCCCTTGAAAGGGCCAGAAAAGCTTTGGCGTTTGCATATAGATTTACTAATTCTGCATCTGTCACCTGTCCCAAGAACTGAATATCCTTGTCTTCATTTGAGTAATTTTTGTACTCAGAATAATAACTAACCGTAGAGCCTGCTATTTTGAGTTTAAAACCCATTTTCTCCGCTGCAGCAATCGCCAATTCCAAACCCTTCGCCCCCACAATCCGAGAAACAATTAAATAATAATCCTTTTCGGATTTCGGATTTCGGATTTCGGATTTCGGTAAACTTACGGGTGGATAAATCACAGTCGAATCTCTCCTGTAAAATTTTTTAATCCTTCCCGCGACCTCTTGGGAATTAGCGATAAAATAATCTACTTTTTGCGCTGCTTTAAAATCATATAACCGCATAAAATGTCCTACAATTGCAGCATAAGCTCTCACCAGTGGATATTTTTGAAAATTGATAGATGTCGCATATCCATAAAGCCATCTTGGCGGAGTGTGGCAATAACAGATTTCAATCGGTCTTCTCTTAATGTCATGCTGAACTGGTTTCAGCATCTCCCCCGATCGCGAAGGGGCCTGCCTGTTGGCAGGAGATCCTGAAATAAATTCAGGATGACATCTGGAGCCGAAGCCTTTCGTCACGTACCAACTCGCTGAGCTTATAATGACATCATACTTTTTAAATTCTTCTTTGAATGAACCCCAAATAAAAGGCGCTAAAAACCGTAAGGGGCTGTGGAGTTTGGATCCGAAAAAGGGAATATTTTGCGCCCAAGACGGAATGATTTTCTTGTGCTTGAAATGCTCGTAAGCCGTTCCCTTTCTATCATAAAAGGCAGTATAAATCGGCGCGTCAGGAAAAATCTCCGTCAGCGCTTCCAACACGCGTTCTGCGCCACCAAACTCTTTGATATAGTCGTGTATAATTGCAACTTTCATAATAATTCCATTTGTTCCACTTTAGGTTTTTCCTTCTCGGTCTCCTTATCGCTTGTTGCTTGTCTCTTATCGCTTAAGCGATTAAGTAGACTTTTAAAGCCATATTTTTCAAATTCCTCCTTCATTCCCTCGCGGTCCAGATATTGAATTTTCGCCTTTTCCATATCCAGAGTTATGGGCGCATCCAGAACTACTCCCGCCAACTTTTGCGCCAGACCTGCCGCTTCGGCATCAGTCGCCAACTTCATGGCCAGATTCGGATTTTTGGTTTTGATTTTTTCCAAATTTTTATAGATTTCCTCAAGACTGCCATATTCATTGATCAAAGTTACAGCAGTTTTCGGACCAATACCGGCTACTCCGGGATAATTGTCCGATGGATCTCCAACCAAAGCTTTGTAATCAACCATTTGCGTTGGTTTAATTCCATATTTCTGCAAAACCGAAGCTTCATCAAAAATAAGCATGTTGGTCAAGCCCGTAATCGGCGCAATCATTTTTACATGGGCATTAACAAGCTGTAGTAAATCCCGATCTCCGGAAACAATAAATACCTCGATTCCTTCTTTTTGAGATTTGATTTTTGATTTTTGAGATTGATTGGCAATGGTCCCGATCAAATCGTCTGCTTCGTATCCGTCCACTTCAAAAATTTCCACTTTTGCCTTTTTCAAAATTTCATGGACGAATTTAATTTGGGGCACCAAATCATCTGACATTTTAGGTCTTTTTGCCTGATAACCAACAAAAAGTTCCTTGCGGAAAGTAGGGGCCTTTTTATCAAAACAAACAATCAAAAAATCAGGCTTATGCATCTCCAAAATTTTCAGAAACATTGAGAAAAAGCCATAAACAGCATTGACAATAATTCCGTCAGGATTAGTCAGGGGGGGCAGAGCATGAAACGCCCGGTGAAGTATGGCATTACCATCTATTAATATTAGTTTTTCCATAAAAATATAACTCAAGCATTACCGCCTGCCCCGCATATGCGCCCTTGCGACGCAAGGACGTAGACCTTGGGAGCAAGTAAGCAATATGTGGGGTCAATCAGAATAAGTTTCCTCATAAAAAGATTATACGCTTGACAAAAAATAAATTCTATGTTAATCTTAAGATGAACTTGGAGATCAAATATATGCAATTGCAAACAATATCCGCCAAAGAATTACGCAACAATTTACCAAAGATTATAGAGCTGCTAAAGAAGGGCTCAAATTTTACCTTAATTTACCGCTCAAAACCGGTAGCTCAAATTAAGTCTCTTTCTTCTTCGCAAGAAGGATTAAGAAAACTTCTAGAATTAGGTCCATCTTTTCATTTTAGAAGTAGAAAAAGCGCGGTAGAACTGATAAGAGAAGAACGAGATTAGATATTAATGAAATTACTTATAGATTCTTCTGTGTTCATCTCCTTCTTCAATGACGCTGATGTTTTCCATAAAGAAAGTGTGATTTTTTTTGAAAAACTTCTGGAAGACAAAAATGCAATTAATGTATTGCCTATACTTGTTTTTCTGGAAACGGCAAATGTGTTACGGAAAAAGATAGACGCATTTAACGAAATAAAACTATTGGATGCTTTCAATGAATATGAAAAGGTCGATTTGAGCTTTGACTCTTCGAGAAAATACTTATTGTTATTCAACCAACTTCATCTCCGAACGTCAGATGCGATTATTGCTGCTTGCGCAAAAATGGAGGATGCTATTCTCGTCACTTGGGATGAAAAATTAGCTAAAGAGGCAAAAAAAATTACCAATGCCCAAGCCCCTCTGACACTTTTTAAGAAATGAGCCACTGATTTTTCAAACTTGACTCTTTTTGCCCAATCTCCTACCATAAGCCTATGGAAGAAAATTTGCTTACTCCTCCCAAGAATAAGCTGCATGCCTTGGCATTTCTGGAAATAGGCTTGTTTGAAATAGGTTTCGTGGCAGTTATTCTCCTCTTGCTGTTCGGAGTGCTTAATTACTTCAATATTCTCTCCGTCTCCGAGGTTTTTCCTAAACAGCTCGGCTGGCTTCCGCGAAAGGAGGTATCGAGCGGTACCTCCCAAACCAAATTAGCCTCGCAAGGCGAGGCCTTGCGAGGCTCCGGCGAAAAGACAGCTCCGTCTCCTGCGAATTTTACCCCCACTACCTTCCAGTATGACACGGAGAAAGCCAAAACCTTGCTTACTCAGTACATCAAAGACACAATTAAGCCCTCCCTCCTCCCCGCAAACATTGAGATAAAGCAAGCTACCATTAATTCAAAAATAGAAAATTCGAGCCTATTCTTTGCGTCCTTCAATATTCAAAATGCCTCTACTGCTGCTGTCTTTCGTTATGATAAAACTGTTAATTCCACAAATTCCCTTAGTCTCAGTCTGAATCTTAAAAACTTATCTCAATTTACCGACACCACAACGTTAGCCAATTTCCTTCTTTCTACATATTTCTCCACCCCCCTTATTCTTTCAGATCCCAACTGCAGAATGGTTTCAGAATCTGTTTTCTGCGAGAATTTCCAAACAACATCTGATGGTAAAAAGGGTTACGGTATGACTATAATCGGTACTCCTCCAAAATCAATCAACAACATCTTTACCTGCCTTATTCCCAAAGAAAGTGCGGATTACGCCAGTGCCAAAAGCTGCATCAGCTTCTAAAGCTTGACAGCCTGTATAAATTTTGACAGAATTGACATGGAATGAGCGAGAATACTATAAACCCAGAAAGGCCAGTCCCCTCAGAAGGAATTAGTAGAAGAGATTTTCTTAAAACTGTTGTAAAAGCTAGCGTCGGAGTTGTTGGAACATTGGCCGTAGGAGGAACTGTAGTAAAAATAGTAAGCGAACTTACGAAAGAAAAGAAGATTAGTGTCCCCGACAGAATTGACCGCACTGCTACCGAGGGCACCCTCGGCGTCAACAACACGATGCAGGTTACTCCGAAAGACTATTCAAACGTCGCTCCGAAAATTGTAGAAAACGGTTACGTCAATGTTCCTTTAGCAGTTAGCTCCAAAGACGGCCAAATACGTACTGTGCATTACAAAATTAGTAAGGGGAGTTTTGCTGGTCTTGATGATTATAATGCATTTCTAACATTCGACGGCCTTGTTGCGGGAGATACTCTCCTTTCTCCGGTCAATGGAATAATCGAAATTAATCAGGGAAATGAAGGTCTCAGTTACTTCTTTCTATATACCGATCCAAAAGGTTCTTCAAAGGGTTATATGGAAAAGGATGACGCTGTCATAATCTATTCGACCACCGGACTTAAACCTATAATTGACTTTGAAAAGCCGATAAACGGCAGCATTCGAAAAGAAATCAAAATAGGGGATCCCATTGGCACATTAATCTCATCCGCAAAAGACGAGCGGTTTGGAGGCCAAGTGAAGATAAGAGGAAGCGCCCTAGGGCAATTACCCACTACTATTGCTACTACTTCTGACGGAAAAGCCATTAATCTTGTGATACAATAATTCCATAATCTTATGCGCCGATTTACTGCCTGTTGTTTCGCTTTCATTATTGTATTAATTATATTTGGTTTTTATCCTCCTCAACAGACCCCTGTTTTTGCTTTTGTTTATGACTGTCTTAATCCAGAATATAATGCCGGAAACTGTACCAACGGCAATATTCCTGTCAATTGTGGTAATTCTGATGGAACAACCGGACAGGACTGTTGTAGATATTTAGCTCAAACGTATCAGGAACAGGGCATGAATGTAACTGCCTCCTGCAAAGACTTCTGCGGTAATCCTTCAAACCCCGGCGGCGGAGCTTGTCTGCGAGATTCCGCTAATCAATGCTTAAATTTTAGCGCTGATAATTACTGTGGCCTCGCCCCAGGCGGAGTCGAACCAGTTTTCTGCTGTAATTATACTGTTGCTCCCCCCACCCCCGCCTGCAATTCGGGGATTTCATGTACGGGTACCTGTACTGCTACTTCATCTAATACCTGCTCTGTGGGAAACGGCACCCAAGGAAGTTGTGTATATACCACATATACCGGAGGAGGAACGTGCACTCAAGCTACTGCGCCAAATCAAACGTGTACTATTCCTAATTGCAACCCAGGCAACACCTGCGTAAACGGAGTTTGCGTTCCTCCCGTTGTCACGGGATGCACAAATGACAATGATTGTTTGGATAGCAATGCGTGCACCACGGACATCTGTAATATATCTGCCGGAACATGCAGTAATACTGCCGCTGCCGACGGTACAAAATGGGACGTGCTCAACAATTATGTTTGTTGCAATGGAGCAAAAACTTACAGCTCCACCTGCGGTACCCCTACTACATGTCGGGTAACGACTTCCCCTCGCTCCTACGACTTCACCCTGGGCGGAACGGTAACAGGGCAAATTACTGCAACTGTAGAAAATTTACCTGCAGGAAGAACTGTAAGTCAAATATTATTTGGCGTTTACCCTCCTGCAATTGCAACTGTTAATCCAAGTAATCCCGGCGATCCAAACTCACCATATTCAACCACAGTAACAGGTTTTGCAGCAGGCAATACCGCAGTCTGGGCAACCGCAAGGCTGGATAACGGAGACGTTACTACCTGTCAATCTTCGGCAAACACAGATACCGATATAAATATTAACCCGAGTTCCGGTGGTGGAGGAGGTGGCACAAGCTACACTTGCACCTCTTCCTACGGAGGTATTTGTAATGCCACTGCCTGCCAATCCCCATCCGTCTCGCTGGCAGGCACCTGTCCCAGCTCTCAATATTGTTGTTCTAGCGGCAAACCGACGCCTAGTTTTTTCAGCATTCACGGTTCTGTTTGGGTTGACTCTATTCAAAATGGAATACGAGATTCCACTGAAGTCTGCTATGAGGGAAAATATACAATTTCCCTCACAGGTCCGGTTTCCCAGGGTCCATATGAAAGATATCAATATGCCCAATTTGGCAGCTGTAGGACAATAGATTATTTTTCTTATGCTTTTACTGATCTTCCGGCGGGAACATATACCGTTACTGTAAATCCGATTCAAAGTTATGGCTTTACGGCACCAATATCGGGGCAGCAAACAGTTGTATTAAAGTTATGATGCAAAAAAAATTGGTATTTTTCCTTTTGCTCTTTCCAATAGTTTTTTTACTGCTACTCCCGCAAAAAGCCTTGGGAGCTGAAACGCAATTAAAATGTAGCACCGGGCATAAATGGTCATTTTGGGAGATGACAGAACTGACATGCGAAAGCCAAAACAGTTTTTGTCAGCAGGCCTGTAGCGACGCAGGATATTTTCGGGGCTATGCATCTCAAAACAGCTGCTATAACCAGGTGCTCCCATTTCTTGATCCCACAGGAAAAAATAATTACGTAGAATCTTGTTCGCTGGGCGGAAAAGCGTATACCGTAATTTTTAGCCCTGACCGATCCTTGTCAGGATCAAACAGCTATACCTTATGCACTTGCACCAATGATCCCCCACCGTCTGCGGTCGCAGATTTTGGTATAGCCCGAAATTTTTTTGAAATTCAAGGAAGTCTTTATAACGATATCAATACTAATCAATGCCTGGATTCGAAATACAACCTTGCCCCCTGCAACGATGGCAACGAATCTGCATACACTGACCCGATTACAGTAGACATTGTTGACACAAATGACAAACCTTATCCTGTAACGATTGCCTCAGATACTCATCCCCAAACAGGGATGCCGAGAAGATGGTACACAACCAGAGACGGAATCAACAAAAAACTTCCCGCAGGAACATATAGAATCTCCTTCGGAGGATTAACAGGCGCAAACACATTCACATATCCCAACACTCCCAACAACACCCTCCTTGTGACCGTCGGGCCAACTTGTGAGAATTCGGGAGTTAATCCCTGGCTAAAAACAAACACAAACCAACAGGCGTCTTGTTTCTTTGGCGATATAATTTCGCTCAATGCCGGGGTGACAAATCTCAAGCCTGCCTGGATTCAGTCTATAGGATCTGATATCAGATGGGATAGCGGATTTATTAATCATCTTCCTTCCGCAAATACATACGCCTCTATTCCGGGAACAGGCGGAATGCCCGGAATAATCTTCTCCGGAGCGCATGCTTCCGACTTCGGGATTAATGGCGGACAGGCAAGTGAAAGAAAAAGTAATCAATTTAACTGGCAGGTTGGATCATTTAGGCATCCTGATCTTTTCACCACTTCCCATGCCCTTATTCCCACTTCCTATACTTTCCTCAAGGAAACTGCAGATGGTTCAGGGATTTTTCCCAAAGACAACATTGCATCTCTTAACGATATTTCTGCTCATGGAATATATAAAGCTGAAGGCCTTACTGTTAATGAGGACTACACGTTTCCGGAAAACCAAAACTTTATTGTTCTTGTCAATGGAAACTTAACTATCAAGGCTAAAATTCTTGTCCCTGTCGGTTCAACTGTGGTATTTTCCGCATCAGGAGACATAAATATCAGTCCGAGTGTCGGAGAAATTCAGGGACTTTATTCTGCGGATGAAGATTTCACAGTAGATACGGCAAGCAGTTGTCCCGGCACGGCCGATAGCAAATTAAACGTTTCCGGAACTGTAATTGCCAATGCGGGAAGACGTGGGGGAACTTTTGACAACCGGAGAAGTTTGTGCTCAGGCAATTCTACCGCCCCTTCCGTTACCTTTACCGAAAGGCCTGACTTTATGCTTAATTATCCTTCCATGGTCAAACAAATCCCCAGATACTGGCAGGAAGGGGCGCC
>Ga0209210_1003632_pt1 | contig 10352 bp, 13 predicted proteins | sample RifGroA1_FD_183991 | JGI IMG/M metagenome (GOLD analysis project Ga0209210, IMG submission 183991) | Contaminated groundwater microbial communities from Rifle, Colorado, USA - Rifle Groundwater A1 (SPAdes) (version 2) | ecosystem: Environmental > Aquatic > Deep subsurface > Groundwater >...
CCCCTCAATCTTAAAATTAAAGAATAGATAACACTATTTGATGCGAGATCCCCTGTTTTTTTATCAAGTTCAATTATTTCTTGACTTGATTTTATTGACTCTTTTGTTGATTTAAAAAATGGAAAAAATAATTTTGTGTTAACCTCTATTTTTTTTAATTTCTCAAAATATTTGCTATTCATTATGGGTTTTGCTTCTCTGAAAATAGAATACATCATTAAAGAATTTATTTTGATTGCCGAATCCAAAGATTCTTCTGGAACAATCAGAAAATCAACGTCGCTTTTTTTATCAATTTGGAATTTTTCTCGAGTTATAACTAAAACATCAATGTCAGATTCGTCGGTGTTTTCATTTCTTGCATAACTTCCATATAAAAGAATGCAAATAACTTTATCTAAATAGGGGGATAAAATTTCTAAAATTTTTTCATTAACGCTTTTTTTCTCAAGTCTTACAACTAAAACTTTTTCATTAAGCCATTCTTTTGGCGTAAAAATATGCGCCCCGTTTCCGATTAATGTAACCTTTCTTACAACTTGTTCTTGTATTTCCATAGTATATACATAGTATATACCTTTATAAATATTTTGTGAGTGCCCACAATTTTTATTTTTTATTTTTCGTAGTCACCTGTTTAAGCGTTTTCTTATATTGCTTTATTAAAAAATTTAGAGTTGGTTTTAAATTATCTTTTTTTGAATATTCTTGCAAAGTTTGATAGTACTCTGCTCTGTCTTCTAAAGTTATGTTTATCGGAGGGTAATTATTTTTCAAAAGAATAAAATTTAGAATTAATCTTCCGACTCTTCCGTTTCCGTCTTGAAATGGATGAATGTGCTCGAATTGATTATGAATTATCGACGCTAAGACAAGGGGTTTAAACTTTTTTTTATTTTTCTGATACCATTCAATAAATTCGTTTAAATATTCTTGAAGTTCTTGTTTAGGAACTCCGGAATGGACAATTTCTCCTCGAGAATTTGCGACTACGACATTTACTTTTCTAAATTTTCCTGCAAAAGATTTTGTCCCATCAAAACAAATTTTATGCAACTTCAAGAGTAAATTTATTGAAAGATCTTCTTTTGTATTTCTTATATAATTAATTGCTTTGGCTACATTTTTCGCTTCCAATTCTTCGTCATCTTTTGGTCTTTTGCCCTCGATAATTTCTTTTACTTCTTCTAATTGAACTGTAGAACCCTCGATAGCATTTGTATTATAAACAAAATCTTCTGTAAAGTTCATCCATTCCTTTTCGTTCAAATGGAAAATTTTTATTTCATTATTATAATTATTTAGTATTTCTAATTGTTTTTTTGTTAATCTAAAATTAAAAACTTCTGTGCTAACCTCTTCTAATATTTCTGAAATTTTTTCTTTTGCTTTTTCTTCAGAGTTTTTTAACTCTTCTTTAGATAAATTAACTCCTAGATATTTTCTTATTTTTTTTATATTTTCTTTTTCGCGATAAGAATAAACCAAGTAATATTTTATTTTGCCATTTGATTTTCTTTCTTCGACATACATAATAAAACAAGGGTGCCCACATTTATAAATATTTCTTTTTTGTGGTCACCTAGTCTTCTTTATACAAAAATAATAACAGCGGGGTAGATTTATTTTTAATTAAAACATTAATTGTTTTTTCCAACTCTTTTTTATCTCGATGATAAATTAATTTGTACGAAAACGCAGATCTTTTTTCTTTTAGTTGCGGAAATTCACTGAACAATTCTTTTTTTAATTTGATTGTATTCCATGCCTGAAAGCTTTCGCTGTAGTGAACTTTTCCTTCGCTGTTAATTGTGGTTCTTGGTGTAAGAGGTTTCTTTTCCAATTTTTCTCCTTCACCTCAATTAAAAATATTCTTTGAATCTTTCTCTAATCTCTTCAAATGTCTGTTCTCTCATATTAAATTTTCGATCTTTTCTTTGATTCATTTTGTTTATTAAATCGGTAAATTCTTTATCTTGAAAAATTTCAATTCCCATTTCCTTACACGCATTTTTTATTTTTTCCAAACATTCTTTTACATGCGATTCTTTATCTTCAAGAATCTCTGCTTCAAAATAACTAAACCCTCCAGATTTAACAAGGGCAAATTCTACATCTTTAAATTCAAATACAAAAGTTTTTGTATCCATTAAAATTCCTTCAAACCAATTTAGATATTTAAAAAATTCTAACGCTTGCCCAAACTTTTCTTCTTCAATTGGGAATAAAAATTCATTTTCTATTTTCTTCCAAGCAAGATTTACTGAATCAATATAAATTCCGATTAAATCAGAATTGTGATATTTTTTTAGATAATCTAAAATTTTTTCTTTTGATTCTTCAAATGTTTTATTTTCACAGATTTTTTTTATTTCAAATATCTTTCTTTGTGTTTGTAAGGATCGATTTTCATGATATACAAAAACAAATTACTCTTAAAAGTAATCTGTATTAAGTTTGTACATCTCATTAAAATGCCAAAAAGATTTTACGCCCCGTCCGAGATTCGAACTCGGGTCACAGCCTTTCTTCTTTTCGAGCATCGAAAAGTTTCGGTTTCTTTTCTTTACCCGACGGGTTTTCTTTTCTTCTAAAAGAAAAGAAAGGGCTCTTGAAAGGGCTGCATACTTGGCCTCTGTACTAACGGGGCATAAAATTATTTGTTTAAGTTCGTTTTTAAACTTTTAGAAGTCGCTATTCACAAATAAATAAACCATTTTATTTCTTTCCAATTCTTTAAATATCCTGATTAACTTTAAAATAAATGATACAATACGACGTGGTTTTTATTTGCGACCACCCTCTTTGTGGAATTGCAATCTTGAAAAGACTTTTGGAAAAAAATAATTTTTCAGTTGGAGTAATTGAAATTCCGAAAAACGAAAAAGATATTTTAAAATTTGGAAAACCAAAATTATTTTTCGGAATTAGTTCAGGAAGCATTGATTCAATGTTGAGAAATTACACTGCACTTAAAAAAAAGCGAGAAGAAAAAAAAGAATTAAATTACAAACAAGAAATTCCAGATAGAACAGTGATTGTTTACAGTAATTGGATTAGAAAAAATTTCAAGAATTCAATAATCGTCGTCGGTGGAGTAGAAAGTTCGTTACGAAGATTCACGCATTATGATTATTGGCAAGATAAATTAAGAAAGTCAATTTTGTTTGACTCGCGCGCAGATATTTTGGTTTATGGTTATGGAGAAAAACAATGTTTAAAAATTGCAAAAAAAATCTCGGGGAAAAAATCTCTGCAAGGAATTAAAGGAACTTGTATTAAATCTCGAGAACTTCCGAAAAATTTTACAGAACTTCCGAGCCACGAACAAGTTTCAAAATTAAAAGAAAAATTCTGCGACATGCAAAATGCCCTCGACAACAACAAAAATTTAGCGCAAAAAACAGAAAATTTTTACATCCTGCAATATTCATTTCCAGAATATACTTCAAAAGATTTGGACGAATATTACGAGCTTCCTTTCACCAGAAAAATTTCGGTTGATTATTTGAAAGGGTTTGAATTCAGCGTAGTGACCCATCGAGGTTGCATCGGTAATTGCAATTTTTGTTCTTTGCGTCTGATGTCATCTGGAAAAATTGTTTCAAGGTCTGAAGAATCAATTCTAAGAGAAATAAAATATTTGACAACTCTTCCCCATTTCAAAGGGAATGTCGACGATCTTGGCGGACCTTCTGCGAATATGTATGGAATGGATTGCAACAAGTGTGAAAAAAATTGCATTGACTGCAAAAGTTTGGATAGGTCGCATTTAAAATTAATTCATCTTATGAAAGAAATAAAAAAAATTAATGGCGTGAAAAATTTTTATATTAGAAGCGGGATAAGATATGATTTAGCGACAGAAGAATATTTGAAAGAAATAAAAAATCACATTTCAGGAAAATTAAAAATCGCGCCAGAACATGTCAGTCCAAAGGTTTTGGAACTGATGAACAAAAATAAAGGAAACCTCGACGAGTTTATTCAAAAATTTAAAAAATTAGAATGTGGTTTGCTCTCGTTTTATTTTATGGTTGCGCATCCTGGCTCAACAATGAAAGATGCTTACGAACTCGCAAATAAAATTAAAAAATTAAAAAATAGCGAAGCAGTTCAGATTTTCACGCCAACCCCCATGACAAATTCAACATGCATGTATTACACTGGTTTAAACCCAAAAACAAAAAAACAAATTTATGTTCCGCGTTCTTACAAAGAAAAAAAAGACCAGAGAAGAATTTTGTGGTGAAAAATTACTTAATTATTTTATTTTGCATTTCAATTAATTTTTTCAATTCCTTAAAATTTGAATAATAATGCAGATTATTTATTTGTTCTTCAAATGATTTTGGGAGTTTATTTTCAATGCATCTCTCGTCGATTAACCAGAAAATGTTTTTCAGTTTTGGATTTTTGTGACTTCCGTATTTTTGATGGTATTTTATAAAACTGCCTTCAATTAAAACTCCAGGAGAAAATCCAAGACAGATTATTGTTAATGCTTGTTTTGTTAAGTCCGCGTTGAGTTTATACCAGTCCCGTCAATAGGTTTTATTTCATAATTTTTAAAATTTGGTTTCAAATGTTCATAACCATAAAAAATATCTTTGTTAGGATAAAATGCAATTGGTTTTTTATTTTTTATTTTTCCAAATTCAATGGCAATATCAGTGTAAACTCCATCATCTGGAGTCACAATTAAATTGTCAAAATTTTCTGCAAGAAATTTTGCGTAGTCCTTAACAAAATTTGAATAATTTTTTCTTTAATTTTTCCATGTCTCCAAAGACAACTTCTGTCAGAAACTCCAATCAAAACAACATCCATATTTTAAAATGAAAAGAGAGATTAATAAACTTATTCAAAAATTACTCTCACGTCTGCGATTTTTCCGACGCGGTTTTTCTGTAACATAAAAGGATTAATATCTAATTCTGAAATTTCTGGAAATTTTTTTATTAATTCACAGAGTTTAAAAATATTTTTTTCCAAACATAAATTTTTTTCAATTTTTAATTCTTTGAACATTTTTTGAACATCTTTTTTTTCAAGCACACTGCAAACTCTAAAAACAACTTCTTTTTTTTCTTCAACATCTGTTCCGCCTTTTCCAAAAACCAAAACATGTTCAAACTCTGGTGTTTTTTTTATTCCTAAAAAAAATTCTTTTCCGTTTACTTGCTCTTGAATTAAAATTTCTTCAGTATTTTTTATTTTAATTAATCTTCTAAAATTTCTCAAAGCTTGTTTAAAATTTGAAACTCCGACGATAACTCCATTTATTCTCTTTTTATGAATAATCTTTTTTCCAGAAACTTTCATTACAACAGGAAACTGAAATTTTTGCAAGACCTCTTTCAATTCTTTTTCTTTATGAAGATAAACCCCCTTAAAAATTTCAAATCCATTTTTTTTCAAAAAATTTTCTGCTTCTTTTTCTGTAAAAATTTTCATAAGATAAAAACAAAACCTATTTATATAAACCTTGCTGAGATAAATTATGAAAAGTCGTGATTTAAATTCTTTTTTCAATCCAAGTTCAATCGCAATAATAGGGGTTTCTGAAGATGAAAAAAAAGTTGGAGGAATTCTCTTCGAGAAACTGAAAAAATTCTGCGGAAAATTGATTTTAGTTAACCCAAATCATAAATACATTCATGGAGAAAAATGTTATCCTTCTGTTTTAAAATATTCTAAAAAAATTGATTTAGCAATAATCGCTATTCCTTCGGATTTTGTAAAAAATTCTTTAATTGAATGCGGGAAAAATAAAATTAAAAATGTGATAGTTATATCATCGGGATTTTCAGAAATTGGAAATAAAAAAGAAGAAAATGAATTAATTGAAATCGCAAAAGAATATAGAATAAATTTACTCGGACCAAATTGTTTTGGAATTGTGAATCCTTTTTTAAATCTCGATTGCACTTTTGCAAATTCTTTTCCAAAAAAAGGAAACATCGCATTCATTAGCCAAAGCGGGGCATTGTGGAGTTATTTATCTGAGTTAAAAAAAGGTTTTTCTGGATTTGTAGGTTTAGGAAATATGTCTGATTTAGATTTTTCCGACTGGATAAAATATTTTGACGAAGACAAAAACACAGAAAAAATTGTTTTATATATTGAAAAAATAAAAAATGGGAAAAAATTTATTCAGACATGTAGAAATTCTAAGAAAAAAATTATTGCAATTAAATCTGGAAAAACAGAAAAAAGTTTGCAAGCAACATTAAGCCACACTGGAAGTTTGGCGACGGACTTTGAAATTTATCAAGGAGCATTTAAGCAAGCAAATGTAGAATTAGATAATTCTACAAAAGAAATTTTTTCTATTAGAAAAAAAGAAGTTCACCTAAAAAATAAAAAATTAATTTTAATTACAAACGCAGGAGGAGTTGGTGCGTTGCTTTCAGATTATTTTTCAGAAAATAAAATTGTTCAAAAACCAATTGATATTCTTGGAACAGCGACGGCAAATGATTATAAAAATGAATTAGAAAAACACAAAAATTTCAAAGGAACAATCGTAGTAATTTTTACTCCGCAAAAAATGTCAGAGCCAGAAAAAACTGCAGAAATAATTTCAGAATTTGTGAAAAAAAATAATAAAAAAGTTGTTGCATATTTTCTCGGAGATAAAAGTATAAAAACAGCGACGGAAATTTTAAGGAAAAATAAAATTAAATGTATGAATGAGATTTAAGATGCCCTCTTCAATCCTCCCCATTCTTGAAATTCTTTCGAAAAAATATTTTAGCGACGAGAAAACTACTTTAAACAGAATGAGGGTTGCAGAAAAAAAAGACCCGTTTAAAATTTTAATTTCTTGTTTGTTGAGTTTAAGAGCTCGTGATGAAAACACTGAAAAAGTTTCTGCAAAATTATTTGAAGTCGCAGATACTCCAAAAGAAATTTTAAAATTACCGACAACAAAATTAGAAAAATTAATTTTTTCTTCTGGACATTATCACAAAAAAGCAAAAACTCTAAAAGAGGTCTCAAAAACCTTGATTGAAAACTTTAATTCAAAAGTTCCTGATGAAAAAGAAAAACTTTTGTTAATAAAGGGGGTTGGTCCAAAAACAGCGAACATAGTTTTAAATTTTGCATTTGACAAATTAGTAATTCCTGTTGATACTCATTGTCACAGAATTCCAAATCGGCTCGGCTGGATAAAAACAAAAATTCCTGAACAAACAGAAATTGAACTAATGAAAATAATTCCAAAAAAATATTGGCAAAGATTTAATGCAATCTTTGTTCAGTTCGGCAGAGAAATTTGTCAACCGGTCTCTCCTTTTTGCAGTAAATGTCCGATTGAAATGTTTTGTAAAAAGGTAGATGTAAAAAAGTTTAGATAATCATTTCTCGTCGGAAAAAAGATAAAAAATAAATCTAAAAAATCTGAGAATTATTTCTATAAAAATTATAAATAAAAGATAATTTCCAACTTGATTAAATAAAGAAGGAATAGAAAGAATCTGCGCAAATATTCTGTTCAAGTCAAATAGATTAGGATTGATCAGCGAAATTCCTAAAAGGGTAAATGGAAAAAATTTCGCTATTTCCCTTGACAAATCTTCTTTGTAATATGCGGTTATTCTTATTGATGCGACAATTGTGGCAGAAATTAAAAGCAAACTTGCAATGCTTAAAGATTCGTTCATCAGGATTATAAGAATCGTGAAGCAGACAAATCCTGCGAAAATCAAAAGCGGAGAAATTAAAATATATTCTATAAGATATAAAAACCCTGCGACAATTTTTACAAGAAATGCGTCTTGATATTTATTATACTGATTCAGATTTAATTGGAGAATATCTTTTTTTGATAGAAGACGATAAAAATGCCAAATAAAAATTGAGTAAAGAACTATTAACAAAACAAGCAAAAAAAAGTTTAAAAATTCCGCAAACATCGTCGGTAATTTAGATAAAAGCAAAATATAAATATTTTCTATTTCTAAAATTAAATTTGTCACCTCTTGCATAATTTGTAAATGCAAAAAGAGTTTTTAAGATTGTTGTTGAAAACAAAAATATTTAATTTTAACCGAATTGCAAATTAAAATCCTAACAAGATTTCACTTTTTATTTAATTGTTCAATCTTGAATGTGGGTGACAGGGTGCTCGAGCCCCCACTCGCTTTTTTATTTTTGAGGCAATTGCTCGTGAAAACTCTCGTTGAACCAAACGCAGACACCGAAAGAATATTTAATTTTAACCGAATTGCAAATTAAAATCCTAACAAGATTTCACTTTTTATTTAATTGTTCAATCTTGAATGTGGGTGACAGGGTTTGAACCTGCGCAGGCACTAAGCCACAGGATCTTAAGTCCTGCCTATTTGACCACTCTAGCACACCCACATAATTTTCTTAAAATTTTCTTGCTTAAAAAACTTCCTAAAATTATTTATTTTTTAGAATTTTTTCAGGATATTAAGTCCTGCTGTTTGACCCGAGCGATTTCACTAATAATCCATAAATGTGAAGTCGGGAGTTCTCTAGCACACCCACATAATTTTCTTAAAATTTTCTTGCTTAAAAAACTTCCTAACCACTCAAACATTTTTTATATTTCAAAACTTTTGCATACTTAATTAAAAGTTTTGCTTTGTTCTGTTCTGTAAAAAATCTTAAGTCCCCATTTTTATTTGCTCTTCCAAAAACCTCACATAAATTATTATTGAAATCTGAAATATATTTTGAATGAATGATTATGTAAAAATCAGGAATTCCGTAGTCGACAAATCCATTTTTTCCAATTAAAATTTCATCTTGCCAAATTTTTTCATTATTTTTAAAATCAAAAAATCTTACTGAGATAACTGCTTTTTCAGGAAGTTCTTTTAACAAACTGCTTGAAGTAATTTCTTGAATAACTTTTTGTCTTTGCGTTGAAGTCAATTGCTGAAAATTTATTTTTCCTGACTCAACTGCATTTCCTGTTGCTCGCATTTTTAAAAAAACTAAAACACCGATGACGATTACAACAACCAAAATTATCCAAATCAAATTTTTTGTTTTCAATTTGGGTTAATACCCCGTAGCTTGCTACGACACCAAATTGAAAAGACAGAAATTGTGGGGTTGCTTAGAAAAAAATTTGCGCAATAATTCGTAGCTTGCTGTGATTGAGATGCGAAAATTTTAAGCAATTTCTTTGTTTTCATTTTAATAATCTTTTATTTTTTCTGAATTTTCACTCCAAGTTCTTCAAGTCGTTTGATATGACTTTGCATTATTGATTCAACAATCTGCAACATCTTGAAAAGTTCGTTTCTTTCGTTCACCAGCGTCGTCAAAGCGCCTTTGTGATAACCGATTTCTTCTTCTTTTGAAAATTTTATTTCTGCTTTTTTGTCAAACGCTTTTTCTAAATTTGTTTTTATCATATTTGAAATAATGAAATCAAAGTTTTAAATGTTTTGAAAAAACATACAAAAATATTTAAACCGCGAAAATCAAATTAAAAAATGTTAAAGGTAAAAATTAAAAAATTAAAATCAAACGCAATTGTTCCGGGTTACGCGCATCACAACGACGCAGGGGTTGATTTTTTTTCTTGTGAAAAATATTTTTTAAAACCAGGAGAAAGAGCTTTGGTTTCAACTGGAATCGCGATTGAATTTTCCGATGGATATGAACTTCAAATTCGTCCGCGAAGCGGGCTTGCCATAAAAAAAGGAATTGGAATTTTAAATTCTCCTGGAACAATTGATGCAGGTTATCGAGGAGAGATAGGAATTATTTTAATAAATTATAGTCAAGAAAATTTTGAAATAAATCCAGGGGACAAAATAGCACAAGGAGTTTTTAACAAATTTGAAAAAGCAGAAATTGAAATTGTTGAAGAATTAAATGGAACTTCTAGAGAACAAAAAGGTTTTGGCTCAAGCGGAAATTAAAATATATTTTTCATCACAACCCCTTCTTTATTAAATGGAAGCAATCTTGAAATTTCTTCTTGCGAAACGCAAATTCCTCGACGACAAAGCACGGCCTGAAGCGAAGCAACCACGCACCAATTTTTTCTTTCTTGTCTTTGAATTTGATATTTCATTTTATCTCAGCAATTTTAATTCTTCTTCTGTTAATGAAATACTTTTGGGAATTTCTAATTTTCTTAATTCAATTTTTGCTTTGTCTAATAATAATTTTGAAAAATCATATTGTTCGCCGTAGTAATCAAATAAATAATTAACTTGGATTATTCCTGTTGAGATAATTCCTTTTGCGCAACTTATACAAGGAAAAGTTGTTACATAAAGTATCGCCCCTTCTATAGAAGTTCCAACTCTTGCTGCTTGGTAAAATGCATTTGCTTCTGCGTGAACTGCCATACA
>Ga0209210_1003636_pt1 | contig 10339 bp, 9 predicted proteins | sample RifGroA1_FD_183991 | JGI IMG/M metagenome (GOLD analysis project Ga0209210, IMG submission 183991) | Contaminated groundwater microbial communities from Rifle, Colorado, USA - Rifle Groundwater A1 (SPAdes) (version 2) | ecosystem: Environmental > Aquatic > Deep subsurface > Groundwater >...
TAAGTTATAATAATGTTTAGAGGATTTACCTTTAAAGACCAATCTTAACGGTTTAAATAGATTGTAGGCCTTTATATTTTCTGCCAGAACTTGTGGGCTTGGAAGCAGGTTAAGTTTGTTTTCAAGAGCTTCTACCTCATTTCTGTAGTCGGTATTCCTAAGGAAGATTTGCTCAGTCATGACATATTTCAATTTACTTAAGTAAGTATTATCTATTAACTCAATATCCTCTCGTTCCAACTTTAAATTCAAAGAATCGACGTTTTCCATTAAGTGCTTTATGTTATTTGTTTTAACAAGTGAGACTACCGGATTATGAGAAACGAGCCAGCTAATAATGATTTGCATTGGCTTTTTCCCGTATTTGCTACTCAGATAATGAAGAATCTTAAGATGTATCGGATTCCAACTTAACCTCCCGTGATTTAATGGGCTGTAAGCAATCAATGTCTGTCCATTTTTCTCGCAATACTTCAAAAGTCCTTTTTCCGCCGAGCGTTCCAAAATATTATATTCATTTTCAACAGTAACAAAAGATCTTCCTTGGAGAAGGTTTGAGAACTTTTTTATTAAATTTAAATCGAAATTACTTACCCCAATGTATCGAATCTTTCCTTGTTTTAAGAATTTTTCCAGGGTGCTAACAACAACTTCCATTGACACCAAAGCATTTGGCCAATGCATTTGATAAATATCTATATAATCAGTTTGCAATCTCCGTAGGCTTCCTTCTAGGGACCTTTTTGAATTTTTAGGAGATGATGCATTCTCTGGATTAAATTTAGAGAGGATTATAATTTCCTTCCTTTTATTCTTAATTGCTTTTGCGAGTATCTCATCAGCGAAACCTTCCCCATACAACTCAGCTGTACTGAAATAATTAATTCCCAGGTCAACTGCTTTTTTATAGATTTTAATACGCGTATCGACTATTAATTTATTATAATTTCTCCGATTGCCTATTCCGTTAGTTCCGAGTCCTAAGGCTGAAATTTTTTCCTCGGTTCCTCCTAAGCTTTTGTAAATCATTGATAATCTATATGCTAATTTTCCAGTCCTCCAAGTTGTCAGTACTTAAATTTGTGTGTTTGTCACCATTGTTATTACGATCGCCTATTTGTGCGAGTTTATTCTTTATCTTATTGCGTATGCCATTTAGCTGATGGGCCTTCTTCAGGGATTCCATATATTTTTTTGGATCTTCCTGCATATGGTCTTTTAGATGCCATATACTCAAGTTAATTTGTGCAAGAACAACAATCATTCTGATTAATTTCGAGGACAGCTTTATCTGTTTTTCATCAAAAATTAAATCAATATCATGAGATATTTTTAACAAATGTTTCAAATATTTGTCATTATTCTTAGTCAATTTAGCCTCTTTAATTTGATATATAGTTAGTGAATCAATTAACTCACCAAGGTTTGGAAAAATTAAACGCTCTTGTTTATTTTTTATACTCTTTTTCATTATTTGTTCTAAGAATATTTCAGTCTACTAAATAAGTTGTACTCAGATTGATACCATTCAATAGTTTTTTTAATTCCGCTTTTAATCTCAGTTTTTGGTTTAAAATCTAATAATTTTCTTGCTCTTAAAGGAGAGAGAATTCTTACCCGATCTCCAGTGGGCTTGGAAGTATCCCAGGCTATTGTTATTTTGGGATTAATTAAACTTGTAATTATGCTTGCTAATTTACATATGGTTTGACCCTTGCCAGAACCGATGTTAATCGCTAAGCAGGGAGGTGCTTTTTCCAGAGCCAGCAGCATTCCATCTACAACATCTTCTACATAGATAAAGTCTCGTTTTGCAGATCCATCCCCCCAAACCTCAAGCGGGTTTTCTCCGCTAAATATTCTCGCAATAAGTGCAGGAATTACTTGGCCGGTCTTCGGGTCAAAATCGTCAAAAGGTCCATATACATTCGCAGGTCTGACTATCCGAACGGCATCCCATCCGTACTCTTTAAGGTATGTTTCCCCCTGCAATTCCCCAACCCTTTTGGCAATTCCTGGAATTCGGTCATTTTGTCTTGGCATCCCATCCCAAACAGTATCTTCCTCTTTTGGTCGGGAAGATTGTGGATAGGCACAGATACTACTAACGAATAAAAACTTTTCGACGTTATTCTTATACGCCGCGTCCATTAAATTTGTCTGGAACCTCAGCATAGGAACAAGGTAACTCGCTGCTTTTCCCTCACCGATTCCGACAGAACCTTTAATTCCAACTAAATTAAATACATAATCATAACCTCTCGTAACATTTAAACAATTTCTTAAATCGCATAAATCTGCTCTTGCAAAATCTACTTTGTTGCCAAAAATATCACCTACGAACTTCTTGGTCTCCAAGGAAACGATTTTAACATTTGCACCATACTCCAATAGTTTTTTAACAACGGCTATCCCAATCATTCCTGATCCTCCCGCGACCAATATATTTTTGTTTTTATAAAATGATCGATTAATCATTAATTGGTTTCCAGATAACGAAACTGTATCCTTCATGATAAAACGCACCAAAAGTTCTGTTGATTTTAAGAATTTTTACCTTTTTTTTCTTTTCAAGTTCTTCTAAATAGGGAATAAATCCTCTTAGGTAGTTTCTCTTTTCTAAGTATTTTTTAGCAAGAAAATCTAAAAGATTATTTTCGTCGTAAAGTTCATAAAGGGTTTCAATATTAATGCAAATATCGGGTTTGTTCTTAAGCAAGAATTTTATAAAAGGTCTAAATTCTTCACCCAATTGCTCAAGAGTACCTATAGTAAAAACAGCTGATTTTTTTTCTAATCTAAATAGAGGATCAGGTTCAAAGAGATTAAAAACCTTACAAGCAATACTGAGTCCCAGTTTTTCGTTTATCGCTTTAATAATTTTGCAAGTAGCTTTAGCCCAGTCTAAGCCTATCAGCTTCTTGTTTGGAAATAATTCACTTGTCGCTACTAAGTTCAAACCGGTTCCTACTCCGAACTCATAAATGTTCTCACAATACCTAAAATACCTAGAAAACAAATAGTATCTTAAAACTTTCACAAAGTTCGTCTCAAAATCATCTGAAGAAGTCTCAATAAATCTCCCCAGCAATCTTATTAAGGGCTCTTTTCTTACAAATTTTGGAATAAGTTCTTTAACAGAAGAGTTCATTTTCTCAAAGTTGTTAAAGTTTTCCAACCAACCTCTTTCCCAATCCTTTTTTCTTTGGGGGCCAGAAACTTTAACAGTCGGGTCTAGAAGTGTTTCAACGGTTTTTATTATAGCTTTCTTTTCAGTTTCTTGGTCAGTATTTCTATATGAAAAGTCGGAAGTCCTAATTACTTTTTTTGCTAAATCTGGAAGCTTGTTTTCTGTTGTTTTAAATATTTTTGCAAATTCTTTTGCATTTAATTTATTTTTTTTCATTTAAAAAATTTAGAATTTTTCCTGAAAGATTGCCAGTACCAAGTTTCATTTTTCTCTGCATGTAATTTCGTTCACCGTAAACGAAGCAATTTGCATCTCTTAATGCAAACCTTTTGAAGCTAGCAAAAACGTTATTATCAGCTAATAAATCGCTAATGATAGTACCTATTCCTCCAGTTCCAATATGTTCTTCCAGTGTTATGATTTTTTTGTATTTGCGAATTATTTTTTTAAGCAACTTTTCATTAAGAGGTTTAATTCTATACAGGTCAAGGACTGTGACCCTATTCTTATTTCCATCAACTTTATTCGAAATCTCCATTGCGTGGTGAACCATTGTTCCAGTTGAAATAATTAGAATATCCGAACCCTCTTTAATTATAGAGAGGCCATCTTCAAAGTTATGGTTTTGGTTGTTGTAAATCACTGGAAAGCTCCCTTTATCAAAACGGATATAAACCGGTCCTTTATTTTTATAAGCTAGATGAGAAAATTTCGATAACGAATTAGTATCGGATGCATTAAAAATTGTCATTCCTGGTATTGCTCTCATTGCAGCAATGTCTTGATTGGCATGGTGTGTAGGCCCATCGCTGGTGTAAGCAAATCCTGCACCAACGCCAACAATAGTTACAGGTAAATTCATAATGCTTAAATCAACTTTAATCTGTTCATAACACCTGAGAGTCGTAAAATTAGCAATAGCATGCACAAAAACTTTTTTTCCAGATAAAGCGAGTCCCGCAGCAACTCCTATCATGTTCTGCTCCGCGATTCCTGCGTTTATTATTTGCTTTGGGATCTCTTTTTTAAATTTTTCAAAGCTTAATGCTTCCTGATCCGCCATCAACAAAATGACGTCCGGATCTTTTTTCGCAATCCTGAATAATTCTTCGAAGAAAGCATCTCTAAAATCTGTGTAAGCAGTATCACGCATTGTTTTTTTTAAGCCCTAGCTCTTCAAGTGCTTGGTCCAAGAGCTTTCCCTTCGGAATTCCATGATGCCAGTGGTACTTATTTTCCATAAAAGACACGCCCTTTCCTTTAATTGTTTTTGCGATGAGTGCAACAGGGAAGTTAAATTTCCCATCTTTGATTTTTATAAAAACTGAAAGCAAATCATTAAAATTATGTCCATTGGCGTCAAAAACTTCCCAACCAAAGGATTTAAATTTCTCTGACAGACTTTTGCCACCCATAAAATTTTTTACAAAATCGGTTGCTCCGACACCATTATTGTCAATTATCACAATTAGATTATTTAAATTCTGGACACTGGCAAAAGAAGCTGCTTCCCAAGTTGAACCCTCCATACATTCACCGTCTCCAAGTATGACCAACGTATTAAATTTTTTTTTATCCAATTTTGCACTTAACGCAATTCCGGCTCCAATGCTTAGGCCGTGTCCCAGAGATCCGGAAGAAACTTCTACTCCAGGGATAAAATGATCGGGGTGGCCGCCCAAAAAAGTCCCGTTATGGCCGTATCTTATAAGTTCATTTTTGTCAAAAAACCCGAGATCTGCCAAAATTGGATACAAAGATAAACAAGCATGACCCTTACTGAATATTAACCTATCTCTGTTTGGTGAATTGTGTTGTTTTTTTGAGAGGCGGAAGATTTTGGAGTAGTAAATAGAAACAAGAATGTCTGTAACAGAGAAAGCCCCTCCCAGATGTCCTCTGTTTGCCCGTATTGCCATGTTGAAAGCCTCTTGACGTACCCATCTAGCTTTTTTCTTTAGGAGAATCTCTAATTCAGAATGGGCCTTTGAATTTGTTTTCATAAGTATAAAAAGTTTCGGAAGACAAATCGGCAGTTTTTAATTTGAGTTTTTTTTCTACTTCTCTGATTATCGTCTCCGCATTCGTGTAAAAGACGTCTTCAAGCGGGCGTGTACAGGGACAGGGTGTTTTAGCAAAACCGAGTCTTGTTATGGGCGATTTTAATAAACCGTAACATTTTTCATAAACCCTTGTTGCAACCTCTGCCGAAAATCCGCAATTTATCCAATCGTAGTCGGCGATAATTAAATGTTTGGTTTTTTTTACGGAATTGATAATCAATTGATCATCGAGCGGGTAAATCGTTCTTGGATCGATAACCTCAATATTTATATTATGTTTTCTTTTTAAAATATCAGTAGCCTCTTTAGCTTCTACGTTCATCCAGCTTGTGGCAACGATAGTTAAATCCGAACCTGTTGTTAATTTTTTGCTTTTGCCAATTTCAATCGGCTCATTGTCGTCTCCGACATCATCGACTACGTCATAGAGAAAACGATGTTCCAAAAAGATGACAGGATTATTATCTCTGATTGCCGAAATCAAAAGTCCTTTAGCATCTGAAGGTGTGGTTGGCATAATAACTTTTAGTCCCGGAATGTGCGCAAAAAACGAATGCAGACTCTTGCTATGTTGGTAAGACTGACCCCAGCCTTTGCCAATAATTGCCCGAATTACTAACGGAACGTTAAGCTTACCAATGGATCCGTAATGGAAACTGGAGATCATATTGACTATTTGATTAATGGCAAGAAGCAGAAAATCAACTCGAATATGAACATTAATTGGCCTAAGGCCGTTTATTGCCGTACCCAGACCAAAACCGGCTAAAGCTTCCTCGGACAGGGGAGTACTGAAGCATCTTTTTTCACCAAATTCCTCGAGAAGTCCCTTAGTTGTTCCATAAATTCTTTTGTGGTCGGCTACGTCGATCCCGTAAATAAAAACAGACGGGTCGCGTCTCATTTCAGCAGCAATTGCTGAATTAATCGCATCCCGATAACTTGTTTGTTTGATAGTTTTACTTACTTTCATAAAAAACGTCTTCAAAAACTGCTTTGTTTGCTGGAAAAGGAGATTTTTTTGCCTTTTGAATACTTTTTTCTATTTTATTTGCAATCGCATTTTCAACTTTTTCTATTTGCGCATTGCTTATTTCTTGTTTAAGTAAGCGTTTTTTCTGAAGCTTAATAGGGTCTTTTTTGAACCATTTTTTAAACTCGGTTTCACTTCTGTAACTCTTATCAAAATCCCAATTTACTCCGACATGTTCCAGATACCGGTAATATTTAAAGTAGAGGAAAACAGGCTTTTTTTCTTTTTTTACAAAAGTTACGGCTTTTTTGGAGATTTCATAAATTTCGCTAGCGTCGGTACTTTCTGAGGAAAAAACTTGACAGTCAAAATTTTTTATTATATTCACAATCGATTTATAGCCGTGTCTTTTAACCGTCTCCGTGTGTACTGCGTATCCGTTATCCTCACAAATGAATATAATAGGAAGTTTCATAAGACATGCGATATTCAAGCTTTCCCAAAAAACCCCTTCGTCAATTGCACCGTCCCCAAAGAAAACAGCGACAATTTTATCTTTTCTTAGATATTTATTTGCATACGCAGAGCCGACTGCAGCGGGAATGGTGCTTGCCACAACTGCCGAGGTGGCCATAAGGCCACGTTTGGGATTAGAAAGATGCATAGAACCGCCTTTACCTTTAACTGCACCTGTTTTTTTGCCGTACATCTCTGCAAAAAAACCGTCAGTGTCTTGCGAAGTCGCAAGGTAAAGTGCATGGCTTCTATATGTTCCAAATGTTTGCGAATTTGGATCTAATGCCTGGCATACACCGACAACGATTGCCTCTTCTCCCATAGACATATGCATTGGGGTTTTCATTTCGTCACTTGGGTAATTTTTGATGATTGCTTCTTCCGCTTTTCGAATCAAATACATTTTTTTGTAAAATTCTAAATGAAGATTAAGATTGATCATTTTTCCTGTTTTTTGTAATAATCCCGCCAGTAATCGAGCATGTCCCTTAAGGTTTGCTGGAAAGGGATTTTTGGTTCCCAGCCAGTTTCTTTCTGAAATTTTGACGTTGACGGAATCTGCAATGTTACGTCGGACGGCCTCAATCTTTTTGGGTCGATGATTACTTTTATACCCTTTCTTTTAGACAAGGAAATTAATTTTTTTAACATTTCGCCAACCGTCATTGTTTCTTTACCTCCGATATTATAGACCTCGCCCGGTTGGCACTTTGTAATCAACAGCCAATATGCACGAACGGCATCCCTAACATCCATAAAAGTTCTAACGCTTTTTAAATTGCCTACATAAACTACCGGTTTTGCTTTTTTTGCCTCAATTGCCGCAATTTGTTTGGCAAAACTGGACTCAACAAAAACATCACCCCGTCTTGGTCCTGTGTGGGTAAACAATCTTGTTCTTATAGTTTTGATTTTCCAGGAAAGCCAGTATTGATAGCCGAGCATATCTTCGGCAACTTTTGAAACGGCATAAGGAGAAGCAGGTCTTAAAGGATTGTCCTCTTTTATTGGGATTTCTTCTTTTTTTACCTGTCCGTAAACTTCAGAAGAGCTGCAAATATGAACAATCGGATCATAATTTTCTTCAATTTTTATTTTTTTTATAATTTCAAGCAAATTTGCTGTTCCGATAACATTTGCCTCCAGAGTTGAAACAGGTGCCAAAAAGCTAAAATCAACATAAGATTGTGCCGCCAAGTGGAAAATTACGTCAGGTTTAGTTTTCCTTATTATTCCTTCTAGCGAAAACGGATCCAGAAGGTCTCCCCATTTTAAATCTATTTTTTTCGATATATGGTTGATGTTATCAAGAGGTGATCTCCATCTTACTAAGCCGCAAACTTTAATGTTTTTGTGGTTTGTTAATATGTATTCCGCAAGGTGGCTACCGACAAACCCCGTTATTCCAGTAATTAGTACAGTCTTTGGATCTTTTATCATAAATCTGAAGATTGGACAGAAGTATTTCTCCTTAATTCTCTAAAGAATATAAATTGAGTTATTGCAACTGTTAAAACCCTTGAGAATATTTTGGAAATGACAGCCCCAATTAAACCCCACAAATATATAAAAAGCAATAAGCTGCCGAAGAAAAAAAAAGCATAAATAATTGTTCCGGCAACACTTTCTTTGATTAACCTCTTTTTAGTCAAATAGGATCCGAATAAAGTATTGGGATAGTATAAAAGCGTAAGCGCATATAACTGTGTAGGAAATATTGACTCAGTATAGTCAGGATAAAGAAATTTAAAAATATACGGTGCAGAAATAATATAAGCAATTACGATTAATAAAATTAATGCACCGAGTATTGCACCCTTTTTTATAAGCGCCTTTTTAATTTCGGAATCTTTGATCTTTGAAATTTTCGGTTGACCTAATGTCGTAAACATTTTAAAGAAATTTTGAATTTGAGTAGGAAGCAAAATGGCAAAAGAATAAATAGCATTTTTATCGAAACTTAAAAGTAGAGGGATAAAAAACCTGTCTGCATAATCCAAGCCAAGCCAGATCAAATTGGTGAAGCTCATAAAGACCCCGTATTTCAAAAGCCGTTCATCTGTTCTTCGGTTTCGAACCCTTTTTATAGCTTTAAAAGTCACGAAAATGTTTGCTATCGCAGTAGACCAGAAAGATGCTATCGCTACTCCAATTAAACTTCCAAACTTAATCAGGGCGGCAGCAGTAACAATCACAGAAAAAATGTTTGAGCCTAAGGTCAAAATCGATGATAAACGAAAATTTTTCTTTCCTTTAATAAATGCAATTGCCAAACTCCCCAACGAATAAAATGGAAACGCCAAAGAAGCAGCAAGAACTGAATATCCTAAGTTTGAATTATTTCTCAAGAAAAAATAAAACGCACCCGCAACTAGAATGAATAACCCCAGGATTGAAACTATAAACACTTTCTTTAAAGCATTTTTGTAAACACCGTCTCTATTTTCGATTGAGCCCTGGAAAACAGCCTCGCCCATCCCTGTTAAGGAGGTTATTCCAAGCAAAGCAACAATTGAAGTTAAAAAAGAGAATTGGCCATATACATCTTTGGGCCAGACTCTAGAAAAAACAGAAGATAAATATATGCCTCCAACTATGGAGATCAAATTAGCGCTAAACAACCAAAAACCACCCTTTAAAAAATAAGGAATGTCTAATCCAAGAAGAGAAGAAGTTTGATCTATACGGTTGTTTATGAATTTTTTAACCATTGAATATATCGACTTAAACCTCCCTCAATACTGTTTTTAGGCTTCCAGGAAAGTACCTTTTTTGCTTTTTTAACATCAGCCCATGTTTTCTCAACATCACCCTGCTGATTTGGCAAATGTTTTATCCGCGCTTTTTTGTCGGTAATTGCCTCAATTGTTTTTATAAAATCGGATAGGGTTACTGGATGGTTGTTGCCTACATTGATAATTTCGGAATCTAGATTTACACCTAGTGCTTTGATCACCCCATCTACAATGTCATCAATGTAAGTGTAGTCTCGATTTGATGTACCGTCGCCAAATTGAGTGATTGTTTTGCCTTCCAGAATTGCTTTAGTAAAAAGAGCTGGGGCCATATCAGGTCTGCCACGGGGTCCGTAGACGGTAAAAAGCCTAAGGATTACAGATTTTAATCCAAAAGTTCTATGAAAAGTTTCGACCCAAAACTCGGCAGATCTTTTTGATGCTCCATACGGTGAGATTATCTTGTCACATGGGTTGTCCTCCGTAAATGGTAGTTTTTTGGAGTTTCCGTAAACGGAGGAAGATGAGCCAAAGATAAATTGTTTTATTTCAAAATCAACCGAAAGTTTTAAAAGGTTTACAGTACCCAGAACATTAATCTTGGCATAAAGCAGTGGATTATTTATCGATGGTCTGACTCCTGCTCTTGCCGCTAAATGCACAACTTTATCAGGTATTTCTTTTTTGAAAATTTCCTCAAGTGATGCGAAATCAAGAATATCTTTTCTGTAAAGTTTAAATAGTTTATTTTTTTTGGCTTCCTGTAAATTTTGTTCTTTAACTTTCTGGTTGTAATAATCATTAAAATTATCAATTCCCACAACATCGGAGCCTTCCTTAAGCAGTCTGTCCGTCAGATGCG
>Ga0209210_1003637_pt1 | contig 10339 bp, 8 predicted proteins | sample RifGroA1_FD_183991 | JGI IMG/M metagenome (GOLD analysis project Ga0209210, IMG submission 183991) | Contaminated groundwater microbial communities from Rifle, Colorado, USA - Rifle Groundwater A1 (SPAdes) (version 2) | ecosystem: Environmental > Aquatic > Deep subsurface > Groundwater >...
GGGTGACGCGGGGAACATTTCGGATAAAGCCCGAGGTTTTATAGCTGATGCTCTAGCTGTTAACGAGAGACTTGTGAGGTTAGTAAATAACATGCTCAACGTTTCAAGGATTGAAAAGGGGAAGCTGGTTTTTCAAATGGAAAAGGTAAACCTTTCAAGAATTGCAAGCGTGGCACTTGACAATTTTAGGGCAGAGGCGGACAGGAAGGGACTCAAGTTTTCTCTCGAAATACCGTCGAGGATTGATGATCTTATCTATATTGACGTGGATAAGATAAATGAGGTTGTGGCAAATCTGGTTAGTAACGCAGTTAAATACACAGAAAATGGTTTCGTAAAGATAAAGGTTTCAAATCCAAGTGAGGGAGTAATAAGGCTCGAGGTTAACGATTCGGGCCCGGGGATTTCCCAGGAGGAGCAAAGACTGCTTTTTAGAAAATTTTATAGGGTTGAGTCAACCGCAGGAAAAACTGTTGGAAGTGGACTGGGCCTTTATATTTGTAAACTTCTAGTTGAGAAATTTAGTGGAAAAATCGGGGTAGAGAGTGACCTCGATAAAGGTAGCACCTTTTGGTTTGAGCTTACGACTGTAAAGAAGGAAGAAAGTTAAAATTTTTGAGCTTGAAAAGCTCGCGAGCTTAGGGTTATAGTGTTAAGGCATATGGACGACATTCAAAAACAATCGGGAATAGAACCGGCTGCACAAACGGCGGAAGAGAAAAAATCTGCTGGGCCGACTGTTCTATTTATTGAGGACGATTCTCTCCTTCTTAAAATGTATCAAACAAAATTTGAAAGCGAAGGTTTTAAAGTCATTTCTGCACTAGATGGGGAAGAGGGATTAAGTGCCGCACTTGAACAGAATGTGGACCTTATTATTTTAGACATTATGATGCCAAGACTTTCTGGCTTGGATATGCTATCAAAGTACAGACAGGACGTTAAAGGCAAGGGCGTTCCCGTAATAATCCTTACCAATTTGACACGGGAGGAGGAAATGAAAAGGGCAAAAGAACTCGGAGTCAAGGAGTTTATAGTCAAGGCGGACTACACCCCTAGCGAAGTTGTTCGTAAGATTAAAGATTACTTAGGTAAATAATTTATGGGAAGCTCCCCGCAAGTCGAAGACGCTATAAAAACTTTTGCTTTTGGGGGTTTTTTAACCGCCTCGACCCTCATTATCGGCTTTAACTTCAAAGTATTTAACAATATTTTTAAGGAAAATGCTCGTCAGTATTGGTGGTTATTTTTGATCTCGGCCTTCATCCCCATTGCACTCGTGCTTTCAATATTTAGCTATTTTTTCTCCTAGCTTAAACGTAGCTTTAATATGCTCCTTTTCCAGATAATATTAGAGGTATGGTTTTTACTATTATTGTCATATCAAGAATGAATGACTGATTATTTAGATAGTAAAAATCGTATTCCAAATTTTCCTCCAAAGGAAGATCTTTTCTCCCCAGTATTTGCCAAAGGCCCGTTAGGCCAGGTTTTGCCTCTAGCCTTTTCGCCTGCCAAGGACTGTATTTAGCCACCTTCTGCGGCATTTCGGGCCTTGGGCCAACCATACTCATTTCCCCTTTAATTACATTTATAAGTTGAGGCAGTTCATCGAGGCTAGTTTTTCTTAAAAATTTTCCGATACTTGTTATTCTTTGGTCGGAAAGTGTCCTCGGGCCATCTGCGTATTTGGCAGAACCCTTTTTCATTGTCCGAAATTTCAACATATAAAAAATTTTTCCTGCCTGCCCCACCCTTTTTTGTTTTAGAGTCGCGGGTGTTCCGTCGGTAAGAATTATTGCCGAACTTATGATTAACCAAAAAGGGGAAGTAGTTATATAAAGGATTGATGAAAAGGCTATATCGAAAATCCGCTTGGGTATGCCCGTCCACCAACCTTTTTGGCTGCGCCAAAGCTCAAAGGAGGGGATACTTTCAAGGCGTGATACGTCGACTACACCGCTGACTAAGCCAAATATTGAAGAAACTACCCTAAAGCGCACATTTCTTTTAGGATATTTTGCCATAATATTTAAGATTTTTGCGTGGGAAAGTGTGGGATCTGTAATGTAAACCTCATCTACTCTTTCTTTCTCCATGATCTTTTCAATATCGTCAATCTTTCCGATAACGGGAAAATTCTTTCGATTCGTCGCCCTATCGTCGATAAAACCTACAAGTTGGTAACCGATGGGTACATAGCTTTTTAGGCGTCTGGCGAGTTCTCGTCCAGGACGCCCCGCCCCTATAATTAGAATTCGAATATGTCCTATTCCTTTTTTGTATAGCTTTTGAATGAAAGAGCGAACGGCCGTCCTTCCGAGATTTGTAAGAACCACCAAAAAGGCCGAGGTTAGAACTACAATTATTCTTGAGTAGTCATATTTATATAAATAGGATCCAGCCATAATGAGAAGTGCCCAGATTGCTACCGCCTTTGTTACTCCGTAAAACTCACTAATGGGTTTTAGCCATTTTGTTTCTTCATAAAGGTGAGAGAGCCAAAATACGATTAAAAGGAGTAAGGTTGCAAAAGGAAGAGCCCAGAGGTAGACGGAGACTGGCTGAATGCTATCCAGAAATATTCTAAACGGCCCGAAGTTTCTTAGGTAATAGGCAATAAAAAAGGAGAAGGATAAGGCTAGTATGTCAGAAAGATAAGTTAGAATGTTCAAATTCTTTCTGGAGGTAATTTTCATAATCTGACAACTTTACCAATGACTTCGTTATATTTTTTTCTCATAGTTGCAAGGGAATAATATTTCTCGACCAGTGCCTTGCCCTTTTTCGCCATTTTCGCCTGCAAAGAAGGCTTTGTCAAAAGTGAGACTACGTAATCGGCAAATGTGTCAGCGTCGTCCGCAATAAAAAGTGAGTTTTTAACCGCTTCGTTAATTCCTTGTGCACCTATTCGGGTGGTGACCACGGGCCGTCCCAAGGAAAGGGCCTGAAGAATTTTATTTCTCATCCCGGTTCCGATGAGGGTTGGTGTAACAACTACCGAAGCTTTTGAAATTACGTCTCTTATGTCGGGTACCTCACCAGTTACCGAGACTGCGTTATCTTTTTGGTATGAGAGGAGTTTTTTTGGAGGATTTGGCCCAGCGATAATTAACTTTACCCCAGAGATCTTATTTTTTATTTTTGGGAAAATTCTTTCAAGAAAGTAATAGATAGCACTTTGATTTACATATTTTTCCATGAGACCAGAAAAGACAATTATATTCTTTAGGGGAGTAGAATTTACCGAATAGTATTTTGTATCTACGACATTTGGAATCACCCAGATTTTTGTGTCGAAAGCTAAAATTTTTTTCAGGTAGTAAGCATCCACTTCTGAGCAGACAACCCAATTTTTAAAGTGCCTTGACGCCCATTTTTCATAAAGTAAGTATTTAATCCACTCTTCAAAATATAGGGGTTTTTGCCAAGGGGAAACCGAAGCTAGAGCTTTTTGGTAAAAAAGGGACATGGCGTCAGTTGAATCAATGATTACTGGAATTTTTATTTCCCGGGGGACATACTGAAGAGCTCTAAGTCTTTTAACAATAATTACGTCGTGAAGGGGGATTAGTTCTCTAACTTTTTCTTGAAGTGCTCCCGAGTAGCAGTAAGAAACTTCCATTGGTTGTGGGAATGCCAAAAATAAAAGTGAATCGGCTACACTTAGAAGTCTGGATTTCGATTCGATGTGCTCCACCCCATTTTTGTTGGAAGAGGGAGAACCTCCGATATTTAAATAACAACCGGTTACTTTATGGTCGGGGTCTAAAGCATCAATAATATGCTTTAGCCTTATTCTATGAAATCTATTTGGGACTCCCGGAGCAACAATAAGAATTTTCATAATTTAGCTTTATATTTATCAATTAAAATTTTTACAATTCTTTCGGCCGCCCTGCCATCTCCATAAGGATTTTTACCTTTTGTCATTCTTTGGTAGGAGGGGCCGCCCCTTAATAATTTTTGTGTTTCTTTGACAATATTTTCTTTTTTGGTACCTACCAATTTTGCGCGACCAGCGAAAATCGCCTCGGGCCTTTCGGTTACATTTCTCATAACAAGTACAGGAATATTTAAAGAGGGAGCCTCTTCTTGTATGCCCCCCGAGTCTGTTAAAATTAAATATTCTCATTAAGTTGGCAAAATCTATGTAGTTAAGGGGCTTAAGCAAGTGTATATTAGGAGAGTTTGCGAGTATTTTTCGCATCACCTCTTGTACATTGGGGTTAGGGTGAAGAGGGTATACTATCTCGACGTCATGTATCTTGCCTATCTCTTTTAATGCCAAAGCAATATTTTTAAGGCCTTTTCCAAAACTTTCCCTTCGGTGGGCAGTTACCAAGATGAGTTTTTTATTGTTGTCAATGTTAATTTTTTCTCGCCACTTCCTTTTTAAAATAAAAAAAAGAGCGTCGACAGATGTATTTCCGGTAATAAATATTTTTCTTTTATCTATTCCCTCCCTCAACAAGTTCTTTGCGGCAAGTTTCGTCGGAGCGAAGTTGATGTCGGCTATGTGAGTAGTAAGCTTTCTATTTATTTCTTCGGGGAAAGGGTCATATTTATTATGTGACCTAAGTCCCGCTTCAACGTGACCCACGTCAATTTTTTGGTAGTAGGCTGAAAGTGAAACAGAAAGGACCGTTGTTGTGTCTCCTTGAACAATGACTATTTGAGGATTAACTTCTTTCAGAACATTTTCCATTTTCAGTAAGACAGCCGCGGTAATGTCATAAAGGGTTTGATTTTTTTTCATAATGTGAAGGTTAAAGTCGGGTTTAATGCGAAAATCTTTAAAAACTTCCTGAAGAAGCTCTTCGTGCTGCGATGTTGCAACGAGAATGGGTTTAACTTCCCTGGGATACTTTTTGCAATAAAGGTAAACTGGGGCCAGTTTAATTCCCTCGGGCCTTGTACCGATTGCAAACATTACTTTTATCACATTATTCCCCGATTACCTTGAACCAAGCCTGCTTGAAGTTTTTGAGATTATAAGTTTTTCTAACTTCACTAAGTTGTTCTTTGGCTATTTTATCCCTATTTTTAAAGACATAAACCATTTTTTGGGCTAACTCCATGGGGTCAACTGAAGACTTTATAGTCGGAAGGTCGGGTAGTCCTCCAACATTTGTTGACAATGTAGCTACTCCACAGGACATACTCTCAAGTGCTGAAAGAGATGTGCCCTCTTCATAAAGAGTCGGAATAACGCTCATTAGTGAGGAAGAATAAATCTTGGGCATTTCCTTCCAGTTTACAGATCCCAAAAAATAAACTTTACCAACAAGGTTGAGGTTATGAATTTGTTGATAAATTTCGACAATGTAATTTGGATCTGAGGCGCCCCCGCAAATGACTAAGTTCGTATACTTATAGCGTTTATTAAAATCTTTAAAAGCCTCAAGTGCAAGATGAATACCGCGGCCGCGAACTATATTTCTGGGGACGAGTATAGGATTTAAGTTTACAAGGTCGCCAAATGTCTTAGTCTTTGTGAATATTTTCGTATCAACACAATTTGGGATAAACCAGCGGTTTTTGACTACTTCACTAAACATTCCCTCTTTGGGTTTTAGAGGAATGCCCAGGGACCTATAAAAATTTGAGTCATTAGCTACTATTTTATGGGCAAATTTCATTGCAAATTTCGCACTAGCCAAGTGAACTCCCCGATAAAGTGCCTCACTTTTTTGTGGTCTATCCCACCTTATTCCATGAGAGATAACAACTGTGTGGGGGTGCCAGAAAACTGGCCAAAAATGAAAAGGGTCACTTACTATTAAAACGTCTTCTTTCATCAAAGACGGGAAGTAAAGATTTAAAAGAATGTTATAAAAATACAAGGGTTTTCTTCTGAAAATTTTCCAAACTGGAACGAGCTTGAGTTCTTTACCCTTCGCCCAGTTATTTTTAGCTTGATAAACCCTTTGCGAAGATACTCGTTGACTGAGTAAGTCAAGCAAATTGGAAAGGTAAGTTTCCGCTCCCCCTATTAGGGGTTTATAAGTATATGCAATGTGTCCAATTCTTAACTTTTTCATTACAGCCTTTTATGTTCATAGCGGCAGTTAAAATTAACAATCCCCTTATAAAATGTAGGTTCTCCCTTAACCTCTATTTCCTGGTTTTCAATCGAATCATAGCGAATGGTTCTTACCATATCTGCTATACCAAAGGAGAAATAGAGTTTTCCTTCGATTGGCGGAAGGGATGAAATGTAAAATTTAACCCGGCCTTTTCCTTTTGAAGTTTGGATAGGGTCCGTAGAAAAACCATAAAGGTTTAGGCCGTTTTTGTCTGTAATTGAGATACCGAATGAGGAAGGTAGATTACCTTCCCTGTTTTCATAGGTTACGATAATGTCTAGAGGCTCATTTATTTTAAATTTCAATTTTTTCCTTTTTGTATCTCCAATAAATTCTATCTTTTTAATGAGAATTTTTTTGCTTTTGCCTCTCTTTCTAAATGTTGCTTTTTCATCTAAGACGTAATGGTGTAAGTAATGATTTATTACATCAACCGCTTCTCCTGACTTGACAATACGACCTTTGTTAAGAAGATACACTTTCTTACAAAGTTCCTTAACCAGGAAAAGATTGTGAGATACTAAAACTAAGGTTTTATCCTTTTTTTGAAATTCAGAAATTTTTGCAATACTTTTTCTTTGAAAATGCTCATCCCCCACTGAAAAAACTTCGTCGATAAGAAGAACGTCTGGGTTAAGATGGATTGCTACAGCAAATCCCAAACGGACTACCATACCCGATGAATAGGTTTTGACGGGCTGCCTTATATAATTACCAATATCGGCAAAATCAACAATTTGGTTATACCTTTCACCTATTTCTTCTTTTGTATAACCCAAAAGTGCTGCATTCAAATAAATATTTTCTTCTCCAGTCATATCTGGATGAAACCCTGCACCGAGCTCAATAAGAGATCCCACTCTCCCGTCTACCAAAATTTCTCCTTTATCTTGCTTGGTTATACCGGCAATAACTTTAAGAAGCGTAGATTTTCCTGAACCATTTTCTCCTATTATTCCAACTGTTTCCCCTTTTTTCACAGAAAAAGTAATTTTATTTAATGCCAGAATTTTTTGTCTTTTTTGAAAAAGTAAAGTTTTTATCAGAGATGAGAATCCCTGGATTAACGTATATTTTTTTGAAACATTTAAAAGCTTAATTGCGTCCATTTTTATACCCAATCGGAAAAAAACAACGAGCGCGCCTTAAAAATATTGAATCCAAAAAGGAAAAATATTATAGATTCCAAAAGGCTTATGACAATCCCTTCCAAGTAAATTTCACTTCCCAAAAATATATATTGGAAAAAATTAGTAACTCCAACCATGGGATTTAAACTATAAATTAGCTGGAGTCTTTCGGGCACAAAACTTAGAGGATAAAAGACTGGGGTTAGATAGAAAAGCATCAAAAGTGCCGCTACCACAATGAAGGAAATATCACGGTAAAGTATCTGGAGGGACGATGTAAGAAGTATAAGACCAGTCAAAAGTGTGGTTTCCAAAAGTATTGCCAAGGGTAAAAAAATAATGGATTTTTGAGGAGCAAGTCCAAGAAATATAAGAATTATCAAAAAGGGTATAAGGGCGAGAGTGAAATGAACAAGATTAGCAAGTACCACAGAAAAAGGAATTAATTCTCTGGGAAATGCAACCTTTTTAATAATGTCTCTATTTGAAGTTAATGACGAGGTACCGATCATAAGAGTTGTGGCGAAGTATGTCCAAGGAAGAAGCCCAGAGAATAGAAACAGGGGGTAATTTTCTATTTGGACTTTGAGTATCAAAGAAAATACTATCGTTAAGACAATCATTTGAAAAAGTGGGTTAATGATAGCCCACAAAAATCCCAAGATACTACTTTTGTATCTCCCTTTTAGTTCGCGAACGGTAAGCATCCAAAGAAGCCATATACGTTGACTTGAGAAAAAATCAGACATTTCACGCAATTTTAGCAAATATGGGATTAAATTATTTGGTTACTTTTTTATCCTTGCTTCTATGATTTTCTCTAGGTTTTGAGCTTCACTATTTGCGGGATCAAAAAGTTGTGCTTCGATAACTGCCCCTTGGGCCTCATCAGTCTTTCCATGAAAAAAAAGTAGGTCGGCATAAAGGGTATGGAGTTTTGAGACGTCTTTATTAAATCCCGTAAATTCGTAAAGATAGGAAAAACCCTTAAAGGATTCATTGTAGGGAAAAGCCTCTGCCCCCTCACTTAAAATATTTTCTGCTTCATCCAAGTCCAGCTTTGCCGTGGCCATTTCAGCCGCCCCTTGGTAATATTTTACTTCGGTAAAGGGATTGAGTTTAATTGCCTCCCGGTATTTATCCTCTGCAGTTGTGAACTCTCGCTTAAATTCCAAAACTTGCGCTTGAGAATAAATTGGTTCGGCGCTAAATGGGTTTAGAGTCTCGGCTTTTTTAAAAGAGGAAAGTGCCTCGTCGTATTTTTCCGTTAGCCTACTTAGATTACCGCTTGCTAGATAGTATGAGGAATAAAATGGGGCGTTTCTCAGGAATTTTAAGCTGGAAGATGCTTTTGATAAATCGACTTCGCTTCCGGAAAGTGTAAGCGTAAGTCTTTGAAGAGTCCTTTCGACGCTAAATAGATATAAAGATGAGATAAATAGAAATGCAAGAGCGATACCCAAACCCTTTTTGGATTTTGGTTCCCAAGTTTCTGATTTTTCCGAAATACTCCCTAAAAGGAGGCCCAAGCTAAACCAAAAAAGCAACGAAAGTGCAGGCCAATTCCAATCGACGTCAAAGAGGTTGTGAATGAAAGACGCAATAAGTGAAATAACCAAAGCGCCAAGAAGCTCATTCTTAGAAAGAGCATTTCTTTTTTTAAACATGAAAGAGAATGTGCTTACAAATAGGGAAGCGAATAAGATAAGTCCTATTAGTCCTGTTTCGGAGAGTATTTGCAAGAAATGATTGTGTGTATATTTTGCATAGAGCCACGGAAGTTTCTGGTAAGCTCTTCCCGCCTCACCAAATACTCCGGGGCCAACTCCAAAGGCAGGATTATCCTTAAATATTTCAATGGCCGAGCGGAAGCTGGCAATTCGCAGATTTCCCGAGGGCGTCCTGGTTTCTCCTCTAAGCTCGCTGACTATACTTTTTACCCTACTTCCCAAAAAACCAAAAGAGAAAATAAGCGGGATTAGAATTGCGAATGAAATTACAAATATTGCCAGAATCTTTTTGTTTTGGGTAACTGCCTTTCTAGCAAGAAATATGAGGGGAGTTAGGGCCAAGATAAGTGAGAACCAGGAAGCCCTTGAGTAAGTCAAGACAAAGCTCCCCAGTAAAAATAGGGAAAGAGATCCCCACAACAATTTTTTCTTGCCGACTAAAAATAATATTAAAGGGAGCGGAATAAGATACATTAAAAAGCCGGCCATTTGGTTATACCAATAAAAAGGTCCGACAAACTGTTTACCGGAAGAAATTTGTGGATATTCAGAAATTATTGAATATAAAACTATTGCGGTCCCGAAGGCAAAAAGCGAATATTGCCATAGGTTAATAAATTTTTTGTCGGAACCTGCCAGATTAAATCCTATGAGAAATATAAAAAAAGAGGAGGAATAAAAAATTAGACTTTGGAAACTTTCTTCTGGGACTTTTGAAAATATAGCTGAGATAAAAACACTAAGAAGAAAAAGAACGAATAATAGGGTAATTTTTTTTGGAAAAACTAAAGTTCCTTTTCGAGTAAGAAAAAGACCAACTGCCGAGACAAAAAGTCCCAAGATGGCTGTTGGAATTGCAAAGTCAAAGTATTTAGCCTGGAAAGCAATTAGAATTGCAAGAGTGAGGAATATCAAAAATCCTGAAATTCTTTCAATCATGAATTCTTTTTCAATATACACGCTTATACCCATTTAGCAAGAATTTTTGTTGAGAGGGAGATTGAGAAGTAGAATTTTAGCCTTTAGTAATGAAACACGAGCGGCAGAGGCATAACGAAGGAGGCCAAAGGCCAACTTCTCCTCTAAGGAGCCGCTCGGAATCTGCAAAGTGCGAAGTGTCGTGAGCCGTCTCAGTGGCTCGGTCGGTGTCAACCAATCGCCGCTATAACTGGCGAGGTGACGATCGAATGGACACATTCGCACTCGGTGACGCGGGAAGGGCGCAGCAATATCTGGACTCTGGTTTGCCCGGATGGCTCGCCAAGCGGGCTGCGCTGGCCGGCAGTACTCCGACATTCAATCCCTCGTCACTTCAACAGAGCCGAGCCATGAAACGACCGTCGGTTGACCGGCGGCCTTGCCTTATTGGGCGTGGGCTCGGATGATGCCG
>Ga0209210_1003643_pt1 | contig 10331 bp, 10 predicted proteins | sample RifGroA1_FD_183991 | JGI IMG/M metagenome (GOLD analysis project Ga0209210, IMG submission 183991) | Contaminated groundwater microbial communities from Rifle, Colorado, USA - Rifle Groundwater A1 (SPAdes) (version 2) | ecosystem: Environmental > Aquatic > Deep subsurface > Groundwater >...
TGGTGGCCGGCATTCCCTGACCGTTCACTTTGACGAAAGCGAGAGCGATCGCCGCGCTGAGGAAAATAACCGTAAGGATGAGCGACAGGAAAAAGTTAAAGACGTAGAAAGAGAAAAAACTCAAGACGCCCGCTCCGCCCAGATAAAAAAACTGCTCAAGCGTAAGCGGCCCGATTATTTTGGGTTTTTGTTCTATGAACTGCGGTACCTGGAAAGTGGCCATCAGAGATTTTTGAGGTCTATGATATTTCCCTCAATGCTTGGAGAGGACTTTTTAAGTTCTTGAGGTTTCTCCGCCGGTTTTTCCGCTACGGGCGGTTTTGGCGATTCCGCCGGTTTCGGTTGCGCTGGCGGCACCTCGTGTTTTGTAAATGTTTGGAGGTCGATGATTTCTTCTTCCGGCCGGCTGAAAGGCGTAAGCGGCGTGCGGTATTCACTGTAATGCACCACCCGTTTCTCCGGTTGTCTGTTTTGCGCGAATTCGCGTTGTAGCCCGCGTTCATCCTCTCCCATTCCCGGAGTTTCCACTCTCACCTTCACCGACTCCCCGGTTGTTACCTTACCGTTTTCTTTGTCGAAGATTCCAAAAGGAAATTCAAAACCCTTAAACTTCTTTTCCTCGGTTATCGGCCGCTGCCCCTCTTCTTTATGGATGACAAATGGTTTAGCTTCAGTCGTCCCCGTCGGTTGTTCTTTTATCACCGTAATTTCCGGTCGGGAAACTTGCGGCTCTTCGGGAGTTGGCGCTCTTTTAATTTCGATTCCCGTCCATGCCGGTTTTTCTTCGTCGAGTCTTTCTGAGACTGGAGGTTTTTCTGTTTTGGTTTCAATGACCAATTTCACCCCTTCTTTTTCTAAGTCCTTCTCGATGTGGACTTCTAATTTGTAAATATTTTCTAATTCTTCATGGAGAGGAAAAAGGATTTGGAAATTTATTTCTCTTATTATCTCTGACGTAGTCTTTTCGTTCGTGGGGAGATAAACCCTAACCTCATTAAAAAGATTTTTTGGTTCTAATACTCCCAAGAGCACATAAGCGGTATAAGCGGCTATTATCTCAGTATCTTCGTCGGTCAGTGAATAAGCCTTGCTTATGTTTTTAATCAGGCCGAAAGTAGAAAGAGAATCAATGGCGTTTTTGAGGCGCGGTGGCAAGGTTTTGTACCTGTTAGTTAAATTTTTTTCTGTGATGTCAATCATTTTTAAAATTTTAAAGTTGTCGCCAACTGACATTCACTCCCGAACCAGGGGTATTTGATGGACAAGTAAGCGTCGGACATCTGCTAGGGGGTCTTTTACTAGGGCCAACTACGGTACCATCGGCATTACATACCCACTGTTTTTGTCCAAAAACATGTTTCTGAAGAGATGTCCAGAGAGATGGGGTTGGTCGGGGCGCAGTTGCGAAGCCAGCAGCAGCCGTACCAACTCCCGATAGCCCCCTTCCAACCCCTCTAAACCCCGGCACTCTCTGTAACGCCGTTCCGGCTTTTTGCAAACCTCCTGTAATTGCGGTTCCGGGTCTGCTTCGTAAAGCTGCTGCCCCAGCCTGTTTAGATCTATCCCCAGCATAGCTTAAGCCAGCACTCTTGAATTTTTTACCGAGCTCCATTGATCCATTTGCTCCAATGATACTCATCTTCTGGGCAATGATGAGGCCGCCGATTAAAATACCGGACAAGACCACCATCTGCGTGCCCTGAATCATTGTGTTCTGAAGAGCGCCGGTGAAAAAATTACTGCCCGCCTTAAGTTCAACCCCCATTTTACTTATCCCCTCAACGCTTATGAGTGCGAGATAAACAAAAAACATTGAAGCCGGAGCAAAGAAAGACCATCGGAGGAAACTATTCCACCATTTATTAAACTGTCCCCCAAGAGCCGGTATTACCCAAAAGAGCCAGGCAATTGGGGCAAGGATTACAAGGAAAGTCAGGTAGAGATACCGCAAAAGGAGCATGAAAGCGAAAGCAAACAAAACGAGAGCCCCGATTAGGGTGAAGACAATGATGAAAACAAGGCTGGTAATTGAAGTTAAAACCGCGGATGTAAACCCGGTGCCGGCACTTACCTCCTCGTCCGGCGCGGTGCCGTCATCGATAAAGAACCTTTGTGGTCCAAAAGCGTTGGATAAGCCGGAACTCAAGTCCCACACACCTAAGGTTGAGGAAGATAGAGTTCTTTCCGCAAAGAAATTAGTGAGGACGTTGGTAAAGTTTATGAATACCGCAGCGATAGCAAAACTGAAGTTTACAATAATGGCAGCAGCAATGAGCTTGGGGAGAAGTTTAGCGACGCCGTACTGTTCGAACTTCAAAATCGTTGCAAAAGCAATGACGATGATTACAAGGACGAAGCCGAGATTCGCGATGTCGCGAACCAATTGCCAGCCGACGTGAACGAGCGTGTTTGTGTCGTCAAGAACGGTCAGGTTAAGACCAAGCATCACATTTGTAAGCATTCCCGCGAGAGAAAAGAGAGTGGCGCCGATGAAGTTAAAGATATAGACGATAAATTTGAAAAGATTGACAACCACTTTCTCGCCTATGTCGGATATATCAAACCAGCCGGCATTAGTGACGCTCGGTACAAGTAAAAGGAAGACAACGATTATTGCCAGAGTCGCAAGATTTTTTCGTCTAAAAACTTTCATTTAGTGGTTTTGGTCAAAGCGCGGAACAAGTGTAAGTGGCGTTGGTTTGGTCTTCACAAATTGCGAGTTTACCCTTAACTCGGGAGAGGTCCTGGGAGATTTGATTTGAAATCGCGTCGATTTTGTTCTGGATGTCGTTTAGTTTGGCGGCAGCCGATTCAAGCGTTTCTCTTAGTACATCATCTATAACAGAGTTGTCGCCGAGAGTGTCCCCGAGTCTTGTTATCTCCGCGGTGTATTGGTCGATTTCATCAAGGTATCCTTGGAGCGTCGCGGAAGTAGCGTCAATGGTGGTAAGAGTCGGGCTTTGAGCGCAGGTGAGGCTGCGTCCGCTTTGGCAGTCTGCGAGGCGTTGGGTGGTGGTTGCGAGCAGATTATTCTGATTTAGAGCGAGTTCAGCGGCGCCCCGACCGGCGCTTGCGGCCAAGGCCGCTTTATTGGTTTCCTGCTCGGTGCGGGTTCGTTCGTTTAAATTGCTCTCGTCTTTAACGCTCTTTTGGTATTCCCGGCAAGCGCTTTGGGCGGCAGAACTGAGTCGTGAATCGTTGCAATCGGTTTTCGGCGTGTTCCCGGAAGGTTTGAGACTTTGAACGCCCTTCACTCCTTCTACAATCAACCGATTGATGGCGGCATCAAATATTGCGCCAAGGTAAGCAGAAAGTTCTTGGGCATTTACCAGATAATCGAGGTCAGAATAAAGCGATCTCTCCAAACCTTCGGCAATGGCGGTACCCGGCGTTGTAACTCTACTTTCAGAGCAGACCCACTGGAGATTATTAACCCCAGTTACTTGTATGCTCGCTGGCGGTGGTGTTGAAGAGTCGGGATAAGCTAAGCCAGCGACGTTGTTCGCGTCATATATTTGAGAAACGGGTTTGCCGTTATTGTCGGTGCCTCTTGCTTCCCATTCAAGACATTGCTTCGTACTTAAAAATCCCCGGCCGGAACTTACTTCCTGGCGTAGGGCTTCTTGTGCTTCCGTTTTACGTCTTGCGGCTTCGGACGAAGCCATTATTTCCAATCCCCAGCGATTGTTTTGGGGTTTTAGGAGTTCCTGATAGCCGATGAAGCCGCCGCTTTGGAAACTTTCGGCAAAACGGTCGATGTTGCCGACGATATCATCAAGCGTACAACTCACTCTTTGGCTGAAAACAGGCGTTTCAAGCTGAAACCTCAATCTTACCGGGTCGATGCCGGTGCAGAGGTCGCCTCCGGCTATTTCCTGAGCAACATCACCTATGGCAGCTTGGCCGGCATCTTCCAAAAATCCGCCGAGATTGGTAACAAACTTAGGGCTCCCGCCGCCCTGAATCCATTTAATAGTTTCATCGGTTAGTTGATCTAAGAGCCGCTTTTTAAGTGTTTCAAGCGTTGCCTTAACAACAACTTCGGTAATTGTCTTTCCTACTTCCCATAACCAACCTACGACACCTTCCGGGTTTATGGCGATGTCCGCGACGCCGAAAATTGCGTTAGCCCGAAGCGGATAGATTCCTCCGGTTACGAGCGCGATGAGAATAAGGCCGGTGACAAGTTTTTTGGAGAATATGTTCATGATTTCAATTCTTCGTAGCGCTTAATGAGCGCCGCCTGGAGATTGGAATCTTCAAGAGCGATATTTTGGATTTCCTGGAGGGCCAAATAAGTTTTCAAAGGGTCGGTCTCCATTCCAAGAAATGCCCGGTAGACGACGAGTTTTTTTTGCCACAAGTTTAATGTCGCGAGGTGATAATCGCTGAGCGTTTCCGGAACTTCGAGAGCGAGAAGTTCGCCGACGAAAGGGTTGATGCCGTCCGCAAGCTCTTTGAGCAATCGGTCGTCTTTTTCATTGAACCACGCCTCAAGCGCGTCTTTCAGGTCGTTTTTCCCTTTTCCGAATTTCGAGAAATATTTTTGGAAGAGCGAATCGAGCGCTTCGATGTAGGTAATCTGAGCGGCGTCCGAATCGTCGTTTGTGACGCGGATGTCTCCTCGTGTAAAGCTTGGAATTTCAAGATCTCCTATTGATTCTCTCAAAGACTCGTCGCTCAACTGGATGGTCGGCAAAGACAAGTTTGTGTTTCCGGTAATGTCGCCATTTCTTATGAATAACTCCTCCAGGTAGCTGTTTGCGAGCTTATCGGTATAATTATCCGTCGTTGGCGCTTCAGATAGAGAAGACCTGGAGCCCGGAGTTGTGGGCAAAGACGCTTCAAATTGGAGGCTTGGATCCTCTCTATTTCCGAAAAGGACGGAAAGAGAAGAAGCGGTTTTTGAAGGGCCGCTCGTGGCGATGAAAATAGCCAATCCTAAGCCCGCAAGGACGATAATAAATGCCGTGATTTTTTTGCCGCTCATTTTCTTGCGTTTATCTTCTATAATTATATCAGAAGCCAAGCCGTTTTTTCATGAAAATAGCCAAATCCTCTCTAAGCTTTATGCTCCTCTCGGTTGTTTTTGTTTTGCTCAGCGTTCTTTCCCCGACTTTGTTTGTCGACGATTACGCCGGTTGGCGGCAGAACTGGTGGAGCGCAGTTCCAATCGCTCTATTGGCGCTTTTTTCCATGTTCTTTTTGCCGATTTTCGCGCTAAAAAGACTTTTCAAAGACAATCCCGAAAGTTACGGATTGCGGTTCCCGGAAAATCCCAGGAAAAGTTTTTGGCTCACGCTCGCGGCAATTTTGGTTTTATTGCCGGTAATCGTATTTTTCGGCACGGAGGAAGCCTTCCAAGCGTACTATTCAATGGGGAGCGTTTCTCTCACCCAATTTTTAGTTGCGGCGGTTTTTGCTTCCTTGATTTATTACGCCGCCGAAGAATTTCTCTTTCGGGGTTTTTTATTCTGGGGTTTGTGGTACAAAATCAAGTACCACGGTTTCTGGGTTTCGGCTCTTCTCTTTGCCCTCTTTCACCTTACCAAGCCCCTGCCCGAAGTGTTTTTCGCTTTCTTCGCGGGTTTGGTTTTTGCCTACCTCTCTTTCAAAACAAAATCTTTTATCCCGGCGGTTGTCGCTCATTTTGCCATTGCTCTAATTTTAAATCTCCTGATATTTTTTTCTTTAGGCGCTCCCTCGGATACTCAAAACATTTTTCATTTCTAATTCTCGGCTCAATTTCATAATCTCTTCGATGCCGAGATTTTGAGGACGGTCCGAAGGACTTATTTTCAGCGCATCAAGCCTTCCGGTTATTTTATCCTTGCCTAAAGACAACCCGGCACTTAAGTTATTCAAAATTGTTTTTCTTGGTTGCTTAAACAGGATTTTTATGAGTTTGTAGTAATTATCCATAATTCCTGATTCATAATTCTTGATTTTCAGTTTCACAATTGCCGAGTCCACTTTCGGCTGGGGCTTAAAGTCGCTTTTAGAGATGTAATCTATAATTTCGGGGTCTGCCCAAAACTGAACCGAGGCGGCCAGGAGATTCATTTTTGGAGGCCTGGCTGTCAATCGTTCGGCAACTTCCTTCTGAACCGTGAGGACGATAATCTCCGGTTTCGGTTCCAATTCGCTCAAGATTCTCAAAAGTTTTCCGGTGATGTAGTAAGGGATGTTACCGACAATTTTATAGGCTTTAGGCTTTAGGCCATAGGCTTTAGGAACTTCAGTTAGAATTTTTAAAACATCGTTCCCGATAATTTCTATTTTTGGTCCGCCAGCTGGCGGATGGAATTTTTCATTTAATTTCTCGACAAGACGCGGGTCTTTTTCGATCGCGATTATCCTAATGCTCAGTGCCTGTTGCCTAGCGCCTAGTTCTTGCGTCATTTCCCCGTGTCCCGGCCCGATTTCAATCACAAAATCCCCTCTTTTTAACTCCAAAGAATCCGCTATTTTCCTTATTTTTCCTGCATTTTTCAGGAAGTGCTGTCCTAATCTGCGGCTCATTGGTTTTTGGTGTTGCTATAATTAAAGTTGCACCCTGACCGGGATGTTGTTATGATGCTTCCTATTAATACAATTCTAAGATACGTACGTAATACGGCAAGTTTCTGGCCGCTTTTGCTTATTATGGCTGTCTTCGGAATCGGCCAGTTTGTTCGCTTGGAGAGCGAAACCGTCTATAACGAAGGGCAGGCGGCCGATTTCGGTTTCGGCGGTCCAGTCGGGGACTCGTCGGAGCAAGACGCCGGCTTTTTCCTGGGCTCGGCTTCAATCGGTACGACAAACGAACAGGAAGGAGAAAGTTATTTTGTTTTCGACGGCGCGCTTATTTTGGGTAATTCCCACCCCTTGAGTAACCTTATTCCCATCCGGGACGGTCTTCAAAAATACAGGGTGCAGGAAGGCGACAGTTTGTCGGAAATTGCGGCCCGTTTCGGAATTTCCACTCAAACCTTGAAATGGGCGAATCCCGACCTCGGTTTCGTCATAAATCCGGGCGACGAAATCACCATCCTTCCGGTTACGGGCGTTCTTTATCCCACCAAAGAAGGCGATACGCTTGAGAGCATCGCCGGCCGTTATCAAATAGACCCGGAGACAATAAAAGATTACAACCTCGGATTTCAAAAAATTCTCGACACACCGGGTGAAATACTGGTTCTGCCTTACGCCAAACCTATCGGTTCGAACGTCCTTTCCGTCTCCTCGAACCTTCCCAATCTCATAAGTTATTTCGTTCTTCCGGCAAGCGGTTGGAACTGGGGTATCCTTCACGAATCGAATGCCGTCGATATCGCCGACCAGTGCGGCAAGCCGATTTATGCCTCGGCCGACGGTCTGGTTATCGAAGAATCGGACGAGGGATACTGGAATCAGGGCTACGGCAACTATGTTATTCTTGAGCACCCGAACGGCACGCGCACACGTTACTCGCACACTTCGGAAAATCTCGTCGGCGTCGGCGATTATGTTTCCCAGGGCGACCACATCGCTTTAATCGGCAATACCGGCAACACTCACGGACCGACAGGTTGCCATTTGCATTTCGAAGTTCACGGCGCAAGAAATCCGTTCGCCGTCCGATAAAATCCTAAATTCTAATATCTAAATTCTAAACAAATTCCAAATTATAAACTCCAATGTCTCAAACACGTGTTTTGGATTTTGGTATTTGGAGCATTAGGATTTATTTAGGATTTCGGATTTAGAGTTTAGGATTTCATTCGTGTTTAAGTCGGTATTGGAACGCCTCAGCAAGGTGTTCTTTTTTTACTTCTTCGGAATTTTTCAGGTCGGCGATTGTCCGGGAAACTTTCAGGATGCGGTAGTAGCCGCGCGCCGAGATAAAATTTCTGTCCAAAATTCTTGTGAGGTATTCGCGGGCTCCGTCTTCGAGTCGAATGCTTTCTTCCGTCATCTTTGAGGTCATCTCGGCGTTTGAAAATATCCTCGGTTTTGTGTTTTTGAAGCGCTTGGCCTGAATCCTGCGGGCGGAAACAACAGCCTCCCGCATGGGCCTTTCCTCGTTTTCCGCGGCACTAATCGGCCTCTGGAGTTCCTCGATTTTTAGGGCTGGCACCTCGAGCTGGATGTCTATCCGGTCGAGAAGAGGCCCGGAAATCCTCTTTTTATAGCGCGAAACCTCGTGGCCGGCGCAGCGGCACTCCCTTTCCCTCGATTCGAAATAACCGCAAGGACAGGGATTCATCGCCGCTACGAATTGGAATCTGGCCGGGAAAATCAAGCTCTTCCTTGCTCTCGCCACATGAACCCGGCCCGCTTCAAGCGGCTGGCGGAGGCTCTCTAAAACGTCGCGGTGAAATTCCGGCGTTTCGTCGAAAAAAAGAATGCCGCGATGAGCAAAGCTTACCTCGCCAGGCCGGGGATTCGGTCCGCCGCCGATAATCGATACGAGCGAGGAACTGTGGTGGGGCGCCCGATACGGCCGGTAGTTTATGAAGGGTGAATCGGTGTTTAAGCCGACGGCACTCCAGATTTTCGTGATTTCTATACTCTCCTCGACGGTCGGCGGCGGCAGGATTGAAGTCAAAGCCTGGGCGAGCATCGTTTTTCCGGCGCCCGGCGGCCCGGTCATGATTATGTTGTGGCCGCCGGAAGCCGCGACAAGAAGCGCCCGTTTTGCGCCGGCCTGTCCCCTAATCTCACCGAAACTCACAAGCGACTCGGGGTAGGTCGGTTGAACCGCCGTCCATGGAACGGCTTTTATCGGATTTATTTCCTCGAGGTGTTCAATGAGTTCTTTAAGATTTCGGACGGGAATTACCTCTATCCCCCTTACTACCGAGGCCTCGGTCGCGTTTTGCTCCGGTACGAAAACCTGTTTCATTCCTTTCGCTCTCGCGAGGAGAGCGGCGCTCAACGTTCCGTTTACCGGTCTTAAACTTCCGTCGAGCGACAATTCGCCCACGAAAATTTTATCTTTTGTTTCGAAAGGTTTAATCTGGTCGCTCGCGAGAAGATAAGCGAGAGCGATGGGAAGATCGAATCTCGAGCCGGCTTTTTTAACGTCGGCCGGGGCAAGATTTATGGTGATGCGCCGGTTTTCTTTGGTCGGCGGCTTGATGCCGCAATTTTTGAGGGCGGAATTCACCCGTTCTTTCGCTTCGTTTACCGCTTTGTCGGCCAAGCCCACAATGTTAAACGAATGGAGGCCGACGTTCAGGTCGGCCTCCACCTCGATGAGTTCGGCATTTACTCCGTCAAGTTCGGCGGCGAAAAGTTTCGGGACAATTCTGCTCACGCCGCAATTTTGCAATGTTTACAGAGTCGCGATTCCGGGACAATTTCCAGTATTTCGGATTCAATTTCTCCGCCGCATTTCTCGCAAGTGCCGTAAGCTCCCTTGTTTATTTTAAGAATGGCGTCTTCAACAGCCCTCAAACGTTCTTCAAGCGGTTTCTTGATGCCGACATAGTGGGAAAATTCTTCGGTTTCGTCCGCTTCTTCTTCCAGAGAATCGGTGTCGTCTCCGAAGTCCAGGCCCTCCTTCAGTTTTTCGAGGTCGGCTAAAATCTCCTCTTTCGTTTCGTTCAATTTCTTCTCGAAGTTTTTCAGTTGTTCTTTGGTAAGCGCCATAATTCTTTTTTAAATTATATGGTATCAGGAAATATTTTCATAGTGCCTTATAACAAAATCTTTTTCGACTTTTGTCAATGCTATCAGATCAAGTCGCCAGCCCCTATCGTCTTTTATGAATTTCGGTCGGCTGCCGGCATAAAGCATGGCTGCTCTCTTGAATTTTTTGATTTTGGAAGCAGTCATTTGATTTTCAGGAACAATGCCCAAATTACCTCCGCCTCTCATTGTTTTTACCTCTACAAAGACAAGAGTTTTATCGGGCGCAACGGCGATGATGTCCAATTCACCCCAAGGCTTCCTGAGATTCCTTTCGATTATCCTAAAATTCTTATCAACCAGATATTCACAGGCCCTATTTTCGCCTAATTTCCCCAACTCCGATCTGTAGGTCGTCATATCCCATAATTATAAGCTTTTTGGGTGGCTCGCCGAGTTATTCTCCTCAAACCGTTGCACCGACTCCAGCGGTCGGCGCTCCTTGTCCTTGGCTCTTCGCCCTCGTCTGCTTCGCAGTATAACGAGGGACCAAGCCGAAGAGCCTGCGGAGTTTTCGTCAAACAACTCGGCTCACCACTAACATCAATCGTTCGAGCCGTCCCATACACCTGACGGCAACTATCGGAGGCACGCAAAGCTTGATCTCCGACTATAGTCGGAGTTTGCGTGCCGAGATGTAGCGCTGCCGCTTGCCGCTGGAGCAAGCGAACAGCCGG
>Ga0209210_1003644_pt1 | contig 10330 bp, 11 predicted proteins | sample RifGroA1_FD_183991 | JGI IMG/M metagenome (GOLD analysis project Ga0209210, IMG submission 183991) | Contaminated groundwater microbial communities from Rifle, Colorado, USA - Rifle Groundwater A1 (SPAdes) (version 2) | ecosystem: Environmental > Aquatic > Deep subsurface > Groundwater >...
GGATTCGTCTTTTGTTTCCCACAAATTCATTCTAACAAATAATCACAAAAAGAGAACTTTATTACAGTTGGGCTTTAATGATATCCAAGGCTTGGCCGACGGTTTTAACCGCAAGGCCGGATTGATTTAAGAAAGACATCTGAGCCGTAAAGTCTGCCGGCGAAGTTTCAAATTGATCAGGATTAGCGCCAATACGATGGTGAACGATTACCAACCAAGTTTTATCGGCTTGAGCTTTGCGAATCCATTCTTGGTATTGCGCCAGAGTAGTTGTATTGGTCATATTCTGGACACGGATATTATAGATGTTAAAATTATCTTTGGAATTAAAGCCTTCGTCGGTGCTCCGGTGTGAGCGATAATATTTCTTAATTTCAGTAATTACTTGATTATTATAATCTCCATAAGGGCTGGCAAATTCGGTGACTTTTCCAACCCCGACTATGCCTTCCAAATATGACTTTGATTGTGCAAGTTCAGTCGTCATCTGGGCAATTGTCATTTGCGTTAAGAATGGATGAGTAATGGTGTGCGAACCGATTTCGTGGCCAGCATCGGCAAAAGCTTTGATTTTATACGCTTCGTCAGGCTGCTCTTGAATGAAAGTTGTAGCGTAGAATTGGGTTGATTTAAAACCGTATTGCGCAAGCACCGGTAAAACTGAAGTGTAGTTATCTTCCCAACCATCATCAAAAGTCAGAGAGATCATTCCCTGACTAAAACCATTGACTTGATAAGGCGTCACCGAATAATCGTCGGTGGTTAAGTATCCGACCGCAGTAATAAAATGCCAAACAGAAATTTCTTTGGCATCAATTGGAACCGTAAAGTAATCTGTATATTGCTTCCAAGTGGTCGAAGCTTCAGCGTTTATCAAGCCCATGTATTTATCTGTGCCGTCATTTTTTACCACATGGACAACCACATGAGTCAAAACATTTGATTGATAATAATCGGTAAATTTGTAATCAGCGCCAGGAATCACCGGCTGTGAATTGTATCCCCATTTGGCATCGCCGTCGGTATATTTGGTCATTTGAACCTTAACACTGCGGCTGCCAGTATGGCCGGTATTTAGATAAGAGAAAGTAGTTGTATTTGTGCCCCATTTTTGAGGAAGCCAAGCAATTGGCAAAGTGCCGTCATTTGTTTGTTCAACAGAACTATTAGGAACATTATTGGAAATAACCAATGGATCGGATTCTTTTAAAAGATAGTCGTCAGTCGTTATATTGCCATTGGCGCTTATATAATGGTAGACAGTTGCTGTTGTTGCATTGGCTGGAGTCTTAAATTGATAGTTAGTTTTTTTCCACGCAGTGCTTAGCGTTTCAGTTCCGAGCCAAAGAAAACTTTCATTTCCGGCAGCGTCTGTGAATCTTGCAACCACCTGCGAAGGAATATTTGACTTGTACCAATCGGAAAAATAGTATTCTGTATTTGGTTTGACAGTGATTGGATCAAAAACCCATTTGGCATCGCCTGATGTATATTTTGAAATTGTCACCTTCCCGCTGCGAGAACCGGTATGGCCGGTGGTTAAATACGCAAAAGCAGTTGTGTTTGTTCCCCAAATACTCGTCTTCCAATTTGCCGGTAATTTGCCTGTTGCGTCAGCCGTTTCTAATGAAGGATTTAAAATTGTTGTTGGCACAACCGGTGGTGGTGGAGGTGGCGGTGCTTGATACAGTGTCAAAGAAAAATTATCAGTTTCTAAGTAGCCGTTTCTATTTAATAAATGAAAGATAGTAATCTTGGAAGCATTCGCAGGACTCGTAAAATTAAAAGAAGCTTGAACGAATGAATTGCTTGGCTGAACCGCACCAAGATATTGATAACCCAAGCTTCCGGAAGTATTTTCAATTTGAGCAACAACTTCAGTTGCCACATCAGATTTATAAAAATCACTAAACAAATATTGAGTACCGGAGGTAATATTTACTGGATTAAAATACCATTTGGCATCACCAGACGAATAAGAAGACATCTGAACGAGCAAGCTCTTATTACCTACCGAATCGGTTTTGTAAGTAAAAGTTGGCGAATTCGTTCCCCATTTTCCTACCTGCCAATTTTGAGGTAGGGTGCCAGTACTATCAGCAGTCTCAACCGAAGGATTTGAAATTAAATTAGTAGCATCGGCGGCTTTGGCAAAATTTAGACTGGAAAATAATCCGCCAAAAATTATTGAAATAGATAAAATTGTAAGTAATAATTTCTGAAACATAAACACTTGAGTATAATACATTCGAAAATTTTGTCAATAGCCATATAAAGTAGATAAAAAATTGTTTTTTATTTAAAATTTACGAACGCTATTGACATTTTTTACGATATCTGTTACATTTCTTTGTTAAATAATAAAATTTCAAAAGTGGCAAAAAGGAGGGCACGGCCCTCCTTTTGAAATCGAAAGGATCTGTATGTATGGTGTTTTGGCCGCAGCCGGCCCAAGCTTTGTCTTGCATCTGTTAGTTGCCGCAGGTGCAGCTTTAATTGTTTTGGCTGTCAAACTTGTCCGAAAATTTAAACATGCCTAAAAAGAAATTTTGTGTCGTTGTCCCTGCTTATAATGAAGAAAAAGTCATTGAATCTTCATTGCGTGCGCTTAAAACAACTATCAAATCTGACTATATTTATGTCGTCAGTGATGGCTCAAAAGATAAAACTGTCCGGTTAGCTAATCGGGCCGGAGTTAATGTGCTCGCATTAAGAAAAAATATTGGTAAAGCCCGAGCTTTGGAAAAGTTAATTAAAGTTCGCAAATTAAGAGACGAATTTAAATATATCCTTTTTAGCGATGCCGATAGCAGGCTGGATAAGAATTTTTTTAAGTCAATTAAAGTAGCTTTAAAACGCAAGCCAGCCTGTATCGTAAGCACCGTGAGCTCTCATCGCCGTGGTATTATCAGCGCTTTTCGTACTTACGAATATGGCCTTTCTCACCTTGTTTACAAAAACGCTCAAAATACTTTAGGAACAATTACTGTCGCTCCCGGATGCGCTTCTTTGTATAGACACGACATTTTAAATAAGTTGGATTTTTCAGGTAATACTTTGACTGAAGATTACGATCTTACTTTGCAAATTCATGAAAAAAGATTAGGAGAAATAATTTATGTGCCTAAGGCAAAAGTTATTACTCAAGACCCCATGTATATTAAAGATTATTGGAATCAAGTTGTCCGTTGGAACACGGGTTTTTGGCAAAATTTATTTTTACATAAACTTTATTTACCAACAAAGAAAATCAATTTTGAAATATACCTTTCACTTTTAGATTCTCTAGTTGGTATTGGCGCTCTTATTTATCTGGCTTATCATCCAGAATTTTTGATAAAATTTATTATTACAATATTTGCAATGACTATGATCATTTCTGTAATTATCCTAAATTTTCAAAGACAATTTTGGGCCATCCTCTATGCACCTTTATTTCCTTTTATTTATTTTATTAATCTTTTCGCTTATATTTATAGTTTTTTTAGAATGTTTTCTCCAAAAAAACATTTACTATGGAATAGGGCAGCTCGTTACAAGCTATAAGTTTTCCACACTTGCTAAATAAATTTTGTTTGTTAAGATGAACTCTCCAGGAGAGATCATCAAAAAACAAATAAAATTAGTATGTCTATTTATTTTTTTTGCCAGCTTATCGGCAATCATTTTGCCGTATTTTTCGATTAAAGCCAGCTCTGGTCCGGAAATAAATATTTTCCTTCCCGAAGCAATTGACAATCCTGCAGCTTTAAATAATTTTAGCAGTCAATTAGGCGTCCGTTTTACATCAGCTAAATGGTATTTAGATTGGTCTGATAATTTCACGCCGGAGATCGCTCAAGGTTTCCATAGCCAAGGCGTAATCCCGGAACTTACTTGGCAACCGCAGATTAATGACACTTGTATTTCCTATAAAAACATTGTGAGCGGTGGATACGATGCCTACTTAAATCGTTTTATTGCAAGCCTAAAACAGACAGGGATAAAAACTCGCATTACATTAGCTCCAGAGATGAATGGTGCCTGGGCAGCCTGGGCTGTAGGAAATTGTAACAATTCTGCTTCTGATTTTGTTTCATTTTGGAAATATACTGTTGATAAATTCCGCCGACAATCAGCACCTGTTGAATGGATTTGGTCTCCGAATATTCACCATTACGGAGAAACTACGACTTTTGAAGCAATTTATCCTGGCGATAGTTACATTGATTTTTTAGGTTTAGAAGGTTATAACTGGGGAACCTCGCAAAGTTGGAGTACCTGGCAGTCTTTTTCCGAAGTTTTTGGTTCTTCATATGCCAGCTTGGTTAGTTTATCTGGAAAAAATATTCTTATCACCGAGATGGCTTCAGCTGAAGCGGGTGGTAACAAAGCTCAATGGATTAGCGATATGTTTTTGAGTTTACGGACCGATTTTAGTCATATTCAGGGCATCACCTGGTTTAATATTAATAAAGAAACTGATTGGCGAATAAATTCATCTGATGCTTCGCAAAAGGCATTTTCTGCTGCCGCAAATGGCAATTTGAGTATGCCGGTTCTTGAAAATAATCAACCAGAAAACATTCCTGAAAAAACAGGAAGTAGCGATAAAAATAATCCTCAAATAACTGGATCAAATTCATCCGAAAATCAAGAACAAATATTACCTTCAAAGGAAAAATCTCCAGAATACTTTTCTTTTGATTCAATTAAAAAAGAAAAATATGTCTTACCTTTAGCAAAAACTACTTTTTTTAATGAAAAAATCACCCAAAAAATACCCGATAAAGTAAAAGGTGCTTATATTTCGTTGGCAGATAACAATTTTCAAATTGATAATTTGATCAGTCCTCAAAACCAAGTTCTTATCGTCGCAATCATCGCATTTTTTTCATTAGTTCCCTTGCTTATTTTTATTTAGTACTTTTTTTCGAGCAAAAAGAAACACTAATAAAAAATAAATTGGTATCCACCACCAATCGGAAACTTTTAAATTGACAGCGGCGATAGGTAGAGCCGATAATATTTCAACGATCGTTAAAATATACTTTAGAATTACCCAGGAAAAATTTGCTAATATCCTGCCCAAATCAACCCAAATCATGCCGCCGATGGCGGCGATAAATCCAACGCCCATCGCCGCCGGCACCAATGGCAAAATTAAAATGTTGGCTAAAGGCGCCACAATCGATAAAATTCCAAAATTATAAAGCAAAATCGGCAGGACCATAATTTGCGCTCCCATCGTTTCCGAAAAAGCGGTTTTTAAAGTATTTGGCAGTTTATTAATAAATTTTAATTCCGATATTTTGGTTGATAAAAATAATAAACCAATGAAGGCCAGAAAAGACAGCTGAAAAGATACATCATTTTTTAAAGCGTAAGGGTTAAATAAAAGCATTACAAACGCCACCAATAATAGTAAAACTGGATAATATGGCCGCCGGCTGATGTATCGGGCAACAAGAATTAAAGCCGTTAGAATTCCCGCTCGCAAGACCGATGCCACCGCGCCGGTTAAAATAACAAAACCCAATATCGCCAACATCGAGCCCCAAAAAGAAACCTTGCGCGAGATCATCATTAAAACAGTGGCTAAAAAAATGATAATAATTGTTACATTATAGCCGCTAACAGCCACAATATGCGTCGTACCGGTTCGGTTAAAATCACTCATTAATGAATTGGGAATATTGCGCTTGACGCCCAAAATTAATCCAGCTTGAAAAGCGGCAAATGGTTCTGGTAGAATCCGATTAATTGATTCCTCAAATGCGTCGCCAACTTTATAAATATTTTTGACGATAAAGTTTCCGCCATCGCCCACCTTTTCAATTTTTTCAGGATTTTGGATTTGTCCACGAATGCCTTTTTTTAAAAGATAATTTCCATAATTAAACTCACTATCTGCCGATTTTATTTCGGCGGGATTTTTGATAGTTCCGGTAATTTTTAAAACATCGCCGTAATAGAACTCTGGAAATTTTGCCATTTCAATTTGAATTTTTGTATTATTGTAACCAATCAGAAATCTCTGATTGTTGGTGATTTCCGGTTTTGAAATAATCTCAGCTTTTTCGATTACGATTTGTTGATTATATGGCAGTATTTTATTGCCTTCTTTAAAATCCCAGTAGTGATAATAAGTCAGACCTAATATTAAACTGACAATAACAATGAATCCCAAACGATAATATTGCTCGCGCCAAAACAAAATCAGTGCAACCACAAGACCGATACTAATTCCCGCGGCCCAACCAAAATCAAGAGAAATTTTATCAGCAATAAAAAGACCGATAATAAAAGAAGTCAGTGCTCCAACGGCGAATCGCGACAAACCGATTTGATGCTTTACATTTTTTTCCATTACTTATATAATATAGCTTGAAATGAAAGCAAAAAAAAACCAAACCCAAGAATTAAAAGAACAAATCGAGAAATTGGAAGACAGCTTCAAACGCCTAGCCGCCGATTTTGATAATTACCGCAAAAGAAACGAGACACAAAAGTTTGATTTGATAATGTTATCTAAAGCAGACTTTATTACAAAAATCACGCCGGTCTTGGATAATTTCCGTCGAGCTTTTACCCACGCTCCCGACGATGAGTTCGCCAAAGGCGTAAAACAAATCGAAAAACAGCTTGAAGATATTTTAACTTCTGAAGGATTAAAAAAAATCGATGCTGCCACTGGCAGCAAGTTTGATCATAATCTTCACGAAGCAATTTCTTTTGAACCAAGTAAAAACATCCCAGCCGACCACATTATCGCCGAAGTCGAATCCGGCTGGATATTCTCTGACAAAGTCCTCAAACCGTCTAAGGTAAGAGTGAGTAAAGGTAAATAAAAATTTATAAAGGTACAATATACCACTGTAATGATATATCATTGTATTGGTATATTTGGTTATTGTAACAGCTCAAGTGTTTATTATTCCGAATCAGAAAAAATAAAAAAAGCCGCCTTGATGTTATCGCTGGCGACCGATGAGTTATGGTTCAAACAGAAGGAACAGTATCCTTGGTCGCTTGTTTTATCTCTTCCCAACGTTCGCTGACAAAACGAGCAATCTCATCCTTACCAGCTAAGATTTCCACTGCTCTGGCGAATAATTCATTAACTTCGTCTATATATGAATCAATCACCTCACGATAATGGAATTTAGCGATGAAGCAAGCGCTCCAATAAACTAGCCTTGAAGCATGATTGACCTTTACCCTTAAATCTTCATCTTGAGGATTTTTTGCCAGATTGTCGACGGCTTTCCGAAGATCACGAAGGTCCTAAGGTAGCATATTATCCCACCTCGATTCCGAGTTTTTTTTCTAGAACCTTGATTCTTCTTTCCAATGCGGCGATTCTATGAAGAGCTTCTTGCCCAGGAGTTGGGACCAACCCACCTCGAGGCGATAGCCTATCAGTTGGTTGATATTTTCTGGCAATTCTGGCCATGTCCTCTTCCAAGGTTTTCCCGTCAATAGCAGGATTAGGAGTCTTCTTTCCCTTTGGCATCATAACCTCCCATATCGAGATAACTTTAAGATAAGTCCAGCACACGAAAAAGTCAAGAAACAACCATACCCATAATATGCGATCGTGTTATTCTTGACGAATAGTATCAAAAAAATGAAGTATGAAATTTCTCCAAGAAAAACTATCGAATATTATGCGATCGCTATATATTCGATAGTAAAGATAAAATAACAAAATTATCAGAGTAAGTTTTAGTTGATAGAAAAAACCGCCTTGATGTTATCGCTGGCGGTGGGTGGGCTTGATACGTCCCAAACCATTACATTTCGGGCAAGGGATTATTTCTTCGATTTGTATCGGAGGTAAAAAAGATGTCCATTGAGCCCATCTAAGCACATCTTCTCCTTTGTTTTCTAGTGCTTCCTTCGATAAAATTGTACGATGGCCATAACCTTTACAATCAAGGCAATATCTCCAGCCTAATAGCCGATACAGCCAACTTGGTTCGCGAATAAAGATAGGTTGAATTGCCCAAAGAGCTACCATGTGCGCATGTGAAGGTAAAATCTGAAAAACATCATTGCGTTCAGGACTGATTTCGTCTTCCATTCCTGACCTCCTTAGACAGCATTAAGATTTTAACAATAAAATTAATAAAATTCAATAGAAAAAAACCGCCTTGATGTTATCGCTGGCGGCATTCTATCTTATCGGTGTCTATCGTTCTTAAACTGCCAAGGTGAGAGTTTCTAAAGAAAAACAATAAACGGGCTTCCGATCAGGAGGCCCGTCCTAGCATCGATTTGATCTTAGTAATCATCTCTCTAGATGTGTATGGTTTGAACATCCAGGCTATCGTACCTGGTTTGTGCAAACCCGCTATTGCTCCCATCTGCTCCGACTTCATATGAAGCGCTGTTTCATAAATAGTCGGTAGAGAGAATAGTTTTCCAGGCGAAGAGATTTCCTCAATAAATACTGCTCCGCCGGTCAAGTCCCTTAGCGTGTCCATAATCCTTAAATGCGAAGCCAGCCGGTCTCTCAATCCTTGCTCCTTGGTACGATCGGTTTCGGACCGGATCATTTCATAAATTTCACCAGCCTCTTTTTCAAACCGGTCTAACAAAGCCAATTTACCCTGATGTACGGGAAGGAGCATATCTACCAGAATCAAAGCGATTGACTTTCCTTTCCTTCTAAAAACATGGGCCGCATCTATCCCGTTACGAGAAACATTTACCTCAAATCCTGTCATTTCCGCCTTGATAGCCTCTGTCAAATATTCTGTGACATCAAGATCATCATCAGCAATCAGAATCACATTCTTTGCCACAGTTGTCGCTCCTATCTTCACTAAACTACAGCTTCTTAATATATCACAAGAGGTCTCCTCTAGTCAATCAAAAATCGGCCCTTGACAAAATGTAAAGTAGACTTTACAATAGAAATACAAGTGAAATATTTTTATTGTCATCCTGACATAAAGCGGAAGGATCTCTCAATTTATTTGAGCCGACATTCGTCGGAGATTCTTCGCCCTAACTGCTCAGAATGACAATCTATCGAAAGGATATCGACATGTCAAAAGTTATTGGTATCGATTTAGGAACAACTAACTCGGTGGTTGCCGTTGTTGAAGGCGGCAAAACAAAAGTTATTGCCACGGCTGAAGGTTCTAATTTGTGCCCGTCAATTGTGGCACAGTCTAAAGCCGGAGAGCGATTGGTCGGCCAACTTGCCAAGAGACAAGCTGTTACCAACCCTGAAAATACGATTTTTTCGGTAAAGAGACTTATCGGCCGTCGTTGGGAAGAAGACGAAATCCAACAAGATCTTAAATTACTGCCCTATAAACTCGTTCACGCTGGCGAAGGCGTAAAAGTTATTATGGGTGGCAAAGAATATTCTCCCCAGGAAATTTCCGCATTTATTTTGGGTAAACTCAAAAAAGATGCCGAAAGCTATCTTGGCGAAAAAGTTACCGAAGCGGTTATTACCGTACCGGCTTATTTTAACGATTCTCAGCGCCAGGCGACCAAAGATGCCGGAGAAATCGCCGGTCTAACAGTTAAAAGAATCATCAATGAGCCAACCGCCTCATCGCTGGCATACGGATTAGACAAGAAAAAAGAAGGCCATATTGCCATTTACGACTTTGGCGGCGGCACTTTTGACATTACTATCTTGGATATCGGCGACGGCGTTTTTGAAGTTAAATCCACCGGCGGCGATACCCACCTTGGCGGCGATGATTTGGACCAAAAAGTTATGGACTATGTTGCTGAAGAATTTAAAAAGCAAGAAGGCGTTGATGTTAAAAACGATCCCATAGCCCTTCAGCGCGTTAAAGAAGCCGCCGAAAAAGCTAAAATTGAGCTTTCTACTAATATGGAAAGTGAAATCAATTTGCCATTTATTACCGCCAATGCTACCGGTCCAAAACATTTGGTGATGAAACTCACCCGCGCCAAACTGGAACAATTAACCGGCGATTTGATTGAAAGAACCGTTGTTATTTCAGAAAAGGTTCTTAAAGAAGCAAAAGTTGATAAAAATGAAATTTCCGAAGTTATTTTGGTCGGCGGACAAACCCGCATGCCGCTTATCTTTGAAACGGTCAAAAAGATATTCGGTAAAGAACCCTCAAAAAGTGTTAATCCCGATGAAGTCGTTGCCCTCGGCGCCGCCCTCCAGGCCGGCGTCCTCGGCGGTGAGGTAAAAGACTTGCTCCTTTTGGATGTTACACCCTTAACTTTAGGTATTGAAACCCTTGGCGGCGTTACGACAGCCTTAATTGAAAAAAATACCACCATTCCAACTTCAAAAACGCAGGTTTTTTCCACCGCCGCCGATAACCAAACATCCGTAGAAATT
>Ga0209210_1003645_pt1 | contig 10328 bp, 10 predicted proteins | sample RifGroA1_FD_183991 | JGI IMG/M metagenome (GOLD analysis project Ga0209210, IMG submission 183991) | Contaminated groundwater microbial communities from Rifle, Colorado, USA - Rifle Groundwater A1 (SPAdes) (version 2) | ecosystem: Environmental > Aquatic > Deep subsurface > Groundwater >...
AAAGTTTTTTCTTCCCACTTATGCTAACGAGGTTTACTGTCTTACGGGGAAATAAATTAATGTTAATGTGCTTGTATAATAGTAAAGATGAAAGTTTTAATTGTAGGTTACAAGGGAAGTGAACATGCGCTTGCGTGGAAACTACATCAATCCGCGAAAGTAAGCAAAATCTATATTGCACCCGGAAATGTTGGCACTGCTAGTTTGGGAGAGAATATTCCGATATCAAAAATTACTGAAATTATTGAATGGTTGAAAGTAAATAAGGTTGATCTAGTGCTTACTGGTACGGTTTCATATTTGAAAGATGGATTGGCGGATGAGATCCAAAAACTTAAAATTCCCTTTTTTGGACCAACGAAAGCGACTGCCCAAATTGAATGGTCAAAATCGTTTGCCAAAAAATTCATGCAGAGAGCGGGAATTCCAACAGCTCCTTTTGAAATTTTCAATGATTTTGAACAAACAAAGCAATACATGAAAAATCAGAGTTTCCCACTTGTGATAAAAGCAGATGGCTTAGCAGATGGGCTAGGTACGATTATTGCGAAAAATCTTGGAGAGGCTGAATTAGCTCTGCACAATCTAATGATAAAAAAAATATTCGGAAGAGCGGGTGAGGTTGTCATCATTGAAGAATTTTTAGAAGGTCGAGAAATATCCATACATGCGTTCTGTGACGGCGAGAATGCGATACTTTTTCCAGCCTCTCAAGACCACAAGCGACTTTTAGATGGTGACAGAGGTCCTAATACTGGAGGTATGGGGAGTATTGCGCCGGTTCCTTGGGTAACATCTGAAATAATGCATGAAATTAAGGAAAAAATAGTTTTGCCAACCCTCAAGGGGCTCAAGAGGATGGGCAGACCATTTACGGGTATTCTATTTCCTGGTGTTATGATAACCTCAAAGGGACCTGTGGTCTTGGAATTAAATGCAAGGTTTGGAAATCCCGAAACCCAGTCGTATATGCGAATTTTAAAAACCGATTTAGCAGATGTTCTTCTCGCTTGTGTAAATAAAGATCTGAAGAATTTTTCCATTGAATGGTCTAATAAATTTGCCTGCTGTGTAATGGTGGCCGCCGAAGGTTACCCTGGGAAATATACAAAGGGTATTAAGATCAAAGGTTTGAAGGCTTTTGGCACTGACTCTGATGTAAAAATATTTCAAGCCGGAACGAAAATTAATGACGGCGATGTCGTTGTGGGTGGAATGGGGCGAGTGTTGGGAGTAAGTACCTTGGGCGATGATCTGAGTACTGCAATTCAAAGAGCATACAAGGCACTGGAAAAAATAAAATTTGAAGGTATGTATTTTCGAACTGATATTGGTAAGAAGGCGCTCATACCATCAACTCAATTTTAAGTTTAGTTTCTTTCTCAAGCATTTTTCTGATTATCTAAGATCGGATTATTATTTTCATCCAGGATTTCTACGAGCATAAATTCAGAATTTATATGAATTCCTTCATATATCTCGCATTCATTGCTGATGGATAACGTTTCTCTGCCTGTATAATCATCAAATATTGGTGTATTGAATTTTTTCCACCATCCTGATGATTTTAATTCTTTATCAAAATAGAACCGGACCCTATTAAATGTCCAATCATGTGTCAATATGCTAGTATACTCTCTTTAACTTAATCAACTTAAAAAACTCTGGGAGATTGTGTATCTCCCAGAGTGTTAGTTTATTAGGAGAATAGTAGGATAGCGAACTACTTTATCCCAAGTTCCCGTTTTGCCTCAAGTTGGGGCGAGACATCCAACAAATCCAGAGGGTTGACCATTTTCTTGATCGCCAGCGCTGTTCCCAGACTTGTAGCTAGTTCAATGAACCCGAGCTTAGGAATATCGCCATTTTTACTGAAAATGTCAACTGTTGAATCATATGTTGCTGCGGCCGTTTCATGCCCAACCCCAGTCCAACGTTCTATGATCTTGATCGTACCGAGACGATCATTTCTGATTGATAGGTTGGACCTTATCATAGCTTTTATCATCCTTTTCACTTCATTGGGCTTCTCGCTTATTTTTCTTGATGTCACGCTGAGGCCGGTGAATGGAGTCTCAAATATTTCATGGGCACGGGCGAGAACGTTCATACCGAATTTCTTTCCTTCGAAATCGGCAGGCGGGGACAGAATTGCTCCATCGATCATGCCCTTTTGCAGACTGATAAACCTGGCTTCCTCCGAGCCTAGAAAGATAAACTCCACATCTTTTTCTGGGTTGATACCAAAGTGTCGTAATATCTTTTTGGCGGTTTCATAAGCGCCAACACCCGGACTACTGACTCCGACCTTTTTCCCTTTTAGCTCCTCAACCTTTCTGAATTCCTTGTTGGCTAGTAACAGGTGAGTTGAGCTGTTTAGAAACACAGCAACAACTTTTAACGGCATTCCTCTCAAACTGGCAGCCACGACGCTACTGAGTAACATCGTATAATCCAGTTCCCCGTTCACTAGGGCACTTATGTTGACATCCCTTCTTGCCCTTAAGATCTGAACATCCAAACCCTCATCTCGAAAGAAATTCCTTTGTCGTCCTACCCCAGCGGTCAGAAAGGCTGTATCGAACGTTGCGACAGAAAGAGTTACTTTATCCGAAGCTTTGACATTGCTGTTCAAAACAATAAAAATGAGCAAGGCAAAAACTGATAATCTGTTCATTTTTTCCTCCTTTATTGGTGTTATGGATGCAATCTATCGAACATTTCTTAACTAAGACTAACATTACAATACTAAAAGTCAATACTGCGTATATTTCTTGCCAGTATAAACTTATGTATTTAAAAAATTTGCAATTATACAAAATACAATTTATCTTTGATACCATGAATGATAAGTTTTCCATCATCATTTCCCCAGATCAATTTATACCCCAGGATCTTTCATTATATTCGCTTATTGGAAACGAAAAATTTATTAATACAATAAGCGCCCATGTCGATGCCCTTCGTTCTAGCCAATATCTATCGTTAGAAGAAATGAAAAGAATTCAGGCAAAACGTTTTTATATTCTTGTTTCCCTACTATCATCAACTTCCAAATACTGGAGAGATTATTTTACAGTATTGGGACAAATTGAATCTGAGGCTCCACTTATAAAAAATTTTTCAAAACTTTCTCTGTTAAACAGAGATATTTTAAATAAAGATCAACAACATTTTTCATTAGTGAATCGCAGCGACGATAAAACATTTTTTAGAAGGACAAGCGGGAGTACCTCCTTGCCAATTAGAATAGGTGTTAATAAATATGAAGCAACAGTAGCCTACTTTAGCTATTTATTAAGGCAAGATGTTTTTAAAAACGTTGATATTAGTTCACTTCTATCGCGAAAATTTATTATCGGCCTCGGGTCAAGTGGGTTAAGACACTGGATGGGAGATCTTATCCACATGTTTCCTATCTCTATGAAAGAAATTGAAGATCTAAATTACAGAAAGAAAGTATATGAGGCTGTAAAGAATATGGAGCCTGTGATTTTGGGTGGATTTGCATCACTAGTTTCGAGATTCTGCACTCTTATGTTTAATGATGGAAATTATGATCCCTCGTCCTTTCTGGCTATAAAGCTGGGGAGCGAACCATTGATTGCTGAAGAAAGAAAAAATTTAAGAAAATTATTAAACATACCAATTATTAACGAGCTAAATTGTGGCGAGGCAGGGACTATAGGTTTTGAGTGTGCCAGTAATTTAAATCGCTTCCATCTTAATGCGGAAAGGATAATTCTTGAAATTACAGATAAAAATGGGGTTAATCTGCCGGATGGTGAGAAAGGCTTGATGGTTGTAACTGCTCTAGATCGCAAGATTACTCCCATCATAAGATATAAGCTGGGCGATATGGGCAAGCTTGTCACCGAAAAATGTCCATGCGGAATTAATCTTCCGCTGTTTGAATTTTGGGGCAGAAGGGGGGATGAGGTTTTACTTTCAAATGGCAGGAAAGTAGGGGTGCTTCAAGTGCACGGAAGCTTAATGAAAGCAGGGTTGGCTAGAAAGGTATCCCAATTTCAAATTCAGCAAAAAAATATAGATAAGCTTTTATTTCGTATTGTTCCCAGAAAAAAAATTAAAGAAGAAGACGAAATTGAACTAAGGCTATTGCTCAGCGACCTTTTTTTTGATTGCAGGATGAACATAGATTTCGAATACGTTGAAAATATTGCCCCTACCCAAGGAGGCAAAAGAAGGTTTTTCATACCTTTAGATGAGGTTCGAAAAAATTTTGAGATTTAGGAAGAAAATTATAGAATAACTAACCTTGAAACTATATTTTTTTTCTCAAAATATATATTGGAAAATTATCGTAGGCATAATCTGACGCGGTTGCACTTGCTTCCAATAAAAATTCTTTAGATATGATTTCATCAAGTTCGTTTTTGAGTTGGGTAACAAATGGCAATCCCATTTCAGCACGCTTTGAAATCATTTTAGCCACCGATCTCAAGAAATCCAGTTTTTTTTCATCAGAGGTTTGATATTTTAGCAATTCATTGATTATTGTACTAGGCGAAGTAGTTTGAGTTTTGCTGTTTCTTAGGCGATCTCTTAGTCTGTAAAGCAGGGCGAACCTTTGTTCGATGGCAGAAGTTTCCGAAAATAAAATTCCTTCAATAATTTTTTGGGGGTCTACATCATTGAAATCCGTATTACATGTACACATTCTTACGATAAAATTTCCATTTTGTTTCAAAAGTGACGAGATTTTTTTTACAAATAGTGGTTGCTGGCCTGGTTCGATTTGCGTAAACACCATATCTCCTATTACGCAGTCATAAGATTGAGGTTCAAGCGGCATTTCTAACCAATCTGTCTTTAGCCATATCTCGTTTTCAGAATTAAGGTCAATGCCGAGTTTATCAAGAGCCCATAAACTATTTTCAATCGTAGCGAATGAAAAATCGGCTACGACATAATTTTTGAAACCCGATTCGCTTAATAAATAACGCAATAAAGGAGTGGAGCCCAACAAAAGCACTTTTTTATTATTTCCCCCGTCCGTTAAATATTTTTTGTAAAGTCTTAAATCATCTTCGGATGGATTTGCCGGCGATATGCGTAGGTTCCGCGTATAACCGTTATTATCCCAAAATAGTCTAGACTGTTCGCGGTAGGGGAGTTTGATGGACAAAATGTCCGTTATAAGTTTTCGGATGTGTAGCAAATCCCTATTTGAAAACTGTTTTAATATTGAGTAAATTAAACGCATAAAGAATTATTACTTAGTATATACTAATACTCTGGTTATTAATATTTTTAAAATGAATTCAGAGGAACATGGGATTTTACTTGACGATTCATCTAGCTCATTGCCGCGAGAGATTAATTTAAATAATTTGTTGGGCAATGAGGTTTTTATAGACTGGTTCTTACCAAGACTGAAGTTGATAAAAGAAATCCAACGCTGGCCCCAGGAAAAAATAAATGAGTTTACCGAAATAAGATTAAGAAATTTGCTCACCCACTTAAATAATAATTCCGTTTTTTGGCGCGCGCGTTTTAACGAATATTTTTTAGATCTTTGTTCTCCCGATATTTTCGCCGAACTTCTTAAGTTACCTGTTGTAGATAAAACAACATTAATTAAGTGGAGCGATGATATGCTCGTCACAGATTATAGAGCGAAAACTTCAGATTATTATACTAGTGGAACTACGGGCGTTCCGTTAAGGGTGAGAATTGATGAATTTGAATGTATTAAAAACGAAATGGTGTACATTTTTGAGCCAGATGCTTTTGAATCTCGCAAGGTCGACGAACTCTTGCGCCGGAAATTCATCTTTTTGCTAGGGAGGAAATCCACAGGACAATATGTTCCCTACTCGGAGTATTTTCCCTTCGATACCTTTTCTTCTATAGGTGACAAAAAAACAAGAGAAAAAATTTATAGCAAGATTCTTAACGATTCTTTGATTTATCTTTTTGCGTACTCTTCGGTGATTCTGGAATTAATGAAATATGTGAGGGAAGATGGCGTAAAGCTTCCTGTTATTGCCAATCTTTCAGGCGAAGCAGTCTCATCAGAAGAAGAAAAATTTATATATGAAACTACCGGCATTCCCATAATTTTTTCCTACAATTGCAAAGAAGCGGGCAAGGTAGGAGAAAAATGCCAAGCAAATATCGGCAATAATTTTTATCATATTTATCGAGAGCGCGTTTTGGTGGAAATTGTCGATGACGATGGTCAACAACTTGAAAATGATGAAGAGGGAGATATTGTTTTAACTGTATTGGATAGGACAACAATGCCTATTATTCGATATTCCATTGGGGATAGGGGCAGAATTTTATCGAAATTATGTTCATGCGGTAGACTTTCGCCATTGCTGGAAGTACAAGGTAGAAAAAACGACAATATTTTATTACCGGATGGAAGTACTTTTAACGTTCTCTTGTTTCGACCTCTTTTTCTTAAAGAAATTGGACTTAAGAATATAATAAAATATCAAATAATACAAAAAGAAATAGATAGTTTGCAGATAAATTTTGTCACTCCCAAAAAAATTAGTTTTGAGAAATTAAAAATTATTGAAACAATTCTGGAAAATAATTTAAAAAAGAAAGTTAAAGTTAACATTCGGGAAATTGGGCACATAGAAAATTACCAGAGCGGAAAAAATAAAATGTTTGTTCCATTAGGCGAATACAAAAAAAGTAATATATAAAAAACAAGGCCATCAGTCGAAGACCTTGTTTTTGCTGATGAAATATTTTTTATGAAACCTTTTTTAACAATGCGTTGCCAGTTGTGCTTCTCCCATCCAATACACTGCCCTTACGGAGCAGGGTATAAGTGTGAGTATTTCCGGAACTTAAAAGGTAGACTTCGAGATTGATCTCGTCGCCCTTCACCTCCCCGTTTACGTCTCCGAACCACCGTTTGCCGTCTGAACCTGTTTGAATATTTGTGCCGATGACTTTGTTTCCGTCAACGACTCTCAAGTCAAGTTCGGTAGTCCAGCCCGAACTTCCTCTGATGGCAAACCACTTTCCGTTCAGCCAGTTGTAGTCGGGATTGCCGGGGAGGTGAGTTGTACATCCAACCCATACCAGCCCTGTCAATATTAAAACTCCTGTCAACCAGTTACTACGTTTTTTCATCACGCCCTCCTTTTTTGACCGATTTTTACCGTGCTCAATTCTAATTGCACCTTATCATATAAGCTCCATAAAATCAAGGTGCGGTTATACACATATTCTTTTATGTTCCTGTGAAAATATATTGCTAAGTGTTATTATTGTGACATGGATCAAGAATCTCAAAGAGTGAAATATCCGAAAGTCTTACTATTATCTCTGTTAGTTATGCTTGTCGGAGCTGTTGGGTATTATTTTTATACTTCTTATGAGCCACCGGTGAATCGTTTAATTGAAGGAGTGCCTTATTACGGTGTATATAACCTGTACCCGGACTTTACCAGTTCTTCAATATCTGTTGCGACAGTTCTTCGTTATTATAATGATGAAAGAGTATCGTTTGGAGATCTCAAAACAAAGTTTCCTGATTTGCGATACGATACAGATGATCTATCCCATTTTCGGAATTCATTATCTTTTTTTGAAACCCAAGGATATAACACTTTCAGCTTGAGTCTTGCTTCAAAAAAAGGTAAAGAAATTAAGGAGATCAAGAAATATATAAGTAAAGATATTCCAGTAATTGTAATTCAACAAAAGCGACTTGATACAAAAATTGATGATATAGAAAAATTCGGTTGGAGAGTGGTAATCGGTGTATTTGATGATAAAAAAGAAGTAATTGTACATGACGCAAGTCTGGGAAATAATTATGTATTTTCTTATTCTGATTTTGAAAAATTGTTTGTTCCTGGTGCCAGACGAATGCTTGTGATTTGGCCAAAAAACGAGATGGCACAAGGTTTATCTAAACCAGGAAATGGTCAATCATATAAAGAACGCTCTACGGCTATGGAACAGGCGTATGATATTGTTGGAGCAGCGGGACGCGCTAGAGCGGCCGTAGCAACAGCAGATACTTTGTGTTCCAGTGTTGCTTACGATGACGAACTTACTTCTGAACAGATTAGCGAATTCATCAGATTAAATAAAGAATCTATCCAATATAGAGACGAGGTTATCAATAGTCCCGTTTTTAAAGATATGCCCGCTTTTTTTCAATTCAGAAATAAATTTTATCGCGCGCGATCTCTCATGCGCATTGGCGAAATATCAAAAGCGCGCGGAATTCTGATAAATGAACTCATCCCAGCAAATAAGAATCTTGATAAGCCCGCTGAAGGATTTGAGTCGGCAATTGATTTCTCTGAAGCGACCGCCGACGCAGCTCGATATGCTAGAGTTATTGACGGCCAGATGCCAGCTGTTTATGAAGTATTGATGGTTTCATATCGCTACGAAGGCAAATACAAGGAGGCCATTGATGCATATATGCCATATTTCCAACTTGACCCCAATGATAAAGATGCGTTAAAATATCTCACCTTGTTGCGTGATGAATTACGTAATCCAGCAGCTAGAAAGATTCCAAAGGGTGTCAAATGCATGGGCGGGAGAAGCGTGATAAAATAAAATTCAAGATATATGAATAAATCTAATCGCCCCATATCATCTCAAAAATTCGTTAAGGTTTTTAGATTATTCAAATATGTGATTTTAGGTACAGTTTTTGTCGCGTTTGCCTTTTTGCGCGGGGTTTCTGGGTGGAATTCAGACAAACCACTGGATGCTAAGAAATTATCCAAAGACGACCTGAATAAATTATTCTCACAGATTCCTAGAGTGAATGCTGATGTGGCTGGTGGTGGTGGCGGCGGCGGCGGTGGTGGTGGTGGTGATGATCGTATTTTTTGGGTTTGCGTAAATGGTGGTAACTACCCACCCTTCTCTTCCATGCCTTAATTGTTCGTATGTTGTACTGGTTTGTGATATCATGAATATATGTCAAAAGAATTTGAATATAAAATTGAATACGAAGCAGATAAAGAAACGGGCGAAATTACAGCTACAATTCCTGAATTGAATCACGTCTCATCTTTTGGAAATTCTTTTCCTGAGGCTGAGTCAAATGTAAGGGAAGCCGCGCTGGGCTATCTAGAGGTGCTTAGAAGGGGAAACAAGGAAATACCTGAGCCATCCTTTATTTTAAAAAAGTGAGGACGGAACCAAAGTTGCAACAGTTCCGGTTCATGGATCCAAAGAAATTCCCATTGGAACACTTTACAATATTGTAGTCAGACAAGCGGGTTTGTCTGCGGAAGAATTTAATAATTTATAAAATTATCAACGCCTGTTACTTATACTCGGCGGGGTTTCCGGATGGAATTCAGACAAACCGCTGGATGCTAAGAAATTATCCAAAGATGACCTGAATAAATTATTCTCACAAATTCCTAAAGTAAATGCTGATGTGGCTGGTGGTGATGGGTGTTAACGAAACCAAGAAAATTGTGTGAATACCAAATGAATGCCTAGAAAAGATTTTCACGCCCGGATCTCCGTCTTCGCAGGTATTTAGCTTGATTTTGACCGACCCTTGGATTGTGTTATCATCGTGCTATGAAGCAGAGAATATCAGTAAAATCTTACACTTTTAAATTTGTTATTGAGCCGGATAAATTTCCAGATGGCCGGCGCGCTTATTATGCGTATATTCCGGAATTGGAAGCTTTTGGAGGAGCGACTTGGGGATTTTCCAAGGAAGAAGCTATTAAAAATATACAGGAAGTTGCGAGAATGACGGTGGAAGGCCTGCTTCATGACAACAAGTCATTTCTTAGAAAACACGGTAAGATTTCGTCAGAACCGCTTGTGACTGTGAACGCATGAGCGATATCCCGTATCATAAATTGAGAACATTGAGCGCCCGCAGAATAATTAGAGCGCTTTTGCGTGACGGCTTCTATTTGGCGCACCAGCGCGGTAGTCATCAACAATACTTACATTCAGATGGCAGAAGAGCCACATTAACATTTCATTCCCTAAATCAGACTGTTCCTTTGAAAACTATGAAGAGTATACTTGAAAAACAGGCTCGCTGGAACTATGAGGATTTAATTAGATTGGATTTGATTTGATTTAATTTCATGAAACCCCTGCACGTTTGGATTTCAATCTTCGCGGTGTTGTTGTTTGGATTTTTGTTTTTTCAAGAACCAAAAATCAAAGACGCGGCGGAGGCAATACGGCTTGGAAATTATTATTTTAACAATGGCGCCTATGATTTGGAAAAAGCCGAGGAGGCATTCAGGCGCGCGCTGAAAGCGGACCCCAAAATTTTATGGGGGCATTATCAATTGGCCCGCATATATTTTGTGAAGGGCGAGAAG
>Ga0209210_1003648_pt1 | contig 10326 bp, 7 predicted proteins | sample RifGroA1_FD_183991 | JGI IMG/M metagenome (GOLD analysis project Ga0209210, IMG submission 183991) | Contaminated groundwater microbial communities from Rifle, Colorado, USA - Rifle Groundwater A1 (SPAdes) (version 2) | ecosystem: Environmental > Aquatic > Deep subsurface > Groundwater >...
TTTCTTCCAAAAACGCCACGCCTGCCGGCGGGCAGGAATTTACCTTCGACGTCAAAAAAGGCGGCAAGCGCATGACAAAAGCCGTTGCGTCTGGTATTTTACAAGAGGTCGCCAGATAAGCGTCGGTGGTAGAGTGGTCAATTACAACAGGCTGTAAACCTGTCGCCTTCGGGCTACGGAGGTTCGAATCCTCCCCGGCGCACAAAAAGCGGTGGTATGATAAAAGCATGAAGAAGTCCGGCGCTTTACTCTTTGGTATGGTGTTGTTTTTTGTTTTGGCGCAGGGCGCCTCTGCCACTACGACACCGCAAGTATGGAGGCCTGTTTGCACCATAGACGCGAGTTCTCACTCGGTACGGCTCGGCGGAACCGTCAATCTGACATGGAGCAGTCAGTACGCTACCGCAGGCACTATTACCTCGCTCGGCAATGTAGCGCTGTACGGCTCGCAGGGCGTTATCCCGACCGGCGAGGGGACAACCTACGTAGGCACCTTTACCGGCCCGGGCGGCACGGGCACGTGCAGTGTGAGGGTTTCCACCATTCTTAACGACGGCGGTGGCGGAGATATAGACACGTCCGGTGACGGGGGAACCATAGACGCATCCGGCAGAGTAAACCAGCCCGGCACTATAAACACGCCGGGCAATGTAAACGCGCCGGGGACTCTTGGCGCGCCTCCGGTACAAAACGCCGCGCCGATACTCCCCGGCGGGAGCGGCGGCTCGCCAGGCTCCGGCGCAGGCAAGCAACTTGTGCCGTGCAACGGCATAGATTGCCAAGCGTGCAAGTTGGCGGAGCTCGGTCAAAACATCATCAACTTCTTGGTAGGACTCTCTATACCTTTGGCGGCGGTGATGTTTGCTTACGCAGGCTTTATTTACTTTTCCTCCAGCGTCATAGATAAAATAGAAAAAGCGAAGAAGATATTTACCTCCGTGCTCATCGGCTTTGCCATCGTCATCGGCGGGTATCTTATTGTCGAGACCATTCTCCACGCAATCATCAATAAAGATTATTTCGAAAGCTGGAACCAAATAAAATGTGTTGATAACAACTTTCGCAAAACAGACGCCAAGATAAGCGACCTCCTCAAAAACCTTTATGTGACAAACAGCGGGAGTATCTCTACGGGTGGAGGCGGCGGAGGGGGAGGTGGAGAATCGGATGCAGTCAACCGGGATATTTTAAGAAACGCTGGCATTAATGTTAATGCGGATTATCCGCAAACGTCTTTGGCCGGAATGCGCTCTGAAACAATGGCCGAGATTATTAGTATATGCAATCATGTGCCCGCAGGAGAATGTGTCGTCACGGGCGGTACCGAAACAACCGGCGGACACTCTTGCGGCGGAGAGTACTCGCACTGCAACGGTTATAAATTCGACCTAAGACCGACCACCGGCGTCGAGGCTTACATAAACGGTCTGTGTAGCGGAAGAAGTCAATGTACGATCAACAACAGAACATACACCAGAGAGGGTAATCATTGGGATGTCCTGGTGAGGTAGAACATGTGTTGCGTCAAAATGCGGTTTGGGGTACAGTGTTTTGGTCATGTCACAAGATAGACTCATAAAACTCCAGTGCAGTAAATGCAAGCGCATCAACTACTGGAGCTCCAAAAACAAGAAACTGGTAACCCGCAAGATAGAGCTTAAAAAGTTTTGCAATTGGTGCCGGGCTCAAACCGCGCACAAAGAGGCTAAGAAATAGGGTATATTAAGACCCTGGGCGATTGGTGAAACGGTATCACAACGGTCTCCAAAACCGTTATTGAAGGTTCGATTCCTTCATCGCCCGCATAAGACACAAAATTCAACTGAGAAATTGTTTTGACAGTCTGAGTGCCTGAGATTTTCCGCTTACCCAGCGGATGTCTTTATTGCCCTTAAACCATCTCATTTGGCGTTTGGCGTACTGCCATATTGAGCGCTCAAGCTGTGTTTCGAATTCTTGTTTGGTTATTTTGTTTTGCAGAAGCAGTGAGAGGTAGCGGTACTCCAGCCCCAGCTCCGCCATGCGTTTGTAGGAGAGTCCTTGTTTATGCAACCGCTTCGCCTCGGCAACCATACCTGTTCTTATTCGCGCGAATAAGCGCATGCGGATATTTTGTTTTAACTTTTTGTATTCAGGATTGAGTCCTAGCCAGAGCGTATTGTATTTATTGTTTGTTGTACTTGTTGTTCTGGTGTCGGGGCTTTGCCCGATGGCTTTTGCAATCTCTATCGCGCGGATAAGCCGGCGCTTGTGGTTAGGTTCAATATTCGCCGCGCGGCGCGGGTCGAGTTTTTTGAGCTGAGCAAAGAGTTGTTTAGTTGTTTGTTGTTCCAGTTGTTCCCGTAATTTTAAATTCGGCGGCACGTTCGGGTACGCCATCCGTCCGAGCAGCATATCAACATACAAACCTGTTCCACCCACCACGATTGCTATTCTAGCTTTTTGCAAAATCACGTATAAGGCTTTCTCCGCCTGTTTGACGAAACCATCTACGGTAAATTGTTTTTTAGGAGAAGCGACACTAAGCAGGTGGTGCGGAATTCCGGCCATCTCTTTTTTTGTCACTTTGCCGGTGCCGATGTCGAGCCCTTTATACACCTGCCGGCTGTCGGCGGAAATTATTTCGCCATTCAGTTTTTGCGCGAGGTAAGTGCCGAGGGCAGACTTGCCCGAGGCGGTGGGCCCGACTACGGCTATGATTTTCTGCATATGTGCCGGAGGAGGGACTCGAACCCTCATCCCTTGCGAGACGCGATTTTGAGTCGCGCGCGTATACCAATTCCGCCACTCCGGCTTCATATGTTAGAATATCTCCAATGTCGCAGTTTTACAACAACGCAATTTTTTGGGTCGAGGTCGACAAAATCAAACCCAACCCGTTCCAGCCGCGCAAGGAGTTTGACGAGGCAAAGCTCGCGGACCTTGCGCGTTCTATACGCCAGTACGGCGTCATCCAACCGCTGACCGTTTCACGCAAGGAGGTGGAGAAAGATGACGGCGGACTTGCCACCGAGTACGAGCTGATAGCGGGGGAGCGCAGGTTGCGCGCCGCAAAGATAGCCGGCGTCGGCTCCGTGCCGGTGCTTATACGTGCCGAGTTTGACGACGACAAAACCAAACTCGAGTTGGCGATTATAGAAAATCTGCAGCGCGAGGACCTCAACCCGGTTGACCGCGCCAAAGCCTTTGACCAGCTGACAAAACAGTTCGGGTTTAAACACTCCGAGGTCGCCGAAAAGATAGGCAAATCGCGCGAGTATGTCAGCAACAGCATCCGCCTGCTGGTTTTGCCGCAGGCGATACAAGACGCGCTGTCCGAGGGTAAAATAAACGAAGGGCATGCGCGGCCGCTCCTGATGCTTTCCGACCGTCCGCAGGAGCAGGAGGTGCTCTTCCGCGAGATACAGCTTAAGCGCCTCACGGTGCGCGACACCGAGTCTATCGCGAGGCGCATCGCGTACGACAAGGTGCGCAAAAAGGAATATCTGTACTCGCCGGAAATCTTGGATATGGAGCGCGAGCTTACCGAGGCGCTCGGCACGCGCGTCGCTATCGAGCCTAAAGAGCGCGGCGGCAAGCTCTCCATCGACTTTATGTCGGAGGACGACCTGCGCGTGCTCTTTACCGCACTGCAGGCGCGGCTTAAGGAGGGTGCGGCCGGATCTGCCCAGGAAAAGGTCCTCGGGTCGTCTTCGCCTCAACCAGACCATTTTCCTGAACAGACTCCGGCCGCTACCGCCGATGACCGAAGTAGAGAAGAGATAGCAAAAGACGAAAACACATTCGACCCGAACAATTTTTCGCTATAAACAGGTACAACTTATTTTTTCTTGTGCTTGTTGTGAGTTGTACTTGTTGTTTCTTTCTCTATCGCCATGCGGATATGGCGTCGCGCGAGCGTCGTCTTGGCTATGTCGAGCCATTTTTGTTTTGGTTTTGCGGTTTTTTTGGTCTGTATCTCGACGATGTCCCCGTTGTGCAATGTTGTATCCAGTGACACCAGTTTTCCGTTGACCTTTGCGCCAAAGGTGTGGTCGCCGATGTCGGAGTGTATCGCGTAGGCAAAGTCGATGGGGGAGGAGTTGGTGGGCAGGTCGACCACGTCGCCGGTGGGCGTAAAGATAAAGACGCGCGCGGTAAAGATGTCGGTCTTGAGCGTTATTTCAAAGTCCGGGTCCTCGGAGTCTTCGGTCAGGTCCTCCAGCCACTCCGGTCCGCCCTGCGCGCCGTACCGCGCGCGCTTGGTTTCGGTTTCTTTGTCTATTTTTGTAGCGGGCGTCATTTTGCGGAAGCTTGGGATAAGGCTCTTTATCCAATCAAAGCTCGACTGCTTTCCTCCGCCGGCGCGCGCGCCGGGAGAGTCCGGAAACTCACCCTCTTTGTATATAACGTGCGCGGTGATGCCGAACTCCGCCTCGCGGTGCATTTCCTCGGTGCGTATCTGCACCTCCACGATGCCGCCGTCGCCGGAAAAGACGGTGGTGTGCAGGCTTTGGTAGCCGTTCGGTTTTGGAAAGGCGATATAATCTTTGATTTTGTTCGGCAGCGGCTGCCAAAGATTGTTGACAAGCCCAAGCACGCGGTAGCAGTCGGGTATGTCTTTGACGATGACGCGCAGAGCGGCGGTGTCGTATATTTTATCAATGTCGCCGCCCTTGCGCTCGAGCTTGCGCCACAGGCTGTACAGGCCTTTGACCCGGTAATCGCTGTGGAAGCCGGTCATACCTTCTTTAGCGACCTCCTTGCGGAGCGTGCGCGACATCTTTTCCAGCCGCTCAAAAGTCTCTTTGGATTTTTCCGCCAAAAGTTTTTTTGTCTCGGCAAATTCTTTCGGGAAGGCGTTTTCGAAAGAAAGGTCCTCCAGTTGCCGGCGCACCATGCCCATGCCGAGCCGGTGCGCTATTGCCGCGTAAATTTCTAAAGTCTCGAGCGCAATGCGCGTACGCTTCTCTTCAGGCACATGGCGGAGTGTCCGCATGTTGTGCAGGCGGTCCATCAGCTTGATGATGAGCACCCGCGCGTCTTTGCCGGTTGCAACCAATAGTTTCCGTAAACTTTCCCGGTGCCGTTCTGCACCCCGGTATTTGAGCCGCCCGAGCTTGGTGACCCCTTCGACCAAAAAGCGGATTTCTTTGCCGAACTCGGCTTCTATAGTTTCCGGTTTGATGTTCGCGTCTTCTATACAGTCGTGCAAAAGGCCGGCCGCAACCGTCTTTGCGCCCATGCCGAGGCCCGCGAGCCCTTTGGCGGTTTCGACCAGGTGCACGAGATACGGCTCGCCGCTAAAGCGCTTGTGTTCCTTATGCGCCTCCGCGGCAAAATTGTAAGCTTTTTCAACCAACTCCAAATCCTCCTTAGTCGGCGCCCCCATCCGGGTCAGTATTTCCTTAACACTCTCCATCTGCCCATTCTACTCTTTTATTCCTCTTTTTTCTTGCGGGCGAAGCCGCGGCGCTTTTTTTTCTTCTTTTAAAATTTCGAGCGCTCTCGGAAGCTCGATTTCGTACACATCGTCTTTTTTCAGCGAGCGGAAGTCCGCCTTAGGTTTGGTGTGGTGCGCTATGTAGGGACCAAAGCGTCCGATATTTGCCACAATTTGCTCTTTGGTATCCGGATGTTCGCCCAGCACGCGCGGGAGCGACAGGTATACCGCCGCGTCCTCGACGGTTACGGTCGCCGGGTCCTTTTCTTTCGGAACCGATGAGCGTTTCGGTTTTGGCTTTTTACTTTTGCCTTTGCCATCCGGCATCTCGCCCAGTTGTACATACGGACCGAAGCGGCCCGAGAGCACATAAATATTCTCGCCGGAATCCGGATGCACTCCTATTGGTTTTGCCGGCTCGTTGGAAATAACCTCGCCGAGTGCGGTGCGCGCGCCGGTACACTCCGGGAATTTATCGCAGCTCATAAACTTGCCTTGGCGCGACAGTTTAAACACCATACCCGACCCGCAGACCGGACATTTGAACTCATCCGGCGCGATGCCGATGTTGGTAAGCTTGCCGGCTTCTTTGTCTTTCTTTTTTACTTCTTTTTGAAACGGCCCGTAAAAGTCGCGCAAAGTTTTGGCATACTCACGTTTGCCGTCGGCGATTTCGTCGAGTTCGTCCTCCATCTCGGCGGTAAAGGTGTCGCTGATGTAGGTGGGGAAGTACTCCTCAAGGAAGCTCGACACCACGTCGCCGGTGTCGGTGGGTCGCAGGCTCCGGCCTTCTTTTTCCACATAGCCGCGCGCGTCGAGCGTCCGCATGATGCTCGCGTAGGTGCTTGGGCGTCCGATGCCGCGCTTCTCGAGCTCTTTAATGAGCCCGGCTTCTGTATAGCGCGGCGGCGGCGTGGTCTGCTTTTCCTCGGCGTTTACATTGTTAATCGTAAGTTGTTCATTGTTTGTTACCTTCGGCAGTTCGACATCCTCGCCGCGCGCATCCGGGTCGGCCTTAAGCCATCCGTCAAAAATTACACGGCTGCCGTTAGCAACAAAATCGGGCACCAGTGAGTCTGACTTCCCCAGTAAGTCAGACTCACTGGTGTTTGCGGTAATCTTGCTGCGGAGTATTTTGGCGTCTGCCATCTGCGACGCCACCGCCCGCGCCCAAATAAGTTCGTAGAGTTTCTTCTGTTCAGGAGTCGTTCCGGCCGACTTCTTTTCGATATGAGCCGGACGTATTGCTTCGTGCGCCTCCTGCGCGTTTTTGGATTTTTGCGCAAAGGTGCGCGCCTGCGCATACTCCTTGCCGTACTCTTTTTCCACCATCCCGAGTATCGCTCCGGCAGCAGCTTTGCCGAGGTTGGGGCTGTCGGTGCGCATGTAGGTGATATGGCCGGCTTCGTACAACTTTTGCGCGATGCGCATGGTGTTAGAGGGCGAGAGTCCAAGGCGCGAGCTCCCGGCCTGTTGGAGCGTCGAGGTGGTAAACGGCGGGCGCGTCGTACGCGAGCTTGCAGTCTCTGAAACATCGCTTACGGCGAGCCCGTCTTTTTTAACCGCATCTATAATTTTATCTACATCACTTTTCTTTTTTGGTTCCTCGGCGCACGTCAACAGCAAGGTTTCGCCTTGATGGGTTTTAGTGTCAGCGGTGATGACATAAAAAGTCTCAGGCACAAACGCGCGTATCTCGCGCTCGCGCTCCATGAGTATCCGCAGCGCCGGCGACTGCACGCGCCCGGCGCTAAGGCCGTAGCGCACTTTCTTCCAAATAAGGCCCGAAAGGTCGTAGCCCACCAGGCGGTCCAACACGCGCCGCGCCTCCTGTGCATAACGCAGGTTTTGGTCTATGAGGCGCGGGTTCGCCAACGCCTCGGCGATGGCCTCCTTGGTAATTTCGTTAAAGACGATGCGCTCGGGCTTTTTGAGCCCCAGCTCCTCGCCGATGTGCCACGCGATAGCCTCGCCCTCGCGGTCGGGGTCGGTCGCCAGTATGACCTCGTCGGCCTTATCCGACAGCTCCCGAAGTTCGTGTATCACTTTTTGTTTGCCGGGCACGACCTCGTAGTTGGGGATAAATCCGCCCTCGATATCGATTGCTTTTTTATTGCTCTTCGGCAGGTCGCGCACGTGGCCCACCGACGCGCGCACGACAAAATCGCCCGACTTGTCGATTTCTTTCAGATACTTTTCAATTGTCTTTGCTTTCGCAGGCGACTCGACGATTACTAACTTCATATATAACTAGAGTAGATACCGTACTACAGTACCACATGTCAAATCAATGCAAGAAAAAAAGCTCCGCAATTTGCGGAGCTTTGTCGTTAGCCGCGGTAGAGTGCCGCGATGGCGTGTATCTCAGCCCGGGTCAGGTCGTTGGGGTTGTTTGAGACTTCGCTTGGTGTTGGAAACGGCGACAGGCGCCCTCCAAACTGGAGATCGGCGTTGTCGTATCCGCGCTCGTGTTTCTGCCGTTTGGAGAGCAACGTCTGTTGTCCGTAGTTCCGGCGCAGAGGCGAAGGCGTTTCGTACAGCGGCGCGTTGGCATCAACTTCAAGGTTTGCCGGTCCCGTTACCCGCGAGGCGCGGGCCATGATGGAGGTAACAAGCCCTCCGCCTGTTTCGCTTGGTTTCCTAGGACCTTCCGTCTGCGCCGACAGCGGCTCTATGCCGCTCCTGCGGTTTTCGAACGGCCAGCTCCAGTGCAAACCCAGTCTACTTGAGGCACTCGACATGCTGTTGGTATTTGTGATGCCGAGATGTCGCATAGTCTCTTGGCGGCTTTTGCCATCAAGATAGTACTTCTTCATTTCACGGTCGCGTGTAAACTGATCCATTATACTTCTCCCTCTGGTGAACGTCTGTTTGCACCGTACTACACTCTTTCAATTTTGCCAAGCCGCTCGGTAATGAGTCCGCGGATTAAAAGGGAGGAGAGCGCGATGTTGGCGTCCTGCGCGGAGAGGCCGGAGTTTTCTATCAGCTCGTCGCGCACCAGCGCCTCAACCAGCGCGTGCAGGACCTTGGCCTCCGGCTCGCTGAGGTCAGTTGGGAGCGCCGCCTGCTTTGGCGTGTCGAGCGGTTTGATGCCGAGCGCCTGCAAAATATCGTCCGCGGTGCGCACCAGCGTGGCACCCTCGCGTATAAGCCGATTGACGCCGGCGCCGGTTTCGCGCCCCAGCTCGTGGGGGATAGCGAGCACCTCGCGGTTATAGTCGAGCGCGAGCCGCGCGGTAATGAGCGTCCCGGACTTTTCTCCCGCTTCTATTATCAGCGCGGCGGTGCATATGCCGGCGCTGATGCGGTTGCGCTTGGGGAAGTCGTATATCGCCGCTTTGTGCGGACCTTTGTCCTCGCTTATAAGCGCGCCGCCGCGCGCCAAAATACGTTGGGCAACCGGTTTGTTAGTTGATGGATATATAGAGGCGTCGTCCAACGACGATGGCAGTACAGCGACAGTATGCAGCCCGACGTCCATCGCGGCCTTGTGCGCCTCGGAGTCGATGCCGAGCGCCATGCCCGACACTATCGCCACCGGATAACCCGCCAGCCCGGCAATGAGTTGTTGGCAGACGCGCCGGCCGTATAAAGAAGTGGCGCGTGAGCCGACCACGCACAGGTACAAATGTCCTTTGGGCGGCAACTCGCCGCGGATATATAAAACTTTAGGCTTATCCGGAATTTCCTTTAAAAGCGGCGGAAAGTCCCTCGGCGGCAGTTGGCGTATAGGGAATGCCATATGATAGGATTATTCTAACGCTATTTTTATATGCTTGATATCAAATTTATCCGCGAGAACGCCGACCTTATTGCGGCGGGCGCCAAAAAGAAGCATGTCACTATCGACATCAGCAAGCTGCTTGCGGTTGATGATAAGCGGCGAAATATTTTGACCGAGGTCGAGCATATGCGCGCCAGACAAAACGAGACCAACGACGCGGTGGTTAACGCAAACCCCGGAGAGCGCGTCGACCTTATCGCGCAGATGAAGCGGCTTAAGGAAAATCTGCAGAAGAAAGAAAAAGAGCTGCAGGAGGTTGAGCACGAGTGGCAACTGCTGATGGTACAGGTGCCGAACTTGCCCGACCTGTCGGTGCCGGACGGCGAGTCGGATGCCGACAATGTCGAGGTGCGCGCGTGGGGTAACAAGCCCGATATTAAAAATCCGCGCAGTCACGTCGACCTGATGCAAGCGCTCGGCATGGCCGACTTTGAGCGTGGTGTCAAAGTGTCCGGCTTCCGCGGATATATTTTAAAAGGCGACGGCGCACTGCTCAATTACGCGGTGTGGAATTTTGTGATGGACCACTTTGTCAAAAAGGGCGGCTTTACGCCGATGCTGGTGCCGTCGCTGGTCAAGCGCGTCGCCTTCCTCGGCACCGGCTACCTGCCGCAGGGCGAGGAAGATTTGTACAAAACGCAGGACGGCGACTTTTTAGCGGGCACCGGCGAGGTGGCGACGATGGCCTACCACATGAACGAGACTTTGGACAAAAAAGATTTGCCGCTCAAATTTGTTTCCTTTTCGCCGTGCTTTCGGCGCGAGGCGGGGAGCCACGGCAAGGACACCAAGGGGCTCATGCGCGTGCACGAGTTCTTTAAGTTTGAGCAGGTGGTGCTCTGCGAAGCCAGCCATGAGGAGTCGGTCCGCTTGCATGAAGAGCTGACAAAAAATGCCGAGGAACTTCTACAGGCGCTTGAGCTTCCGTACCGCGTGGTCATCAACTGCGGCGGCGACTTGGGGCTGGGGCAGGTCAAAAAATACGACATCGAAGCTTGGGTGCCCAGCGAGGGCAAGTACCGCGAGACGCACTCATCATCGTACTTCCACGACTTCCAAACGCGCCGGCTCAATATCCGCTACCGCGATGACGGAGGCACGATGCAGTACGCGCACT
>Ga0209210_1003650_pt1 | contig 10323 bp, 10 predicted proteins | sample RifGroA1_FD_183991 | JGI IMG/M metagenome (GOLD analysis project Ga0209210, IMG submission 183991) | Contaminated groundwater microbial communities from Rifle, Colorado, USA - Rifle Groundwater A1 (SPAdes) (version 2) | ecosystem: Environmental > Aquatic > Deep subsurface > Groundwater >...
GCTCCACCATTGAGCTACCGGGGATCGTCTCAACCGATATGCTATCACATGGGTAGTGTGAACGACAATTGACGATAACCTTGGTGTGCGGGAGGTGAATTGGATTCCCGCCTTCGCGGGAATGACAAAGAAAAGAAAATCGCGGGAATGACGGAGAAGGGAACTTATGCCTGCGTTTGCGGAGGAGATTCAACAACCGGCAGCTTTTCGCCCTCGGCCAGTTTTACAACCGCAATTGCGCCAAAAACCGTGTTGACGGCAAAAAACCAAAGAGGCAGCGGAATTTGGTATCCGGCTGCGGTGGCCATAAAATCAATGACCAGCGGCAAAGTCATGGTATGAATGCCAACCTGATAGTACTTGGAAAAACTAAGGTTCAGCTTTCTTATCTTCCCAACTAACATCAACCCAACTGCAACAAACAAAAGATAGACCAGCCTGAATCCCGTGTAATAAAAGACCATGGCAACAAAAATCAGCGCGCCAACAAAAAATGGTATGTAGCGAACGAAAGGGCGAAATTGGTCTACAAGCACGGTAACCTCTTTATTTGAGATTTGGCCGTTTGGGACGTCTTTCAGGGGAAATGCCTCAATTTTATTCTCGCCCTTCACCAAAATGTTTTTGCTGTTGACTAAGGCTATTGTTTGGTAATTTTCCACGTCGTCTAAAGTGCCGTTTGAGTCAAAGACGATGAGATTTTTAGGCGCAGGTTCGCCCGACTCCGTTTTGAGCTCCTGCATTTGCCCGGCGGGAATCGGGATTATGTACGGCTCCGGCTGGTTTATGCTTACAGCTCCGTCTTGCGATGTTATGACCAAATCCTGCGGATATAGCTTTGCGATATCGTCCAGCAGTTTGGTCGCGCCGGTCTTTAGTTCGCCGGATGCTGTTGCCGTAGTTATGACCGTTGATAAAATCGCCAAAACAGCCGCCAAGGTGAAAAAGTACTTCATTGAGAAGCCAAGGCTGGTTTTTGCAACGTCGCTGTAGTAGGCCAGCGATGTTAGGCTCTTATAGAAAACGTAAAAGAAGGTTTTTAGTTTTCCCATGCTTGTAGTATATCATGAAGCGGGTTAAACCCAACGGCTATAGGACGGGGGCGTTTGCGTTGTCATTGAGCTATCGAGTTGGGTACATCTATGAGTCAAGGGTTTAACCCGATTCTAGATGATATAATTTTCTCGATGATAAAACGCGCGCTGTTTGCCTTTTTGACCGTTTTCGTTCTTACGGCCTTTTACTCCCAAAACAAAGCGTATGCCGCTGGGCCCGACGTTGCCTGTATCGGCAAAGCCGTTGGCGAATATATGAAAAGCGTCCTTATGGACCCGCGGCTCGCCAACGTGCAAAACATTCAATTTTTATCCCCGGCCTTCAACATGACCGAAACCGACTTTGAAGGGCTGGCAGCGGCAATGAAAGAATCCGCCGGCCCGGCGTGGGACAGACTGGATGGCATTGCCGGCAACGCCTACAACGCTTACTGGGGTGACATTTCCGACTTTGCAACGCGCGCCAAGGCAGTTGCCGACGGCAAGCCGATTATGTTTACCGAAGTGGGTTGGTATCCGCCGGACAGGAAAGACGCGCAAATGATAGCCGAGCTCAAAGCCGAGTTGGACAAGTGGAAAGACGATCCGCAGGTTTTGGGCATGCTCTTGTTTAACGCCTTTGGCGACAACCCCGACCCGCGCTTTGTCGGTCACGTTATGACTGACGAAGAAATAGCCCAGGTCTGCGGCGGCGACTGCGGCAGCATTGGCGTGAACTCGGCCAAGTTTTACGGGGGAGCCGGCGCGTTCTACGAACGCGCCGGCAACCTGGGCATGGGCTACACCCTTGAAATCGCCAACAACGACATCAACGCCTCGTTGCCCGCCCTTGAGGCCGCAATAGACAACGGCGCCACACCGGTCATTAGGCTTGGCGTTGGCGATGACGGCGGCGGGTTTGAGGACCCGTCGGCGCTGGTTGACTACATTCTAGCCTTAGACGGCCAGCTAAACGGAACGGTTTACCTAATAGTCGGTCCCAACGAAGCACTCATTGAAGGCTGGGCGTCACCCAACTGCTTTTACGGCGACGGTATAAACGACCCAACCGCTCCGGGGCAAGATAGCGCCGCCAACACCATCGACATAATTTACGTTGCCCCGGGCGCAAACGCGCTACAAAAGGACGCCCAAGGCCGCAGGCTTGTTACCTTTAGAGGTAAGGTCACAAGCACGCGCATAGTCAAAATTGAAGGTTTGGAAAACGACCCCGAAACGTCCAATCGGCCGGTGTGGGGCGCCACCGTGTGTACCTACGAAGGCGACGGCCCAACGGGCAGCCGAGGCGGAAAAATCCCCAAGCCGGTTGATTGCGGCGTTACCAAACAGGACGGCTCATTCACCGTTAGAGCGCTTTATGCCGCCGACACGTCCGTTGCCGGCTCCAACTTTTTGGCAATTTGCGCGGGCGTGCGGGACAATTCCAAGGATTGTTGGCTTCGCGAGCTGTACTTGTTGAGCACGCGTGACAGCTACGACAACTTTCATTTCTCAATTGACGCCCCGCCGCTCATTCCCAAGAACAAAAGAATAAACAGCGTTGCCCAGGCGCCAAAGGAGCTTGACTACATGAACAGAGAAAACTTCCTTGCGTGCGAGACCGGCACGCTAAAGGCCGGCGCGTCAGCGGAAAAGGACGGCGCGCTTAATTACACAAACAAGCTTTTTGCCAAAGGCGGCGTTGTTGCCCCCGTTTTGCTGCTCAAAAAGGCCACCGACTATTACAAGGAAACAACGTGGAGCCCGTCTTCCAAAGCCGCAGACGACTTTCCCGACGCAAAAGAGATTTCGGGCGAAAGTTTGGAAGGCAGGCTGGACGCCAAGAAAGCGCTGGACCTGCGCGCAGTGGGCGAGTTGATCCACGCAACGGTCGGTACCTATTTTAGCGAGATAACCACGCCAAAAGAAGGCGCGGCTGCGGAAAAGCTTCCCACCTGCCAGCAGCTCAAAGAGTGTAACGAGACCATTTCTTCAACTACGAACAAATCCAATTGTAATTCGCAAAAGTCCGGTGCGCCCGGGACGCACTTGGCATCGCCGATAACCGTTAGAACGCTGTATTACTTAATAAGCCCCACTTTGCGCAAAAAAATCCCCGTGTGCACCGAAAAGGGCAAAACAATGTTTTTGAGCCAGGTTGAGCCCCCGTGGGAATACGACCCGCACCACTCCAAGTATCCGTTGTCGGCCAGATATTTTCCGTACCAGAAATTACTCACTTTTGACCCGGCGGCGATTGTAAAAGAGCGCGAGTTTGTGGAGGCGACCAACGATTCGTACGAGAACGACAAGGGCAACGTGGGCGGTTGTCGCGTGGTCAAGTTTCCCGACGATTCCCTGTTCAAGAAAGACGGCCAACGCCAAGACCGCGCGTGGGCCGACTGCGACAACTCCATTCACCCGGCCACCACCGGCGCCGAGATGAGTACGGTGATGTTAAACTTCCTGACCACCGAAAAAATCCTGGCGTATTCCGACATTCCCGAATTCGGCGGGCCGCCCACCGCGGCGTTGAGCACGCCCACAAGGCCCTTTGGCGCCAAAAACCCGGATTTGAAAACAAAGTTCAAAGGCGGCTACTACAGGATTGGATTGCAGGAAAGGCTGTGCAACTGTTCGGTGACTATGGACAGGAATTGCGCCGATCCCATCAACAAAATAGTCTTTACGACAAACGAGGCCGATACCACTAACAAGTACTCCTCCGGCTACGAGTTTGTGACCGAGCGCAGCGCGGAAACCGCAACCGCCAAAGGCTGGTTAGGTTGGTTAAATCGCAAAAAAGGCGTTGAGTATTTTAGAGACCCAATAAACCCCGTCGCCAAGTTTATAGGTTTTGTTTATAACATGTTCACTTATTGGGCGGCAAACCTTGGGAACTGGGACAAGACTTACGGAGCGTGTGTGAATGAATCACAGGTTGCGTTTTGTGATACGGCGAGCGACCGGTACTGCAGGGTGGAAACTTACACGGCCACCAGCGAGGACGCGGGCGAGTACACGGAGACAAAATACTTCACAAAGCTGAAAACCTCGCCGTATCAGTGTTCCTCCGAGATCAAACACCCGTTGAATACCAGGGTTGAAATCCCCAAAACGTTTAACTTGGACCCGGGGCCGAGCGTTCAGGAGTTGTACGAGCCTTTAACCGAGCCCAAGGTCGTTTCTTTGCGCAGGCAGATTGGGACCATAGATTTGGTGGACGTTGAGGCGTCAAACCTTGAGAAGGCCAAAGATGGTTATGGCGGTTTGCACGCGGTTACGACTGGGACCGGTGCCGGAGTTTATTCAGTTGAATATGTTAAGAGGTTGGTTTCGGATCCGTCTTTGACCGAGGTTACGTATACGGCCGGCACCGGTCCCGGCTCCGGCACCGGCGGAGAAGACGCTACCATCAACTGTACCGCCAACGCGCCCGACCCGGGCACAACCAACGCCAAACCCGTTGAAGAGGTTATTGCGGCTCTGAACACCAGCAGCTTTCGCGCGGACTACAGTGAGGAAAACGTAAGAAATTACTATAACTATGTGATAAGCACGGCCAAAACCGCCGGCATGGACCCCGCCTTTGCGTTGGCCACATGGATTGAAGAGTCCGGCGCAAGCAACTACGAAGCCTATCCTACCGTTTCGGACTTTGGGTGCGTTGGTGGTGGTTGGCCCACGAACAACTGCAGTGAGCAGCTAAGATGCGCTACCGGTTTGCAATATGCTTACGCTCAAAACTCAAATCACGCCGATTGTCGCGACAACGTTGAACCGAAGGGCGAGATGACAGTTGAAAAATTTATGCTGATTTTCTCAAACGGCGAGAGCGGATGCCTGGCCGAAGACTTTGGTCCGAATCCAAGCTATCCAGATAGCATCAAAGAGGCGTATAAGATTATTTCCGGAAAAGACCTTAATCTAAACTGCACGCTTCCCAGCACCCGCTGGGATTCCTCGTGCCAGTAGGTTGACGCCACCGTTTATATAGACTACTATCTATGCGATGCAAAAAGTCGCAACACTAACCAAATGTACACATTGCTTTAAGTCGCTTGGCATCTCCTCAAAAATGGAGATATACCGATTTTTGGCCAAACACGGAAAAGCCGGTGTATCGCAAATTGTTGATGTAGTTGGGCTCAAGCAGCCAACCGTTTCATACCATCTCAAAGAAATGAAAGAGAATGGATTGTTGTACAGCCAAAAGGTGGGCAAAGAGGTTTTGTACGGCGTCAACAGCGAATGCCCGCACTACGAACTTACGTGCGTCTTACATAACGTACACTTCCCGCTAAAGGAGCAGTATGCTGGAAATTAAAAATCTGTGGGTAACAATTGATGACAAGCCAATCCTTCAGGGCCTCGCCCTGAAGATTGGCAACGGCGAAACGCACGCGCTAATGGGCCCAAACGGTTCGGGCAAAAGTACCTTGGCGCAAACCTTAATGGGGCATCCAAACTATACGGTCACAAAGGGCAAAGTTGTCATTGACGGGCAAGATTTGCTCAAACTGGAACCGGACCAAAGGGCGCACGTCGGCGTCTTTTTGTCGTTTCAATATCCAAGCGAGATTCCGGGCGTTACCATCGCCAGCTTTTTAAGAATGGTCTACAACAAGAAAAACGGGCAGACTATGTCGCCAATTAAATTTAGAGAGGTCTTGAAGGAAAAAATGGAAATGTTGAATATGGACGAGGATTTTATGCACAGATACCTAAACGACGGCTTTTCAGGCGGCGAGAAAAAAAGAATGGAAATACTGCAGATGCTTGTTTTGGAGCCAAAGCTCGCCATCTTGGATGAAACCGACAGCGGCCTGGACGTTGACGCCCTAAAGCTTGTGGCTAAGGCGGTCAATTTTTTGAAAGAGAAGAATAACATGTCAGTTTTGCTCATTACGCACTATTCGCGCGTTTTGAAAAATATTGCCGTTGACAAGGTGCGCGTTATGAAGGCCGGAAAAATTGTGCAGGAAGGCGGCAAAGATTTGGCCGAAGAATTGGAGGAACGCGGCTATGCAGGCGAAAAAGAAGAACTTACACATTAACGCCGATTACAAGTCTAAGTTTGGATTTAACGTTGACGCCAAGTACGCGTTTAAGTCGAAAAAAGGGTTGAGCGAAGAGGTAGTTAGGCAGATTTCGGCGATGAAGCATGAGCCGGAGTGGATGTTAGATTTTAGGCTCAAAGCCTACGAAACCTTTAAGCAAAAGCCCACGCCAACCTGGGGCGGCGATTTGAGCAAAATCAACTACGACGACATTTACTATTTTGTAAAGCCAACCGACAGGGAGGAGCGCAACTGGGAAGATGTTCCCGTTGAAATGAAAAACACGTTCGACCGGCTTGGCATACCGGAAGCCGAGCGAAAACACTTGGCGGGCGTTAAGGCGCAATTTGATTCGACGGTTATTTATTCGTCGCTGATGGCGGAATTGGAGGAGCAGGGCATAATCTTTTTGAGCACGGACGAAGCGCTACAAAAGCACCCGGAGTTTTTCACGCAGTATTTTGGCAAAATCATTCCGCCCGCCGACAACAAGTTTGCGGCGTTAAACAGCGCCGTTTGGTCCGGCGGGTCGTTTGTTTACATTCCAAAGGGAGTTAAGGTCAAACGGCCGTTGCAGGCGTATTTTAGAATCAATGCTATGAATATGGGTCAGTTTGAGCGCACTCTTATAATCGCCGACGAAGGTAGCGAGGCACATTATACAGAAGGTTGCACCAGCCCTGTGTACACGGAGGATTCTTTGCACGCCGCCGTTGTTGAGGTGATTGTTAAAAAGGGCGCGCGCTTTAGATACACTACCATTCAGAACTGGTCGGGCGACGTTTACAACCTTGTGACTAAAAGGGCACGCGTTGAGGAGGACGCGGTTATGGAGTGGGTTGACGGGAATTTGGGTTCCAGGCTTACTATGAAATACCCGTCGTGCTTTTTGGTTGGGAATGGCGCGCACGGCGAGGTTTTGTCCATTGCATACGGCGGCGAAGGTCAACATCAAGACGCCGGCGGCAAAATGATTCACATAGCGCCAAACACAAGTTCGCAAATAGTCTCCAAGTCCATAAGTGCAAACGGCGGGCGCACGAGTTACAGAGGCATGATAGCTGTCACGCCACTTGCTGCTAACGCCAAGAGCCGCGTTGAGTGCGACGCATTGATTTTAGATTCAGCGTCCGCTTCGGACACGTTTCCCGTTATGAGAATTGACAACAGTTCGGCCAACATTGAACACGAAGCCACGGTTAGCAAAATCGGCGAGGAAAAACTGTTTTATCTTATGAGCCGCGGGTTGACGGAAGCAGAGGCAATGAGCTTAATCGTGTCCGGGTTTATTGAGCCGGTGGTTAGACAACTGCCTTTGGAGTACGCCGTTGAACTTAACCGGCTAATAGAACTTGAGATGGAAGGGAGCGTTGGGTAATTGTATGAAGGTTATATTTGTGAAATTGCAAAGCGATGGTGTAACAACTCTAATCGCCGAGAACGCGCTTTACGTTTTGGATTTTTCCGGTAGCAAAAAAGGCGCTTTGAATTTAGTTTTTGAGCAAGAAGGCGTATCTGCAGAAATCGTTGGCTTGTACGCTGTTCGGGAAAAAGAGCACTTTGACTTTGAAACCATCGCAACGCACAAGGCGCCCAACACTTCGTGCGTCACTTATGTCCGGGGAGTTTTGTTTGACAGCGGCAGTTCAAACTACATTGGCAAAATACTAATAGACAAACGCGCGCAACAAACCAGCTCGTTTCTTGAAAATAACGTTTTGGTGGTTGGTAATGCTACGCACAACAACTCGCAGCCCATTTTGCAAATTGAAGCCGACGACGTTAAAGCGTCACACGGAGCCACCACCGGACGAATTGACCCATCGCAGGTTTATTACTTGCAAAGCCGCGGATTGAACGCAAAAGAGTCGGAAGAGCTAATTGTGCAGGGCTTTTTTGAATCGTTGCTGGCAAAGATATCCGATGAGAAAATAAAATCTGCGGTTGCGGCAAATTTGGGAATTAAACATGCTTGATGTTGCAAAACTCAAAAAAGATTTTCCCATATTTGACGGTAAAGGAGGCGCCCTTGTGTATTTGGACAACGCCGCCACGTCCCAAAAGCCCGCGCAGGTTATAAACGCACTTTCCGATTTCTACGGGAAGCACAATGCAAATGTTCACAGGGGCATTTACGAGCTCAGCGAGACCGCTACCCAAATGTATGAGGGTGCGCGTGAAAAAGTTGCACGGTTTATTGGGGCGCGCGCACCCGATGAAGTGATTTTTACAAGCGGTACCACGCAGACGATAAATTTAGTCGCTGGTATGCTTGCGGGCGTTTTTGGCCCCGGGACAGCCGTGCTTGTTACCAATGCCGAACACCACAGCAACTTTGTTCCTTGGCAGCAGGTTGCAAAAAGAACCGGCGCCGCCTTTAAGGTTGTAGCTGTTGATGATAATGGCGCTGTTTCGTTGGATGATTTTTCGCGGACAATAAAGTCTGTGCAGGAGCAGGGTTTAACAGTGCGAGTGGTGGCCTTTTCCCACGTCTCAAACGTTTTGGGAACCGAGCTTCCCGTAAAGGGAATTGTGAAGGTTGTTAAAGAGTTATGCGGCGATGATGTACTTGTAGTAGTTGACGGGGCACAAGCCGTTCCGCATTTGCCTGTAAACGTGCAAGGCCTTGGGTGTGATTTTTATGCTTTTTCTGGGCACAAAATGCTTGGGCCAACCGGAACAGGAGTTTTGTGGGGGAAAAGGGATTTGCTTGAGGGGTTGGCGCCCGCAATATTTGGCGGGGGCATGATTAACGAAGTCACGCAAGCGGACACAAGCTGGGCAGCGTTACCGCAAAAGTTTGAAGCCGGAACGCCAAATATTGCGGGCGCCATTGGTCTTGGCGCTGCCATTGACTACTTGTCCGCCGTTGGCATGGCCAACATACAAGCTCATGACGCAGACTTGGCAGCATACGCGCTTGAGAAGTTGTCCAAAATCGCCGGCGTTCGCATACTTGGTCCTCAATCGGCGCAAGACAGGCGCAGCTTGGTTGCCTTTGTAGTCGCCGGTATTCACGCGCACGACGTAGCCGCCGTCTTGGCGCAGGAGAACGTTTGCGTCCGCGCCGGGCACCACTGTACCATGCCGCTCCACCGCGCCTTCGGCGCGCCGGCCTCCGTCCGCGCCAGCTTTTATTTGTATAATACGCGCAGTGATGTAGACAAGTTGATTGCGGGTTTGCACAAGGCTATTGCAATTTTAAAGGTAAAATGACCGATACCGATATATACAGAGAAACGCTGTTGGACATAATAAAGTCGCCGTCGAACAAGGGAAGCCTGACGGACGCAACGGTTGAAGCCGTGGAAAAAAATCCAATGTGCGGCGATATTATGAAAATGCAGATAAAAATCGCCAATGACAAAATCGCCGAAATTGCCTTTGACGGAGACGCCTGTGCCGTTGGCGTTGCCGCCGCCTCTTTGTTGACGGAAGAGCTAAAGGGCAAGTCGGTGGTCGAGGCTGCCAAGTTTACCAAACAGCAGCTTTTGGGTCTAATAGGCATACAACTAACCACCAGCCGGGTAAAGTGCGCCACCCTTGCGCTTGACGTTTTGGCAAGCGCCCTCAAAAAATATGAAAAAAGCCAAAGCTAAAGTAAAAAAGGAAACAAATCTGGCCGAGCTTGTTTTTAGGTTTCCGGCCGCGGAGGAGGTCTTATTGGACTACGGATTGCACTGCGTGAGTTGCGTGGCCAGCGGCTTTGATACCGTTGAAATGGGCGCGAAGGCGCACGGCATGAGCGATGCAGAAATTGGCGATTTGATTGACCGGCTAAACGAGGTAGTTGAACATGAAGAATGAAGCCCCCCGCAAAAGAAAGGTCCACAAAATAGTTGTAGACAGAAATGCTTGCATAGGTGCCGCAACGTGCATAATTGTTGCGCCCGACGCTTTTGATTTGGACGATAAAAATATTGCGATTGTAAAACCCGGCGCTTTGGACCTTGACGACGATACTTTGCTTATGGCGGCGCAGTCGTGTCCCACCGCGGCCATAAGGTTGTACGATGAAGATGGGCAACGGATCTATTAGGGATGATCCTCTGGCGGGCGGTCCCTATGAAGGATCATCCCTGACGTGGTAGGATTTGAGTTATGGGTATGAAACTGGATTTTAAGGTAGTTTTAACAGCCGCGTTTGTGCTCACCTTCGCGCTAATGTTTGCGTTCTACGATGATATTTATCTTTTTTTTGTCGGACCAATAGCCGCCTTTGATTACAC
>Ga0209210_1003651_pt1 | contig 10322 bp, 10 predicted proteins | sample RifGroA1_FD_183991 | JGI IMG/M metagenome (GOLD analysis project Ga0209210, IMG submission 183991) | Contaminated groundwater microbial communities from Rifle, Colorado, USA - Rifle Groundwater A1 (SPAdes) (version 2) | ecosystem: Environmental > Aquatic > Deep subsurface > Groundwater >...
TTCCGGGTCAAACTTTTTAAATTCCCATTCTGAAATTCTTGCCAATGTAATGTGAGGGATAAATCCCTGCCTGCCGGCAGGCAGGCCCTGCTGCTCCGGCCTATAGCTTACTTTTTGCAATAGACTTTCCTGCAAATCCTCTTTTAAATCTGCTAATTCTTCTGATTTTTCACCCTCTGCCCAAACCATCCTCGGGGGCATCTTTTTTGGCGGTCCGTATAAAACTTTATTTAAATTTACTGAAAAAGATTTATACTTTTTTGCGACCTCGCTTGTAATTTTACAGACATCTCCAATCTCTTGGTCTGTTAAATCGCCCAAAAACTCCAAAGTAATATGCAAATTATCTTTTGCCGTCCACTTCGCCGGCAACTCCGGCCATTTATCATAAAACTTAGCCAATTCCCTCTTGACCTCCTCTGGCAAGTTTATCGCAATAAAAACTCGATGACGTTTCTCCATATTGGTTGAATATTATCATAAAAAGTCCTAAAATTAAAGCCGGAGCTATGAACAAAGAAATTGCTAAAATTTTTAGGGAAATTGCCGGGCTTTTGGAAATTAAAGGTGAAAGCGCTTTTCATATTAATGCTTACAAAAAAGCTGCGTCTTATTTGGATACTTTAAAAACTGATGTTTCAGAAATTTACAAAGAAAAGGGAATTAATGGATTAAAAGTTCCAAAGATAATCGGCGAAAAAAATGCCAAAAAAATTGAGGAATACATTAAGAAAGGAAAAATTAAAGAGTTTGAGGAGTTGAAAGAAGAAACTGCGATAAGAGCTGTAATCACCCACTTTTTCCAATCTAAGGGCTTATCCTTGCAAGAATTGAAAGAAAATGCTAAAAAGAGAAAGATAGTATATTCTCGGTTTACTAAGCCCAGCAAACAGTTGCTGGATTTAGCTGGTTCAATTGAAAAAGCCAAAGAAGCCATTGATAAGGTAGCCGGGTGGGCAAATACCAGAAAACTTGATTACGCCATTGAAACGGTTTTTAAGAAATGGCTGGAATTAGACAGATTAAAGCCAAAAGAAATAGTCAAAAAGCCATTTTATAAAGGCGACCCGATGGTCTGGTCTGAAACAAAAAAGAAATGGTTTGTGATATCAAAACATAATGAATGGTTAGAATTTGCCGATAAAGAGAACACTATCGAATGGCGTACAATTGATTAATAAAAAAAGAAATATGCTTACGCATACAGATTTAAAAAAAGGAGTCCAATTTATTTTAGACGGCCAGCCATGGGAGGTTTTGGAGGCCTCACTTTTAAAAATGGCTCAAAGAAGACCTGTAATCCAAAGCAAGATAAAAAACCTATTGGACGGCAGGGTTCAGGAAAAAAACTTTCAGCAGGGCGATGTTTTTAAGGAGGCTGATTTAGAAAAAAAAGATATTAAATTTATTTATCAAAGCAAAGGCCAGTACTTTTTTTGCGAAATTAACGACCCTTCAAAAAGATTTTCTTTTACAGGGGCGCAGATTGGAGAGCAGGCAAAATATTTAAAGCCCAGTGAAATTGTTACAGGAATTGTTTTTGACGAAAAAATTATCAATTTTATTTTACCGATTAAAGTCCAATTAAAAATAAAAGAGTCTGCTCCGGGAGTTAAAGGAGACCGGGCCCAAGGCGGAACAAAATCAGCAATTTTGGAATCAGGGGCTGAAATCCAAGTTCCTCTCTTTGTTGAGCAAGGCGACACAATTGAAATCAACACCGAAACCGGAGAATACGTCAGGCGGGTGTAGCTGGTGGAGGTTCAATAAATGAACGCTGGGATATTTCCTCTTCTACAACAGATTTTGCTTTTGAGTATTTTAATTTTGAGATTTTTTTAATCGGTTCTATAATCTCCTTTCTGCCGTTCTTCGGTTTTATAGTTTCCATTTTAAAAGGAGTTGATGTTTTGTTATTCAACATCATTTTCACAATCAAGTTAAAGTTGTCTAAATTGACTAAGTCAAACCTGGAAAATCCCGGCTCAAATTGTTTTTCCAAATATTCGGCGTCTTCGGCGCCGATGCGGAAAGCCCCGATTGTTCCGACGTTTCCTAAAACAGCATTTTTAATCTGGTCAGTTAGCTGCGGAATATACTGGTGGGCCATTATTAAATTTAATTTATATTTTCTTGCCTCAGACAGAATTGTGGCAACAGAGTCTGTTGTAAAGTTCTGGAACTCATCAATATATAAATAAAAATCTTTTCTCTGCTCTTCTGGAATGCGAGAGCGCTTCATTGCGGCCATTTGTATCTTTGAAACCAGAATTAATCCAAGCAGAGAGCTGTTTACCTCGCCGGTCAAACCTTTTGATAAATTAGCTAAAAATATTTTTCCTTCGTCCATAATTTTTGATAAATCAAAACCTGATTTTCCTTGCCCTATAATATTTCTCATCATTTCGTTTTCAATAAATCTGCCCACTTTTGAAACAACGTATCCTAGCATGTCAGACCTTGTGCTTCCTGTGGTTGCCGCCCATTCTTTTAACCAGAAATTTTTTACAATCGGATCTGTGACGTTTTTTATTCTCTCCTGCAAAAATTGAGGGTCTGTAAACATTTTTGGAATTTCAACCAAAGTTCCCGGATTTTTCGGGTCTGCCATTAAAGCCAGCATGGCGTTTCTCATATAGTGCTCAAACATCGGTCCTATAATTTCTGGCGGAAATAATTTATAAAAAATGGCAATCATTTCCTGCACGGCAAAATCTTTTTGCTCTGGCGTATCGTACTCTAACATGTTCAATCCAGCCGGCCTTTCTAAATCAAAGGGCTCAAATAAAACAACGTCCTCTGCTCTGTTTTTGGGAATATTAGCTAATGTGTCTTCAATTAATTCCCCGTGGGGATCGATAACTGCCACCCCTTCCCCGTTTTCAATATCCTGGCGGATCATTTCTACAAGCAGAGAGCTTTTGCCCACGCCAGTCTGCCCGATAATATAAAAGTGCCGCCTTCTGTCGTCTCTTGAAGCAAAATAAACTTTCTTTTCTTCGCCTCTGAATAAAACTTTGCCTATCAGATTGACGCCTTTATCTGGCAATTCTGACGGCGGAGCTGCCACGCCTGATTTTGCAGCTTTAATATAGGGAGTTTCAATATAATGGGTCGGGAAATGATAAATTGACGCTAATTCTTCTAAATTTAAAACGCTTGCCTGGTTTTCGTCAAAATTCCTGAAGCTGAAATCGTAAATGAGCTTTCTTAATTTTCTTTTATAAACTTCTTTGGGCTCTAAGCTATTCATTGCCGACATTGAAAACTGGCTGAAGGCTGATATTAAGTGATTAAGTATTTCCTCTGCCCTGCTTTGCGTCTGGGCTGAAGCTACAACCCTTATATTGACTTGGAAGGGCTGTTTTTGTATTTTTGACTGGATGGCATCGTAATTTTTCTGGTCAATGCCCTGCTCTTTTTTATTTTCTGACTCAAATTCTTTTTTCTTCGGGTTTTTAGGGCTCAAAAACATATCTTCAAAAAAATCCATTACTGCTGGCTGGAGAGCTTGGGCGGCAGCTGAGGCCGCTGGCTTACCTTCCCTTATTTTTTTTAAAGCCTTCTCTCCTTTTTTTCTCAAATTTAATTTTGATAAAGGCCTTATTATCACCTGCACCGCCGCTCCTTCGCCTGCTGAAATTTTGCTTAAATTATTAGTTATTAAAGACAAAGGGTCTTTTTCTAAAACCTGATACGTACTTATGGGAAACAAAAAGTTTTCCGATAGTTTTAAATAGGCGGCGGCTGTTACGCCTTGCGGCTCAAAAATAGTATAATCCTGCGGAACTTTATCTACCACAGCTGACGGATAAACGCCCTGCACATATTTTTCGAAAACAGATTCCAAATATTTTGGAACCGCCGCATAAAAAGAAATGTCCGAGCTTCCTATTTGAGAAGCAATTTCAAAAGCCGCGCAAGGCGACTTTTGAAACAATTTTGGTTTTTTAAAATATAAAAAATTAGCGAAAACCTGCTCCATTTGGGAAATTATCATTTTTTCTTCTTTCTGCGCTTCTCCTTCTTTTTTAGGAGAGTGTTTTGGCATAGTCACTAAAAATAAAACCATTTCCAATCCTCCAAAAACAGAATTTCTTTCATTTGTTTCAGCTTTTAAGGCAATAATAAAAGCCAGCGCTATCAGCAAAAAAAGAAAAATTAAAGCAGGAATGATAAAAGACATAAAATATTTTACTTTATAAATCTTTTGTAATATCCTTCTCTTGCCAAAACGTCATGCAGAATATCCAAAATATACGGGTCTTTCATTTCTTTTGCGGTTTTTATGGCAAAAACAAGCCCCTTTTCTCTGGCAATGGCTAATAAATGTTCAATTTTATCCTGGCCCGCCAAAAAATCAATTTGCTGAGCTTTCTTTTTCGCTTCTTCTTTAAGCCCGGGCTCTACTTCCATTATTTCTATTTCTCTTCTCAGCTCGTCTGCAATAATTTTTTCATCAGGTGAAACTTCCTTCTTTTCAACTGCCCTCTCCCCTTCCATTTGAAAATGCCGGCGCTGTTCTGAGGCCGAAATTTCTTTGTCCGGAACTTTTATTTCTCCTGCCTGCGCAGGCAGGTCTTTTTTATCTTGCATCTTTATATTTTACTATCTAAATATTAAATCGATTAATGATTCGTCAATTTTTCCAGAAGAAAAATTATTTGCAGTGTTATCCTTTCCAGCAATAACAGATACTTTCAATCCCGTTGATTTTTTAGAAACTTCGTATATTTTCGAGCATGGTGTCGGCTGGAAAGCTGGCTTTAAGAGCGTACCGCACAAGTTTGGATCGTCAAGCCACGGAGAAACAGTATATCCCTCAACGGGAACAAAAATTCTGCCTTCAGAATCAATGATATTTCCTATGTCCCAAGACCTCTCTTGTATATTTTCTTTGCCTATATTTTGCGCGCCTATTGTCACTTTAACAAACTTTTCTGTTGTAGTTAAATCTTTTTGCCAAGAAAATTCTCTCAAAGCATCAGACCCTCTTAAAATATTTCCTAAATTAACAGCATTGTCAAAAGTAAAAGTAATACTGCCCAAGGTCTGCAGATAAACCGGCTGAGGCACTGTTTGTTCTGGCGGCGACGCTGGTTTTGGCGGCGCTTCCGCCATTTTTAAAACCAAGAAAGTAATAACTACGGCAACTAAAACAATAATCGCTAAAACTAAAAGCAATCTTGAAACTTGCCCCGATGAATTTAATTTCATATTCTTAAAAAGTTAATAATCTTCTTATTTTATTTTACCATAATCTATTCGTATCTCAATGCATCCACGGGTTTCAGTTTTGCCGCCGCCCTTGCCGGAAAATATCCCGAGGCGCATCCGATTAAAAAAGAAAAAGCAAGGCTGAATAATATAAGCCCCAAACTGACATCGGCTTTAAGATAAAAAAGAGGATGGACTTGAAAATATATTTCAATTCCTTTGGCAAGCAAAATGCCAAGCAGTGTGCCGCCAATCCCTCCAAGCATTCCGAAAATGCCAGACTCAATTAAAAATATTGTTGTTATTGTCCTGTTTTTTGCCCCGATTGCCTTCATAATTCCAATCTCTTTAATTCTTTCGGTAACAGAGGTGTACATCGTATTCATAATTCCGATGCCTCCGACAATAATCGCAATAGAGGCAAACCCTATAATTACCGCCTGAATCACTCCCATTATGTTTGCGACGATGTCTGTTATTTTTTCAGCAGTTAAAACAGTATATGAAGAATCGCTCGGCTCTTGGCCTATCATGCGTTTCCTGTTTTTTTCTAAATTATTTTTTAAGCTTTCTACAACTTCATCTGCCGCATATCCCGGCTCTACTTTTAAAAACGCCATTTTTGCCCCGTTTCTTTCTCCTGTAATTGATTTGAAAAGAGGCAAATCAATGCCCACCATAGAGTCGTCTTCTTTTGAACCTAAGGAAGCTAATATGCCAGCCACCTTCAATCTTCTGCCGTTAATAACCAGCTCCTGGCCAATTTTTATACCGCCGAATATTTCTTCTGCCACTAAACTGCCTATAACTACTTCGTTTTTGCCTGCTTTCGGCCATTCCCCTAAGTTTATTTTCCAGCCCATGTCGTTCTGGTAAATATCCATAGCGTTTTTCCAGTCGTTGCCATAAAATAAAACTGTTTTTTTCGTTTCCTTATATCTTGCGGTGACAGCGGTATAGTTCATTGGCACTACAATTCCCACTCCCTCTGTCTTTTCAATTATTTTTATATCGTCATCTGTAAGCTTGCCGCCGCCCTGAAGCGTAGCTATTATGTTGCTTGTGTCTCCTGGCATAACAGTAATTAAATCTTTTCCTATTTTTCCCAATTGCTGTAAAACAGCGCCTTTTAATCCCTCTGACAAAGAAAGCAAGGAAATAATTAAAAACACGCCTATAACAACCCCGATTGTTGTAAGCCAAGACCGCACGCGCCTCGTGGCAATAGTTTTGAAAGCAATCTTAAAATATTCTTTTAAATTGTTAAAATTTATGAGGCCCATAAAATTTCTTTATCTTGAAAATGATTAGCAACTATCTGGCCGTCTTGAATGTGGATTACGTTCTGGGAGTAATGGGCAATGTTCGGGTCGTGAGTCACCACAACAATTGTTTTATTCTGTTCTTTGTGCAATTTCGTTAAAATTTCCATTACCATTTTGCCTGTTGAAGAATCTAAATTTCCTGTAGGCTCATCGGCAATTAAAATTTCCGGGTCATTTGCCAAGGACCTGGCAATGGCAATTCTCTGCTGTTCTCCTCCTGACATTTCAGTAGGTTTGTGGTTCATTCTTTGGCCAAGATTGACTGATTCTAAAAGTTTTTTTGCTTTTTCTTTTCTTTTATCTTCTGGCACCTGCTGAAAAATCATCGGCAGCATCACATTTTCTAACGCTGTAAGATTTTGCAAAAGATTAAATTGCTGAAAAACAAAACCAATTTTTCTTCCGCGCAGTTCAGCCAGCTTGTCTTCAGAAAAATCAGAAATATCCTGGCCGTCTAAATAAATTTTGCCTTCTGACGGCATATCTAAAAGGCCCAGAAGATACATTAAGGTTGATTTGCCAGAGCCAGAAGGCCCCATTATCGTCACAAAATAACCCGGCTTTATCTCTAAATTTATGCCTTTTAAAACTGAAAGCTGGGTTTCTCCCAACTTATAGGTTTTGCCGACATTTTCTAATTTTATTAAAGATTCCATGCTACTTTTTTCCGATTATAACCTCGTCTCCTTCGCTCAAGCCAGATAGAACCTCGAGATAATCGTTGCCTTCAAGTCCTGTTTTAATTTTGCGGTTTTCTATTTTTCCGTTTTCTATAATCTGGACTGTTTCTTCGTTGCCTACCCTGTCTGCCGCATTTTTAGGCAGTCTTAAGACATTATCTTTTTTATTCATTTCAATTATAATATCAGCGGTCATGCCAGATTTTACGAGAACTGGCTGGTCTGGAAAATCAATTGTCACCTCGTAGTAAACAACATTGTCTATTATTTTTTCTCCTGGATCAACTGATAAAACCTTCCCATAAAAAGTTTGTTTTGGGAAAGCCACCAAATCAATCCTTACCGAATCGTCTAGTTTTACATTGACTATATCCTGCTCGTAAATATCAACTTTTATTTGGAATGGCTCTGAAGAAAGCAGATTAATCACTGACTCGTTTGCTGAGACCACCTCTCCTCTTTTGGCATTTACATTAGTAATCTTGGCGTCTATGGGCGCTCTTAAATAACTATCTGAAAGCTGGTTCTGATATAAATTAACATTTGCCTCAGCTTGTCTTGACTTGGCCTGATAAATATCAATATCCTCTGTTCTCGGAGCGGCAGTTTTTAAACTCAAATTATCCTCTGCTTTTTGCAGGGCTATTTTATAAGAGGATATGTCATTCTGGGCTGTTGTAACATTTGTCAATGCGGTGTTGATATATGTTTTTTGGTCATCTAGAGATGTTTTGTCGGTCGAAGAAACTTTTGAATAATAAACTCCCGAATCGCATTGGTCTCTGATAATTTTTAAGGCAAGGTATGTGTAATTAAGATTTAAAATCATGCGGGAATTAGCGTTGTCAATATCTTCCTTTAAAAGGGCGCTTTTTGCCTTGTCTAAATATGATTTTGCGTCAGTTAAATAATTATTTATATTGTTCCTGCTCTCCGTAACTTTGATCCCCTCCTGGTCGACTAATGAAAAATAACTGCTTTGCGCTGAAACCGCAACGTTATAGGCGTTATAAATTTTTGTATAAGCGTCGTTTAGAGTGTTGAGTGCCGAGTCGTATGCGCTTTCTGAATCGTGCTTTGCCGAATCCACCGCTCCCTGATAAGTCTTAATATCCTCCTGAGTCAAACCATTTAATAACTTATTATATTCAGTATTGGCTTGCTCTAAAGCGGCTCTGGCGTTTTGCAGTTGTGAATAAGTCTGGCTAGGGTCTAATTCTGCCAGTACGTCTCCTTTTTTAACGGCGTCCCCCACAGCTGCGTTTATTTTTGCGATTCTTCCTATGGTTTTAAAACCAAGACTGATATTTTCTGTTGCCTTAACGCTTCCGGTCTCTGAAACCTCCTGCAAAACTTGTCCTTTAGATAATTTCTCTGTAACGAAACCCTCTGTAGGACTCTTTAAAAATGACCTTGCGATATAATATCCCGCTGCTGCTAAAACAATAATTATTACGACTATCCACGTTCTGCTGATATTTATTTTTATCATAATTTATAAGCTGCTGCGCCCCTAAACCACTTGCCGAATTGGCAGTCTTGGCTATGTTCAGGCGGAGTCGGCTGTTTTAAAATTTGGACAGCGTCTTTAAAAATTTCATAAATATCTGAAGGATTTGTTTCTATCTCTATCATTTCTTTGCGGAACGGAAGCCGGTCAATAAATCCTTTGCTTTTATCAACTATATAAAAGGCTAAATAACCTTTTCTCGGCGTTCCGAATCCGTTTTTTTCCATTAAAAATGTATAAGTGTCTAATTGCAGCTGGAATCTGTCATAAACATTAGCCGCCGAACTGCCAGTTGATTTATAATCTAGCGGAGCTATTTTACCATCGTCAAATTCCAAAACATCATCAACCGCGCCGAATAAAGTTGCCTGCAAATCCGGGTCAAAAAATCTTATGCCCGCAAAATTATTGCGCCACTGGTTTAACAATTTTTGGTTGCTGAATAAATGGGCTTTTATGTTGTTTTCTTTTAACATCGGGTGCGGCAAATTTTTTGCCCTGTAGGCGTCAAACTCTTCTTTTAAAAGCGTGTCTACTGCCGAGTTTAAGGCATAGGGATATGGCGGCGGCCTTTTAATTCCTAAATTTTTATCCAGCCAAAAACAATGCGGGCATTCCAAATATAAATTCAAAGAATTCGGCGATAATTGTATTGCCTTCATGCTACTTTTTAAGTTAACTTATTTTAGCACAAAACCCAAAATAGTAAATAAAAACCTCCCCTGCTATTGAACAGACGAGGTATTTTTCATTTTTACTTCTTTTCCTTGTTTATTTATTTTTACCCACGTGCCATCTTCTTTTTGAGCCCATGCAAGACCATTCTGAAAATATTCGGTTTTTTTATATCTTTGCGTATACGCCGGCTGGCCATTTTCTAAAATATGGAACCATCCGGTTTTATTTTCAGCAACTGCTAGGCCTTCGTAAAAAACACCCAAGTCTCCGCAAAATTTTTGGCCAGTTTCTTCGCTCATTGCATATCTCCAATTACGGGTTTTAACAATGTAAAAGTGCGATTTTAAAGATTACAATAATTTAATTTAAAAAACAGCCACCCAGCGCCATTTGCCATATTGGTCTTTGTGAAATTCGCAATTTTTGTATCCGAATTTTTTGATTAATTTTTCTATTTGTTTTTTCTGCGCAGGATCAAATTCCATAAAAATCCGGCCGCTGGGGTTTAAATAATTTTTTGCTTCTTCTAAAAATTTTCTAATATAAAAAATCCCGTCCTCTCCCCCAAACAATGCTTTCTGGGGTTCGTACTTTAAAACCGACTTTTGTATTTTATTTTTTCTTTTAATTGCAACATACGGCGGATTAGCAAATATATAATCGTACTTATTTTTTATTTTGCTGAAAATATCTGATTTAATTACCCTGCATCTTTTATTATTAATTTTATTTAGTTTCAGATTAATTCTAATCTGTTTTAAATTATTTTTATCGATATCTGAAATGTCGCACAATGAAACTAGGGTATTTTTCAAAACAGCGACGCCCATGCAACCCGACCCAGCAAAAATATCCAAAACCTTGATACTACGATTTTCAAAGCTTTGAAAATCGTAGTATATGCTGTCGATG